>TBL_comb47_HYPODRAFT_10006448_pt1 | contig 12673 bp, 6 predicted proteins | sample TroBogypolimnion_40_FD_10682 | JGI IMG/M metagenome (IMG submission 10682)
GGGGTTCTTCCCCTATGTTGACCGCCTCTGGTTTGGCGAAAGCTTTCAATACAGCAAGATGACCCCCGATGAGTGGTTTGTTACCTTTTCAGGGATTCCTTTCGGGCAAATGAGCGAAATGTTGCAGGATGGCGGCAACCGATACCTCGGAATGGTCTATGGGGCAACTGCGCGTGATTCGTATGGGGAGTTTTCGCCACGACCGGTTTGGAACCTTTGGAAAAACTTTGGCATTACCGAAGCCAAAATGGTCGGATATTGGGACAAGGAACGTCCTGTTCAAACCAGTCACCCCGATGTAAAAGCGACGGTTTATATCAAGCCAAATCAAACACTCATTTCTGTCGGAAATTTTAATGATAAAGAGCTAAACATCAAACTTTCAATTGATTGGAAGTTTTTGGGATTAGATCCGTCAAAAGTCAAGCTGGAAGCACCATTTGTCAAAGATTTTCAGGAAGCGAGGACTTTCAATTTGAATGACCCGATTCCGGTAAAAGGCAAGCAAGGGTGGCTGTTGATCGTTCAGGAAAAGTAAATTCGATATTTCCGGCGGAACAGTTTCTAAAGGCTTTGTGGAATTCAGAGATTATTTAACTGCAAAAAACAGACAAATTTTTCGTTATCTTTGTACAACAAGAATCCAGTAGAGATGAAAAGGATACCATACGGGATAAGCAGCTTTGAAACAATTAAAACAGAAGGTTACTATTTTGTCGATAAAACCATGTTTATCGAAAAAATAGAAAACCTGGGGGGCAGATATTTGTTTTTCCTTCGTCCCCGCCGTTTTGGGAAAAGCCTGTTTATCTCAATGCTCGAGCATTATTATGATATCAATCGAGCAGGCCAATTCGATCAGTTGTTTGGGGATACCTACATCGGACAAAATCCAACCCCTTTAAGGAATTCATACCCCGTACTGAGGTTTAACTTCTCAATGGTCAAAACACAGGGGACTATCGAACAACTTAAACAAGGTTTTTGCCTGAATGTCTGGGCGGAAATGGATATTTTCATCTCAAAGTACAAAACCAGGTATGGTTTCGATGAAGAAATCTCAAAAGAAATAAAAAGTTATACGGATCCTGGAGATATGTTGCTTGTCTTTCACAGCGAAATGAAAAAGAAACATGTTTCGTTTTATATGATCATCGACGAATACGACAATTTTGCCAATAATGTCCTGATTGAGCATAGCGAAGAAGTTTATCGGAAAATTACCCATACAGGTGGGTTCCTGCGTAATTTTTTCACCCTCATCAAGGGTTTGACCGACAGCCGGGAAATCGACCGGCTCTTTATTTCAGGTGTGTCTCCCTTGGTAATGGCCGATGTGACAAGTGGGTTCAACATAGGCGACAATATCTCACTATGGCCCGATTTCGGAGCAATGGTCGGTTTTACCAGGGAGGAACTCAAAGAACTGATAGTTTATTATATCCCGGGGCAGCACGAAACATTATCTCCTTTATTATCAGAATGGTATGATAATTATTGTTTCGACAACAAACTTAAAATCAATAACCTGTTCAATTCGACATCCATATTGTATTTCCTGAAAGAATATTTACAGGTAAACGAAATTCCAGGAGAGCTTATCGACGAGAATTTGCGCACCGATTATGGGAAGCTCCGTTTCTTGATATTGGAGGGAAAAAAACTAAATGGGAATTTTATGATTCTTAAGGACTTGGTTCAAACAAAAGAAACAACCGGACGTCTGGTACGTAGTTTTGCAGCAGACGAATTGATCAATGCGGAGAAATTTCGTTCTCTTTTGTTTTACCTGGGTTTTACAACCCTGAAAGGGATATCACCAGCAGGAAGATATACATTTACCATTCCCAATAAATTGATTCATAGTTTATTGTGGGAGTATATCCAAAAATCGATGGATGAAGTGTATAAACTAAAAATTGACAAGGATTTTTTGGAACAGATTTTTACAGACATGGCTTTGGAAGGAAAATGGAAACCTGCACTGAAATACATTATTGATAAATTCTACGAAGCTGTCTCGGTTCGCGATTTTGTTTTCCACGAAGAAGGTCTAAAAACTTTTTTGTTGGCATGGCTGAACCTGACCAACCTCTATGATGTGATCAGTGAAAAAGAGAAAAACAAGGGTTATGCCGATATCTGCCTAGAACCAGATCGCAGGTTTACCCATTATGTGATATTCGATTACATCATTGAGTTAAAATACCTGAAAGCTGAGGAAGTCGAAACACCGGCCAAAGAGGAGTATGCATTAAGTCAAGCCCTTGAAAAAGCCACAGGGCAATTGCTTCAATATACTTCCCATGATAAGTTTAAAACCATAAAGATCATAATTATAGCATCATCTAAAAAGTTGTTGTACCTGGATTGTCTGGATGACTAAATTTATATCATATTGATATATAGTATTTTAATGTGATACAAACAATGTCGTTTAATTGCAGTGTCTATCTTTTATGGGCAGCCAGCCGCCAGAAGCCTATTGCCAGCCGCCAAATCTCCAAAATCTGGAAAGTCAATAAAAGTATTTAAGTCTTGCAGAAAAATAGTTCGGATAGATTGTTTTCTTTTTTTTTATGTTTGTAGAATGGTGAACCAAAAATTCAGGGACGATCAGGAAGCTCTGCTTCAGCTGGCAGAAGGGAATATTTTTGCCTATCGTCATTTGTTCGATCACCACTTCTCGGATCTTTGCAACTTTCTGCTGATCTATTTGCACCGAAAAGAACTTGCAGAAGAGATTGCCCTCGATATTTTTACCTTTGTCTGGGAAAAGAAGGAAACCCTTCAGATCAACGCAACTTTTAAATCTTTTCTTTTTGCAGCGGCCAGGAACAGAGCGGTCTCCCTTTACAGAAAGGAGCATCAAAAAGTTTTCACACAACTTGAAACCGGTGATGATCCTGTTTCAAAAAGTGTTGATGCTCATTCACTTATGGAAAATAATGAACTTTACAACCTGATCGAAAGTGCAATACAAAAACTCCCCGAAAAAAGCCGGAAGGTTTACCTGATGGCGTGGGAGGAAGATCTGTCTTACGCCGAAATTGCCGAAAAGCTAGGGTTGAGTTCTAAAACTGTTGAAAACCATATTGGTATAGCACTCCATAAACTGCGGGAATCGTTGAAACCGTATTATAAACAGATATTTTTTTGGTGGGTCGTCCTTCAGTTACTGAAGTGATCAGGAGCTTTGAGGCAGTTGGCGACTGGCTACTGGCGGCTAGCGACTGGCAACTGGAAATTGGCTGCTGGCAGAAAGTAACTGGCAACTGGCGAATGGCAACGAGCTGCTGGCATCTTGCGACTCGCGGAATCAGATTTAGAACCAGGTACGGGACGGAAAAGAATACAGTGAATATATAGGAAAGTAGTTTTTAGTTTTGAAAATGTCTCTAGTGGTTAGCACTTGCAGTTTAGCCAGGCGCCAGCTGCTAGTCGCCAGCCTCCGTTAGGGGTCCGTCCCCCTTTAAATATTGCCTTTTAAGATTCGGAAAGTTTTTTCAAAATAAACTCAATTCCGGTTGGGGGTTTTTTCTTTTTCCTGCGACATATCCTCGAAACAACAACCAATGAAAACAAACGACATACCCTGGGAAGCCATTGCTACCAGATTAAAAAACGAAGCCAACGACGAACAACTCCAGCAAATCGCAGAGTGGCTCGGCAATTCGCCCGAAAATCCGGTTATCCTTTCCGAAATCATCAACACTTGGTCGATCACCAAATACAAAACCCAATTTTACGAACCCGACAACTCCATCAACTGGGAAAAGTTAATGGAACGCATTGGACATCCAAGGATCCGGAAAATACGGTTAATCACTTATTTCAAATGGTTTGCAGCAGCATCCGTTCTTGCAATTGTTTTTCTTTCAGGACTTGGTTTTGGCGGCTTTTATAAGCATTCCAACACAGTTCAAATGGTCAGGATAATCGCGCCGGAAGGTAGTAAAACCCAGATTGTTTTGCCCGACAGCACCCATGTCTGGCTAAATTCGGGTTCCGAGCTGGAATACTCAAGCGATTTCACTGCACAAAATCGCAAGGTATCGATGAAAGGAGAATGTTTTTTTGATGTTTTCAAAGATCCGGAGCATCCATTTCTGGTCGATGGGGGCAATCTTCGTGTAAAAGTTTATGGGACACGTTTCAATGTAAACCAAGATCGGTTTAAGAGGGGGATTGAGGTTTCACTGCTTTCGGGAAAAGTTGAAGTATATGACCGGAATAATCGGTTAATGTCAAAATTGAAACCGGGGGAACAATTGGTTTATAATAATGGATTGGGCAAGGTGGCTCTAATGCAGAATTCTGAAGCACTTGCTTCATGGATCAACAATGTACTGATATTTAATAATCAACCATTTGACGAGGTGATCCATTACCTCGAAAAATGGTATGGTGTGACCATTACCCTGGACAATAAACTTCGTTACAACTTCAATTACACCTTTAAGGTAAAGACTGAAAGCCTGCGCGAAGTACTTGAACTGATCTCGTTTATCACACCCATAGAATATAAGATCGAAGGAGAAAAAGTAACCATCAAATACAGGAAAAATATGAAAATATAAAAGAATCAGGCACAAAAAAACAGGAAGTGTTCGAGACTCCCTGTTTATTAATGTAGTTTATTATTAATCAGAATATTTTATGCAAGACGCTTCCTGATAAAAGAGTTACATAAAAGATTCAAAAACTAAATCATTCAAAAGTATGCAAAAATTAATTCATTTGTACCGGCGAAATCCGGCTACACAAAAAATTCTATTCATTATGCGGCTAACCCTACTGCTGCTGGTCCTCAGTGTTTTCAGCGCATTTTCAAACAGCTATGCCCAAAAGACCAAATTGGACATTGATGTCAGGAACGTTAGTGTCAAAGAAGTGCTCGATGCCATTGAATCCCAAAGCGAGTTTTTTTTCATGTACAACAACAAACAGGTGGATGTTGACCGTAAGGTTGACCTAGATGCCAAATCCAACACTGTTGATGTTGTGCTACAGAAACTTTTTGCCAGTACAAATGTAAATTTTAAGGTGGTCAACCGCCAGATTTTGCTTTACCCTAACGGGGTAGTCAATTTGCCTGAACAACAGGGCAAAAAGGTTTCAGGTAAAGTTACCGATGCGACGGGTGCATCACTCCCAGGAGTTTCGGTTGTCGTAAAAGGGACTACAAACGGGATAATTACCGATCAGGATGGAAAATACTCACTTTCAGGTATTCCTGAAAATTCGATTTTGCAATTTTCTTTTGTTGGGATGAAAATGCAGGAAGTTTCAATTTCCGGCAAAACAACATTAGATATTACCTTAATGGAGGATGCCATAGGAATTGAAGAAGTTGTTGCCATCGGTTATGGTGTGCAAAAGAAGTCTGATGTAACAGGTGCCCTTACAAGTGTGAGTTCTGAACAAATAAAATCACGTCCTGTTACAAATGCAGTTCAGGCGATACAGGGAAGGGCAGCCGGGGTTGATATTTCTACAAATGAACGTCCCGGAACAGTTGGAAATATCACGATTCGTGGCGTACGCTCTCTCACGGCGTCAAACTCACCGCTTTATGTTGTTGATGGAATTCCTTTGGTAACCGGAAGTATTAACGCAGCAAACAATACATCGAACCCGGTAACACTTGGCGGTATTGACAACATGAACCCTAACGATATTGAATCAATTGATATTTTGAAAGATGCATCGGCTACAGCTATTTATGGTTCACGCGGTGCCAATGGCGTTGTTTTGATTACGACAAAAAAGGGAAAAGCAGGAAAGTTTACCCTGAATTTTGACAGTTCTGTGACTACTGAGGAGATACATGAATTTTCACCTTTGTTTAGTGCCGGTGATTATATCGAATATCGTCGTTGGGCAAAATATTATGATCCCCTGTCCGCAGGCACTTATGCAAGAGGCGATCAGCCTACTCAGGCAAATGATGCAAAAATTTTTATCGGTGATGACACAGCCTTGGCCAATGTACTCAAAGGCTGGGCAAGCGGCACCTGGGATGGCTCAAAATTAACCAATACAAATTGGACAGATTTTGTAACCCGCACCGGAATCACCACCCAAAATTCTATAAGTGCAAGTGGTGGTACAGACAAAATGAAAGCATATGGCTCCTTTGGATATACCGATAGTAAAGGGGTTGTAAAAGGTCAAGGCTTTAAACGTTACAATGCGAATGTAAGTGTAGATATTACACCTGTAAAATGGTTCTCATTTGGTGGAAACCTCAACAGTTCATACAGTATCCAGGAATATGGACAATCAACTGTCGGTAATGTTGGGGTGTCTGCTCAAACCGGCTTGTACCAAAGTGCTTATGGCATTTTTACATACGCACAGCCGTATGATGCCAATGGTAACCGAATTGATTATCCAGGTGGCGACGTCGCAGTTAAGACCATTATTAATGAAGATCAATATTCACAGGACCAGCGTGTTACATTCCGAACCTTTGGTAGTTTGTATTCCCAGTTCGACTTTGGGGCAATGTCACCTGTACTGAAAGGGTTAAAATTGCGCACCAATTTTGGTCCTGATATCCAAACATGGAGAGATGGTATTTATGAAGATGGCAAATCGGTAATCAGAAGCGGTTCTGCCTTTGCCTCATTGGAAAAAAGACAACGCATGTCATACACACTCGACAACCTGTTGTACTATGATAATAATTTTGGGAAACATGGCATTGGTATGACTTTACTACAGAGTCAAACGCAATTTGAAACTGAATCCAGCTTAATGTCAGCCAATAACATTCCATTTTCAAGCCAAAAATGGAACGCACTTGATGCGGTCAGTTCACTTCAAAGTTGGAGTTCAGGCATTACCAAACAGTCGCTGTTATCCTATATGGGACGTTTAAATTACAGTTATTCCAATAAATATCTGTTAACGGTTTCAGGACGTTATGATGGGGCATCCCAATTAGCAGAGGGTCATAAATGGTCCTTTTTTCCAAGTGCTGCACTGGGATGGCGCATGGATCAGGAGGGCTTTATGGCCAATATTCACTGGGTGAACCAATTAAAATTGAGACTCGGTGTAGGTGTTACCGGTAACTCTGCCATTGACCCTTATTCTACCAAAGGAGGATTAGATGCAATGTTTTATCCATTTGGTGCCACCTCTACTGCCGGACAATTAAATGTTACGACCATGGCAAATCAGAATTTGGGATGGGAAAAAACCTCACAATACAATGTCGGTCTTGATTTTTCACTGTTAAAATCCAGAATTAGTGGAAGTTTAGATGTTTACACCTCCCATACCACCGATTTATTGTTAAAAAAATCAATTCTTTCGATTACCGGCTTTTTGGACACTTATGCCAACATCGGGGAAACCAAATCCAGGGGCGTTGATTTGACCATCAATTCGTTCAACGTAAAAATCCATGACTTTGAATGGTCAACAACGGTAAACGTTTCCTATCAGGATAACCAGATTGTTTCCTTAGCTAACGGTAAACAAGACGATTCGGTTAATGGTTGGTTTATAGGCCAGTCTCAAAGTGTAATATATGGCTATAAAGCTGCGGGAATCTGGCAGGCATCTGATGCTGCAGAAATGGCAAAATTCAATGCCAATGGCCATACCTTTACTGTAGGTAATGTGAAACTGGTTGACCAAAATGGTGATTATAAAATAGATGCTAACAACGACCGTGTAATCATCGGTAGTACGATTCCAAAATATATTTTAGGTTTAACAAATACCTTTGACTACAAGGGTTTTGAGTTGTCAATCTTATTATATGGCCGTATGAACTATATTTATGACACAGGAGGTGAAGGCGAGGTTGGAAGATATCAGCAAAGGGCCATAAATTACTGGACTCCTAATAACACAAACTCCGATTATCAAAAGCCAATTTATTCTGCCGGATATGGTGATCAGTATTATGCAGCACTAGGTTATAAGAATGGCTCTTTTATTAAGATTCGTAATATTTCTTTGGGCTATAATATTCCTGATAAGGTGACCAGCAAATTTGGGGTTTCCAAATTACGGGTTTATGTTCAGGCGACAAACCCCGGTTTTGTTTTCAACAATGTATCATGGCTTGACCCCGATGTAAAATATCATGCGTCGAACAGAGGGTTTGTAACGGGTCTCAGCATACAATTTTAATCAATGTTAAATTCAAAATATTGAAAGATATGAAAAAATATTTCAAACACCATATACGCCTGCTTGCAATACTCATCGTAACAGCAGTGGGTGTTGCCTCTTGTTCCCAAAGCTTTTTGGACGAAAAATTGGACACCAAAAGGGATCTATCCTATTACACTACAGAATCTGGTATTCAGCAATTGGCTGTAGGTGCATATTATCGGGTTTTTGCCTCTCCGTTTGCTTCAGAGTATCAATATGGTACCACTAATTATGGTACCGATGAGTTTCATGTAGGTGGTGACGACACGAACAGTCAATGGAATAATTACGACACTAGGTTTGGTTCTATTATAGTCACCACCAGAACTAACGCTTATGAATTCTGGGATAATGCTTATCTAGGTATTGGTTTGGCCAACCAATTAATCGAATCGGCAACGAATATTGTATCTTCAAACGATGCGATCAAAAAAACTGCGTTGGGCGAAGGGTATTTTATGCGGGCCTTTAACTATTTAAAATTGGTTCGGCAATATGGTGGTGTTCCATTAAAATTGAAACCGAGCACTACTGTTGAATTAGAGTTTACCCGTGCCACTGCAGATGTTGTGCTGAAACAGATCATCGATGATTTTACACAGGCTTATACATTGTTGGACAATACCGGCCCGGCGCCTGACAAAATTACGAAGGATGCAGCCGCCCATTTTCTTGCAAAAGCTTATCTGACACGTGCCAGTGAAATTAATGACTCGTGGAACTCCGTAACGAAAAGTGCGGATTTGCAACAGGTTGTAAAGTTTTCGGACGAAGTAATTACGCATCATCCACTTGCCGGCAATTATCAGGCACTCTGGGATTTTACCAAGCCGGATGGAACGAATGAATTCCTGCCGGAATTAATACTATCGGCATCCTTTAGCCGTGATCCCGCACTTAAAACTGAGAACGATAGCCATATATTTTTTACAGCCCGTTATGATGACCTGCCATTGATGCAACGTGACATTACCGGGATGCGCCCTTACAGCCGTATGGCACCTACTTATTTCACCTATGATGTGTTTAACCATGTAAACGACTCCCGTTTCTGGAAGGTGTTCAGGACTAAGCATAGGTTAAACAAAGGTGGAGTATTTCCCAATACTCAAATTAATTATACGGCGGGAGTAGATTTAGGAATAATGTACATCATCAACTCAGCTACCGATAATCGTTACGCCAAAACGATTAATAACAACGATCCTGGTATTTTATACAGTGTGACAAACAAAACAATCCCTTCGGTATATGTAGCACACGCTGCAGACGGTCTGGGGTTAGAGGCAAACCCAAGGTTCCCTTCGTTATCAAAACATTTTGAATCCGACAGAACAGCCATCAACGACAACAGAGGTATGCGCGATGAAATTTTAGCCCGTTCTGCCGAGACCTATTTAATGGCTGCTGAAGCAAAAATCCGGTTGGCTGCTGCAGGAACAGGCACTTATGCCGATGCCTTGCCTTACATCAATGCAGTTCGGAACAGAGCTAGTTATAAGGCCGGTGAAAATCGCTCGTATTATACTGACGGTGCCGCTTCATTCCCTACCTCTACGTATGTTCAGGCTCAAAGTATGAATTCTTTTATGACAGAAAATTCTTATTACGAGTCTAACAATATTGCATTAACTACATCCGCAACTGATTTGACAATTTCAAACACTACAGTTTTACCAGCGGAAGATGAGGCAGTGATTGCCAAATTAGGGTATTCAAACCAATATGACAGAATGTTATGCCTGATATTGGATGAACGCACCAGGGAACTTTGCGGTGAATGGCTCCGTTGGGAGGACCTAAGCCGAACTAAAACATTGATTCCAAGGGTTAGAGCTTATAACAAAGAAGCAAAGGGGAACATTAAGGATTTTCATCTTTTACGTCCCATTCCACAATCATTCCTTGATGGAGATTATAAAGATGGAATGCCTCTAACTTCTTCTGAAAAAGCTGCTATGCAAAATCCTGGATATTAATAATTCAGATAAAATAGTGAAAAATACAGAGGGATTTCCCTCTGTATTTTATTGAATTTTAATCGTTGACGAGTTTTAATAATAGTTTCAACTCATGGCAAAATTTAATCCCCAGATCAAAATCCTGTTCATCTCCTTCTCATTTATATTGACTTTTTTAGTTTCCTGCCAGAATAAACCGGCGGTAATAATGAAAGAAATTATAGTAGAAGCGCCTTTTAAAATGCCGGTTATTCGTTATCCGGATTTTAGCAACAGTGCCAAATTTCAAATTACTGATTTCGGAGCAAAACCAGGAGATCAGGAACAAACTTCAAAGTCTATTGTAAAGGCTATTGAAGAAGCAAATAAAATGGGAGGAGGTATTGTTGTTGTTCCTCAGGGAGAATGGCTGACCGGAAAAATTCATTTGAAAAGCAATGTTAATTTGCATTTGGATAAGGGAGCAGTTCTTCTTTTTTCAGACAAACCGGAAGATTATTTGCCACCAGTTCATACCACATGGGAGGGGTTGGAATGCTACAATTACTCTCCCCTGATCTATGCTTACGGGTGCAAAAATGTTGCAATTACCGGTGAAGGCATGCTGAAAGCAAAAATGGATGTGTGGACCGTATGGTTTGCAAGACCCAGTGGGCACATGGAAAACCTGAAACGATTGTATTACCTTGCCGGCTACAATAAACCGGTTGAGGAACGACAAATGGTAAACGACAGTGCCCATTTTCGTCCTCAGTTTGTCCAGTTTAACCGTTGTGAAAATGTATTGATCGAAGGTGTTTCGGTTACCAATAGTCCGTTCTGGACGATCCACCTCTACCTGTCAAAAAACATTGTTATCCGCAATATCAATGTATTTGCCCATGGACATAATAATGACGGAATTGATCCGGAGATGAGCCAGAATGTATTGATCGAGAACTGCATCTTAGATCAGGGAGATGATGCCATTTCAATCAAATCTGGCAGAGATCAGGATGCGTGGAGATTAAATACACCATCAAAAAATATCGTCATTCGTAAACTTACCGTTAAAAACGGTCATCAATTGGTTGCACTTGGTAGCGAGCTTTCCGGAGGAATCGAAAATGTTTTTATTGATAGCTGTAAAGTAATTGATGGAGCAAAGCTTAATCATTTGCTGTTTGTTAAAACCAACGAGAGAAGAGGTGGTTATGTCCGAAACATTTACATGAATAATACCTCGGCTGGCAAAATTGATTTAGGGATTCTCGGAATTGAGACTGATGTGCTTTTTCAGTGGCGCGATTTGGTCCCAACCATTGAACGAAAACTTACACCCATTAGAGATATTTATTTGAATAATGTTCAGGCAACAAATGTCAGGTTCATCTCCAGAATACTGGGGCAGAAAGAATTGCCCGTTGAAAACATTATTCTCAATAATGTTCGGGCAGATACCATTCTGGAGAAAGATTTTATCCAGGAAAATGCGCTGAATATCAAAATAAACCAGATGCAATGAAAATCTGAAAAATAGTATTTACAAAATAAAACCAATTTCTATGATCAAAGATATTCTTGCGGTTCTGATTCTATTTCCGGTTGTTGCCTTTACTCAAAACCAACCGGCAAAACAACAAAACGATGCAACATCGCCATTGCACTTGATGCAGCCCGACTACGTAACACCTTACAATGTTCCAAACCCTGTAGAAATTACTAAAGTGCTTGACCGGGTTTATAACTACCTTGAAGCAACCACACCAACCAAACTGACAGATGCTTCCGGATCTGAGTTGTCTGATTATACCAATGTAAATGCACAAACGAAATTTGAACAGGGCGATTTCAGATTGGTCAGTTATGAGTGGGGCGTTACCTACGCAGGAATGTTGCTCGCCTCAGAAGCTACCGGTGATAAAAAGTATGCTGATTACACTTTCTACAGGCTGAAGTTTTTAGCTGATATCCGTCCTTCATTCCTGAAACTGGAGCAACAAAATCTGGAAGCCAAAAACGCGATGTCTTCCATCATCCATCCAAAGGCACTCGATGACGCAGGTGCAATGTGCGCAGCAATGATCAAGGCTGAACAAGCCAAAATCGGTTCCGACCTTAATCCGATGATCAATAATTTCATCGACTTCATCAGCAATAAGCAGCAGCGTTTAGACGACGGAACGCTGGCCCGCAACCGGCCTCTTCCCAACTCACTTTGGTTGGATGACCTGTTTATGAGTGTTCCTGCATTGGCCCAAATGGGGAAATACACAGGCAATACAAAATATTATGATGATGCGGTCAGGCAGGTGCTGCAATTTTCAAAACGGATGTTCAATTACGATAAAGGTTTATTCATGCATGGCTGGATTCAGGAAATGGCTGAACATCCACAGTTCCATTGGGCTCGGGCCAATGGGTGGGGTGTGATGACCATGATTGAATTGCTGGAGGTTTTACCTGCCAATTATGCCGGTCGCGATCAGGTGCTTGATTTGTTGAAACGCCATATTCGCGGTTTGGCCAATACCCAATCGCCACTAGGTTTCTGG
>TBL_comb47_HYPODRAFT_10006449_pt1 | contig 12670 bp, 9 predicted proteins | sample TroBogypolimnion_40_FD_10682 | JGI IMG/M metagenome (IMG submission 10682)
GACGGGCGTGGGCGCGGCTGGCCGACTGGCTGCGGACTTGTCTGGTCAGATAGGGCGGGTCGAGGGCCGGCCTCTTCCTGCCGGCGGTCGTTTGGCGGGTCAGCGACCCCGCCAAACATCTGAAGCTTACGTCAGTTCGAGAGAAACCGGCCGAGTTCCAGGACGTCGATCGCGGCGTTGCGGTCGTCGCTCCAGATCAATTCGCGGTCAACGAGCGGCGACGTGACGGTGCTGACCAGGTGGGTGACCCGGTCGCCGTCTTCCTTGTCGGGGAACCACGCCACGATGTCCTTCGCCTGCTCGGGCTTGGAGATGATGATGTAGTCGGTGGTGGTGGGATCCCAGTCGCGTTCCTTGCCGGGCTCGACGATGTCGTGCTTGATCTCGGTGTGCACGCCGACGGCGGAAAGGTTCAGGCTGCGGGCGGTGGCTTCCACCACGGGATAGAAGCGGGAGTAACGGCTGGAGACGTGCACGAGCAACAGGCCGTTGCGGGCCGAGAGGCGGCGCATGTAAATGCCCAGGGCCTCACGTGTGAGCAGGTGCGAAGGCACGCCGTCACCCGTGAAGGCATCGATGACGAGCACGTCGTAGTTGGTCTTGGACTCGTCGAGCGCCTTGCGGCCGTCGCGCTGGATGAGGTTGACGCGGGCGCCGGTGCTGCGGGCGTCGACGATGAACGTGAAATTCTCCTGCGCGACGCGGATGGCCTTGGGATCGATGTCGAAGAAATCGTAGGTGTCGCCGTTGCGCGCGTAGGCTGCGAGGGTGCCGGCGCCGAGGCCGATCACGCCGACGGACATCGCGGGCTGGGTGGCATGCAGGTGCTCCATGACCTTGCCGGCGCCGCTGCTTTCGGTAAAATACAGCGTCGGGCGGCGCCGCGTCTCGGGGGTGGCCGTAAGCTGGGAACCGTGGGTCGTGGTATCGCTGGAGAGGACCACGCTGCGGTTGTCCGCTTTGACCATGATATGGCCGTAGAGGTCGCGGGTGTGGCGCATGCTGCCGTTGTCGACGGACTCGCGATACGCCTGGTGCATGCCCACGCCGAGGACGGGAATCACGAGGACCACGCCGATGATGATCACCACGCTGGGCTCGCGTCGTCCGGTCAGCCAGACGATGCCGGTGGCCAACAGCGCGACCGACGCCAGCTCGAATTCGATGGGGCGGTTGAAGACATACGGGATGACCATGCTGGAGAGCAGGCCGCCGATGACGCCGCCCGCGGCGAGGACGAGGTAGTAGCGCTCGAAACGCTGCGCGGGCCGGACGCTGTGCAGCAGGGCGTTGCCGAGGAGGCTGCCCATCGCGGTGAGGGCCAGGAGACACCACGCGGTGGTGCCATTGACCGTCACGGCCGTGAAGCCCTTCACGACCATGAACCACGTCATGGCCAGCGCCAAAAAGACAATGGCCGTCATGGTCATCCAGCGGCGCCAGTGGCTGGAAAACGTCACCATGAAGCTGAAAAGATACAGGCCGAACGGGCCGACCCACGCGAGTGGGCTGGAGCCGATCTCAGCGGTGAGATGGTAGGTCGCGCCCAGCATGCCCACGCAAGTGAGGGCGCTCAGCCAAAGCCAGAGAATGACGGTGCCGACCGAGAGGTTTTCAGGCGGCTCGGCGGCCGGCGCGGAGGTCTTGGCGGACAGCTCCCGGAAGATGTAACCGGCGCCGGCCAAAGCCAGGGCGACGACGACGAGCAGGACATGCCAGTAAGTGGTCTGGTCGCTAAGACCGAGGCTGGTCTCGATGAAGAACGGATAGAGGAGCAGGGCGAGCAGGCTGCCCGCATTGGAAATGGAATAGAGGTAGTAGGGCACTTCCTCGCCCCGCCGGCGCATCCAGCCGTGCAGCAACGGAGAGGCGCTGAAGAGCAGCATCATCGCAGGGAGGGAGGCCAGCGCGAGACGCCAGACGACGCGGCCGATGCCGGCCGCCTCGGCAATTTCATCCGACGGCAAGTGGAACGAAATCACGGCCAGCACGGCCAGCACCATCGTGGCAATCATCTGGAACGACGGGGTCTTCCGCACCAGCCAGGCGGCCCAGCTGTAGCCGAGCAGCAGCGCGAGCTGGAAATAAACCATGCAACCCAGCCACGTGCCGGACGTGCCGCCGTAAATCGGGAGGAGGCGCTTGCCCATGATCGGCTGGATGGAAAAGGCCAGGAACGCGGCCAGGGGCACGGCGGCGATGACGAGCACGGGGAGCGCCTGCGTCAGGAAGTCTTTGGGGCGGTTGGAATCATTCATGATAAAGCGAGAGGGAAAATCACCCGTGGACCAAGGCCAGCAGGGCGCGTCCGGGCGAGGCGCCAATGGCAGGGTAGGCCTCGCAGGGCGTCCAGCAATTTGGGCACTTCTGGTCCACGACGGCCTGGCGCGTGCCCTTGCGACGCGCGGCCTCGATGATGGGCATCAGCGCGTAATTCGAGTTGCGCACATTGCCCAGCGGCTGGTCCCAGATGGTGCAGGGATAGACCTCGCCCTTCTCGGAAAGATACGACGTCAGCAGCAAAGCCGAGCAGGTGATCGAGGTCCGGCCGGTGGCGAGATACTTCATCGCCTCGGCGCGGTAAATCCGCTCCACCGCGCGCATGACGGGGGCGCCGCCGCGTTTGGGTTTGCTCGCGGCGAGTTTCAACGCCGCGGCGATCTCGGCGCGGTGGGCGGCGCCGCCGAAGCCGTCCTTCTCCTCGCTGGCGGCGTTGCCGTAGTAATGCTGGGACAGGTGCGGGATGTTGAGGTGGAAGGTACCCCAGTCAATGCGGGCCTCCTGCCGCGACTCGAGCGCGGCGTTGACGGCGGCGAAGGTGGACTCGACGAGCTCGGACGTGGTGGATCCACACGAGGCCTTGTGCCCGTGCAGTGTCATGCCGACAAACACCTGGTCCTCGCCCAGCAACTTGCGAACGGCGGCAAACGTGTCCACGGCGTGGGCGAAGTCGTTGCGGATGCCGCGCAGGCGGTCGTTGAGTTCCGGCGGGCCGTCGATCGAGACGGTGACGACCAGCCGCGCCTTGACGGTGGCCTGAAGCTCTTTCACGGCCTGCTCGATGCGCTTGGTGGCGATGCCATTGGTCGGGAAATGCACCACCAAGAGGTCCGGGCACGCATCAGAAAACGCCTGCAAGACCTCGACAAAATCGGGCCGGTCGGTCGGTTCGCCGCCGGTGAAATCGATCCACTGCAGGAAGGGATTGGCCGCCGCGACCTTTTTGACCTCGTCCAGGGAGAGCTCGTTGTCGAGGCCACCGGGCGTGTCCTTCACTTTCCAGATGTCGCAGTAAACGCAGCGCGAATGGCAGCGCTTCGTGACCACGAAGATGAGTTTCGTTGGACAGCCGGCCGCGCCGGCCGCCGCGGTGGCGGTGCGCAAACCGAAACGGCTCCAGGAATAAAGTGCGCTCATTTGGTGGGCACGGGAGCCCGCGCCGTGGCGGCTGCCTTCGCCTGGCTGAGCATGCGGTCGAGGTCGGAATCCCGGGCGGGCGGGGGCGGAGGCGGCCCGCCGAAACGCGCCAAGGCCTCCGGGGTGTCGAGGCGAAACAGCGCCAGCTTGTGCGTGTGACTCTGCGTGCGATCAATCAGGACTGCGTGGGCCTCGACCAGCAGCTTGGCGGTTTCACGGGCCATCGCGGGCTCCGCGTTGTGCCAGAAGCTCCAGTGCAGGTAGATGCCGCCGGGATACTGGTTGACCAGTTCGCGCAGCTGCGTGTGAACCATCTGGTCCAACGTGAAGAACTGGGACGCATTGATGCCCTGCAATTGCCACATGCAGGGATCAGGCGAAAGGACGAGTGACCCGCCCGGGAGCTTGGGCGCTTCCCGCGCCACAAAATCCACGTCCGCCACCGCCTCGATTGCCTCGCGGCTCAGCGTTGGAACGTAGTGCATGGCGGCGGCCCAGTTGACCAGGCCGCACGCCGCCAAGCCGTAGAACAGCACAGGCACGCGCCTTAGCATCCCATACAGCGCGGCCCCGCCGATGCCCATGAACACGGCCACCGGGGCACAGGAAACCACGCCGTAGCGCGAACTCGCCCCGTAGTAATAGCCGCCGGCATAGAAGAGGATGAAGATGCCCCACGAGAACGTGAACCACGTGGTCAGGGCCAGGCCGGCGGTGCGGTTGCGTCCGAGCAGCCAGATCATGCCGGCCACGGCCAGCAGTGTGCCGGCGAGCGGGAACCACTGCATGTTGACGAAATAGCCGGCGTTGCTGTGGAAATTTTTCCCGATGAAGGCGAAGTCGAAGCGGCGGCCGTCGTTCGCGCCCCAGTTTTCATTCCGGACCGACCAGAGATGCATCAGCGTCGGCACGGTCAGCGCCGTGGCCAGGGCGAGGGCGGCCCAGGCGGAGAGATCCTCGATGAACCGATCGTCCGTGGACCAGAGCACCGCCGCCACCAGCGGGAACGCCAGCAAGGACTCCGGGCGGAAATACGCGGCAAACGCCGTGGCGCCGGCCAGCATGAGGCCGCTGGCCACGGAACCTAGGGCGGTTTCGGAGTCGCGCAGCCGGGCGTGGACGCACGCGGCGAAAAACGCCAGGACCACGGTGGCGGCGGCGCTGGGCTCGACGGACACGGTGTGCCCCCACCACATCACCAGCGGGGTGAACATGAAGAACAGTGCCGCCGCGAGACCGGCGCCGGCGGGCAGGGCCCACGGCACCAAGGCGAGGCCGGCATACAGCGCGGCCGCGGCGAGACCGACGAGGGCCCGGTTGAGGAAATGCGAACTGGCGTCGGACACACCCGCGATGCGGTAAACCCACGAGAGCAGGTAGGGCAGCCCGTTGGGCTGCTTGTTGACGACGGGGCTATACATCTCGAACTGGCCGTATTCGACGCGGGCGTAGTTGGCGCTTTCGGCGCGTCCGGTGTGGGCAATCGTCTGCCCGATCTGGGCGTAAATATGCTCGTCGAAGAGGATGCGCGTGGTGCTCGGCGCGAGGCCGCAGGCGAGGTAGCCCGCCACGGTGAGCGCGAGTGCGGTGAGGCAGCGCCGGCGGCCGAGGATGCGGTAGAGCGGGACCGCGATGGCTCCAAAGCCGGCGAGGAAGGCGATCACGCACGCGTGCATGCCCCAGACCGTCGAAGTCGGGACGACGTTGCGCTGCTCATCGATCGAGGGCAGTGCCGCAACACGGTAGGCCCAGAAGGTGGCAACCAGCAGCGCAGCCACGGCAAAGCCAAGCCAGACGAGGCGCGAGAAGCGGGAGGTGGAGATCATGGCCGGGGAGCGGGGGCGGACGTTTTCTTGGAAAGGAGAGCCGAGCCCAAGGCAAGATGTTGCACGCCGCTTTCCAGCCAGGCCTCCACGACGCCGTCCGCGGCATCGGACATGGGTTTGCCGTGCATGTTGAGGCTGGTGTTGATCACGGCGCCGGTTCCAGTGAGCTGCTTCACCCTTGCCAGCAGGCGATACCACGGATCGGCCTCGTTTTCGACGACCATCTGCGGCCGGCAGGATCCGTCCGGACCGATCGCACCCGCCAGGGCCGCCCGTCCACGGGGCGTGGTGGCGAAGCCCGTGGTCATGTGGAGATTTGTGTCCCGCGGCCCGCGATAATCAGCCAGCAACTCGGGGGCTTCGGACAGCAGCATCGTCGGGCAGAACGGTTGAAACCAGACCCGCCGTTTCAATCGCAGGTTCAGGTCGTCGCGCGCGGCGACACTATCAGCTCGCGCTACGATGCTGCGGGCCCCGAGGGCGCGTGCGCCCAGTTCCATGCGGCCCTGCGCCCACATGACAATCTCGCCCGCCGCGACGCGCTCGGCGGCGGCTTGGGCAATGTCGGCCGGGCGCAGGCACTCGGCGCCGTGTTTTTGGGCAATCGCTTCGGCACCGACGCCGAGGTCGCCGAAATCCGTGCCGAGGCGAAAATCGTTGAAGGGCAGGGGCCGCCGCCCGAAGAGCTTGAGCCAGGTCGCCTGCGCGGCGCCCAAGGCGAGGCCGCCGTCGCCCATCGCGGGACACACCTCGAGGCGCTCGACGCCGGGCATGGCGCGGATGAGCCGGTTGACCTTGATGTTGGAAGCGACGCCACCGGAGTAGCCGAAGGAGCCGCAGTGCGTCGCACTCGCGAGCATCGCGAAAAATTGTGGGACGAGGACCTGCAGCGTCTGCTGGGCCATCTTGCAGACCTGCTCGCGCGGCGTGCACCAGATCACACTGGCCACTTCGCGGGCCATGCGGTTCGGCGAAATGGAGCAGCGCAGGACAGGCAGGCCGCCGGCATCGGGCGTTAGCGTAAACCAGGCGAGAAACGGATTCGTGGCGGCGGGTGTCTCGGCGGCAAAGCTCGCGAGCGCCATGACCTTGCCCTCGTCTTCGAGCGGGCGCATCTGCAGTTCGTTCGTGATGTGCTCGAAGAACAGCCCGAGCGACGCTGAACCGGGGATGGAGACCAGCTTGCGCAGCGAAGCCTGGGCCTCGGACCATTCCCAGACCGAACCGGATTCGCCGTCGCCGATGCCGTCCAGCGTGACCATGATGGCGTTACCGTTCCAAACCGGCCAAAGCGCGGCGGACGCGGCGTGGGCCTCGTGGTGGTCGACCAGGAAAACGTCCTCCAGCGGAACCCCGAGCTTCCGCGCGAACCAGCGGCGCGTCCACGCGCGCATCAGCCCGTTGGTCGGCCACTGCGTGAGGCGGTATTTCGCCTTCTGCTTCACATTGTGGAACGCGCCGGGTCGCACGAGGCGGCGGCGGAGCTTGTAATAGCTCTCCTTCATCGACGGGAAGGCGCGCGTGAGTGACTTTGCGAAGTCGGAAGTGCAGGGCGCCCAGGCAATCGTCCGCGACCCGGCGGCCTGGCGCATGGCGGCGATGGCGCGGACGGGCATCCCGACATCAAGTTTGCGGCCGGAGAGGCGCTCCTCGTTGAGCGCGAGGACGACGCGGCCATCCACGATCAGGGCCGCGCCTGCATCATGGCCGTCCCAAACCCCGATCACTGCGTCGTAAGTTTTGCTCATGGGTGGGCGGAACCGGCGGCCTTTTTGGACCGGCAGAGCCCGGCCACCAGATGCCAGCCATAAGCCAGCCAGATTGACGGCTTGGAAAGGGAAATCTTCGAATAGCCGGCAGCGCGCCGGCGCTCGTGCGTGGGCACCTCGGCGATGCGCAGCCCGGCCGCGAGCGTGGCGGCGATCATCTCCATCTCAATCGTGGTGTGGCGGGAACGCAGGTTGAGGGACCGAAACAGGTCGGTGCGGATCGCACGAAAGCCGTTTTGCGAGTCCGAGAGGCTGGAGCCGAAGCGCCAGTTGAACATGAACGTGATGAAGGCGGATCCCGCCAGGCGCAGGAATTCGTCGCCACCGCCGTGAAGTTCGTCGGAGCCACCGAGGAGGCGCGAACCCGTGACGTGGGGCGCGACGCCCGCCTTGATCGGGGCGACGAGCATGGCGATGTCGATGGGATCGTGGGAGCCGTCGGCATCGACAAAGACGCAGATCGGCGTGGTGACGTGGTCGACCCCTAGCCGCAGGGCCGCGCCCTTGCCCAAACCCTGGTCGCGCACAACCGTGGCGCCCGCCTCGCGGGCGATTTCCGCCGTGCGGTCGGTCGATCCGCCCTCCACGACGATGACGCGGGCGACGAAGTTCAGGCATTCGCGGACGACCAAGCCGACGGTGAGTTCTTCATTTCGCGCGGGGATGATGACGGTGACGTCGGGATCCGGCTGCTCTTCGGCGCGCACGAGATCGTCCGCGGTGGCACGGCCCTGGCGCAGCAGCCGGCGGGCGCGGCGGACGACGAACAGGCGTTCGCCTTCGCCGAATCGGATTATGTCGCCAGCGTCATCCATGGGAAAGTCGTGCGGGGAGAGACGGAGAAGTTGCACCGTGCACGCTCACGGCGAAAACCCGATCCCCAGTGGTCCGGCCGCTCACCAAACAAAAAAGCTGCCGCGCTGGAAGGCGGTGGTTTGGGGCGAACCCGCCGGGGGGTGGCTCAGGAGGCCGGCATCGAAGGTGAAATTACGGCTGGAGGGTGCGCCGTAGATGTTGCCAGGCTGCTGCCAGTAGCTGTTGAAAGTCTTGGACTGGAATAGGCAGCCGAGCGATCCGGTGATGGTGACGGGGATGCCGTTCCAGTTTTCCAAGTAGCGCAGAAGGTTCTGGGCGCCACCGCTGAACTGGGTCGTCGTCGCTGGCGTGTTGCCGGTGAGGACACCCGCATTGATGGAAAGGGGGCCGGAGGCAGTGCGCGAAGTGCGGGGCTGGGCGGCGTTATTGTCATCCCAGCCGGAGGAGAGCGCCGTTACCTGGTCGGCCATGATCATCGCGGGGTTGGTGGAGCCGTCGGCCAACGGAGTGCTGGCGGTGTTGAAATTGCCCTGGACATACATCCCGCCGTTGGTGGCGACGGACATGCCGTTCCCTTTTCGACCGGTGACGTTGGTGGCGTTGATCATCCGGATCGCCCGAGGTGTGGTCGTATTGCTCGACTTCACATTGAAGTAGACCAGGCCGTTGAAATCGTTGGGGCCCGCGACGTAGTTTATGGGATTCTGCAGGGCGGTCGTCAGTGCGCCCATGTCGACGGTGGTGATCAGCACGTTCTTGCCCTCGCGCTGGTCGTAGACGGGCTTGTTGACTGCGCCGCTGATGACGCCGGCGTAATTTCCCGTCACGACGGTGCCGTCGGGTTTGGTGATCACGACGGAGTTGTCCGTATTGACCGTCACGATCAGGCCGGCGCGATTATACATCCGCTGCACGGCGATGGTCGGGTCGTCCGCAATGTTGGGATATTCGTCCGTCTGGCCGGGCGGCGGCACGATGGCCGCGCGGTAGACGTCGTTTTCAGTCGCGAACAGGGTGGGGTGCAGGCTGACCTCGAGGCTGGCGTCCACGCCGCCGAGCAAGTTTTCGGGCTGCGAGAGCACCTCTAGCTGGCTGGCCTGCGAGGTGCCGAAGATCGGGGCGACGAGGGCGCCGCCCACCGGGGTGCCGGGCTTGCGCAGAACGGTATTGCCAAGGGAATCCTCGTTAAAGTAGTCGCCGGTCAGGTAACGCACCTGTTTGTCCAGAGTGAGCGTATGGCCCGCACTGGCCGCCATGTAGATGCTGCCATTGGCGGCGACGTCGCCGTCGATGATCACGTTGTTGCCGGGAGCCATCTCCAGATCGCCCTGGTAGAACACACCGTATTGGAAGATGGTGGAGTTCGACGTCGCAAACCGGCGGCCGACGCGCACCGCGAGCTCATTGCGGAACGGGCTGCCGGGGTCGGGCAACACCTCGATCTTGATCGTGATGTAGGTCACCTGGCCGTGTTTCGTGGTGCTGGGGATGATGCCGTCGAAATAATCGTAGGCCGAATTGTAGCTGATGCCGCGGTGAATCAACCAGCCCTGCGTGCGATGAGCGGCAAGGAAGGCGGTGAACGGCGTGGTCATCGGGGCCGGGTCCACATCGCACACGGTCGACAGCGCCGCGGGGCTCTGCGCGGCCGGCACACCCGTCATGACCAAGGAGACCCACTGGAAATAAACGCTCTCGAGCTCACTTTCGGCCACGGCCCGGGCCTTGACGCGCATCTCGTTTCGCATCGTCAGCTTGTAGGAGTTCATCGTGAGCTCCAAAATCGAGGCGGCGGCGACGGCCAGCAGGATAATGAAAGACAGCGTCGAAAGCAGGATACTGCCTCTGCGGGATTGGATGTTCATGGCGGGAGATGACAGGGCGGGGACAGGGGCCCGAAAGGCTAACCGTCGAACTCGATCGTCGAGGTGGAGGAAGTCGACGTGGTCGTGGACGTACTGGTCGAGGTGGAGGTCGACGTGGAAGTCGAAGTGGACGTCGAGGTCGAGGTCGAGGTGCTGGTCGTCGTCGAGGTCGACGTCGAGGTGCTGGTCGTCGTTGAAGTTGAGGTCGAAGTGGTGGACGTGGTGGTGCTGGAAGTCGACGTGGTCGTCTTGGTCGAAGTGGACGTGGAGGTGGTCGAAGTCGTGGACGTCGAGGTCGAGGTCTTGGTCGAGGTGGACGTGGACGTGGAGGACGTAGTGGTCGTCTTCGTTGACGTTGAAGTCGACGTGGTGGTCTTGGTCGAGGTGGAGGTGGACGTCGTGGTCTTCGTGGAGGTCGACGTCGACGTCGTGGTCTTGGAAGTCGTGGTCGTCGACGTGGAGGTCGTGGAGGTCGTAGTCGTGGACGTTGTGGACGTGGAGGTCGTGGACGTCGATGTCGTGGAGGTCGAGGTCGTGGACGTCGAAGTCGTCGTGGTCGTCTTGGTCGACGTCGAGGTGGAGGTCGACGTGCTGGTACTGGTGGACGTCGACGAACTCGTGGACGTGGAGGTGGACGTGGACGTGCTGGTTGAGGTCGAGGTCGACGTGGATGTGCTCGTGGACGTCGACGTGCTCGTGGACGTGGAAGTGGAGGTAGACGTGCTGGTGCTGGTGGACGTCGAGGTGCTCGTAGACGTCGTCGTGCTGGTTGTGCTGGTGGACGTCGTTGACGTGGTGGTGGTCGAAATCGAGGTGGTGCTGCCCATGATCGACACCGCGCTCATGGGATTGCCCGACTTGGGCATGATCAGACCTTCGGTGTGGTTGGACTCGTAAAAGCCCGCTTTGCCGCCGGCGAACTGGGCGACGCTGGTGGGAACGGCGTAGGTGAACTCCCAGCCGACGGCGGGCTCGGGTGTCGCACTCGGTCCGGGCACCTGTATAAACGGATAGCGCGCGGCCTGGGCGAGGTTGCTCGTCAGCACGACGAAGGTCTCGGCGTCGCCGGCCGGGGGAGGGCCGGTGCGGGCGGTGGTGGGATACCAGCGGACTTCGTAGAGGCCGGCATAAAGCGTGGAAGGTTCCACTTGGTAGGCGCGCTGCCGCTGGACGGAGATCAGCACTCCCGCCGCCACGTCGGTTTGCTGCCCGGTGGTGGAATTGGCGATGCTTTGCCCAAGCGTGACGGTGATATCGCCCTGGGTGTTGGCCGGGCGGCTGTCACTGACGGCCACCAACGGTGCACCGTTGCCGAAATTCGGGCTGTCCATCATCAGATAGTCACCCACCTGGGGGTTGAGCCCCGCAGGGCAGCTGAGGACAAGCGTGCTGCTGCCCATGGACGTGACGTCGCGTACCTTGCCGAAGGGGCCGATGACCACCCGATAGGTGAGCCGCGCGTTCCGCACCGGAGTGGAGGCGCTTGGGTCCGAATAAATCGGCGCCAGCGCGGCGGGGCTGGAAACCGCCATGGAGATCTCATGGTTGAGGTGCTCCTGAAAAAGCCGCGTGGCCGTGACGGCGTCGTCCGCGATCCGGTTCTTGCGGATGACCTTGGAGGACGTCACGATGATCGTCGCGACGGCGGCCATCAGCAGCCCAGCGACGGCGAGCGAAGCCATCACCTCCACCAAGGTGAAGCCCCGGCGGCGGGCAACTGAGACGGACGGGGCGACGCGGGGAAGTCTCATGGAACGGTTCGAGCGACGATGATGCTTTGCGACTGAATGGGCTGCCCTTGGGGCTGATACGTGATGGTAAAGGTGCCCTGCAAGATCCAGCCGGCGGCCGTGACCACGTTGCCTCCGGCGGGGGTGCCTGTCGTATCAAGGTAAGTTACTTGGCGTGTAATGGTCGCCATGACTCGGCTGCTCTGGGCGTCGCCCAATGGCACCTGGAGATTAGCGGGGTGAACGCCTCCGCCGTATACGTTTCCGGCCGGGTCGGTCCAGGTAAGGCCGTCTCCTCCGCTTCCACCCGTGTCAAAAAGTGGGCGCAGCACCGGACTTCCGGAAATCATATCGGTCGTTTGCAGCCGTAGGAACTGGTCGGAGAATGAGACGAGAAACGCCCGGGCGTTGTCCCGGTGGCGCGCGAGGGTGACCAGTTGGTAGGATTTGATCATCATCGCATACACCCCGAGAATTCCCATGGTGAAGACCATGGTCGCGATCATGGTTTCGACCAGGGTGAAGCCCCGCTGAACGCGCCGGCGGAACCGCGACGGAGTCGTGGTCTGGGAACGGGGCGTGGAGGACGGAGGACGGCTCATGAGCGGGGAAGGCGGGTCGTCTGGCTGCGGGACAAAATCAACCCGGCGAAATTGCAACTCGCGGACCTTGAATGCGAATCTAAAAATTCTGAGCCCAAGCCTGCCGCCCCAATCGTCCCAAAGAGGGGAGTCCTGGCGAAGTTGGCGGCTTCACGCCACTGAACTCGGGTGGAATACACAGGCATTACCCCCCGAGCATACAGCAATCGGTTGGCAACGCCTAGAGGCATACACTGGTTTAAACGCCCCTAGCCGCTAAGGCCATTCGGCCCTAGCGCAAACGGATTAGCGGACAGCCGTGTGTCGTCCGAAAATGGCCTCCCCCTGTCGCGGGCCCTGGGCTATCCGTCAAATTCCTCGGTCGTCGTACTGGTGCTTGAAGTCGTCGTCGTAGTCGACGTCGAGGTCGACGTGGTCGTCGACGTGCTCGTCGACGTGCTCGTGGACGTCGAGGTGCTGGTTGAGGTGCTGGTCGAAGTCGAGGTGCTGGTCGAAGTCGAGGTGCTGGTCGAAGTCGAGGTGGTCGTGGACGTGCTCGTCGACGTCGTCGAAGTCGTCGAGGTGCTGGTGGAGGTGGATGTCGAAGTGGTCGTCTTCGTGCTCGTCGAGGTGGACGTGCTCGTCGAGCTGGTCGAAGTGGTGGAC
>TBL_comb47_HYPODRAFT_10006450_pt1 | contig 12670 bp, 10 predicted proteins | sample TroBogypolimnion_40_FD_10682 | JGI IMG/M metagenome (IMG submission 10682)
CGAGTACATTATGCAACCTTGCATATGTGAGCATTTATCCCCCCTGCGAAGTAGGGGGGAAGCCGTACGGAGTGAGGCAGGGGGGTCTTTCGCAGTATGTAGGGTGGGCACCCGTGCCCACCGAGATCGCGAACGCGGGTGCCGCGTGGGCACGGAGTGCCCACCCTACGGCTGAACGGGACGCGGGAGCGTCCCTTGATGCATTCCCACGCGGGAGCATGGGAACGATAGATCATATGTGCAACTCAGCCAAGCCCATGTTTCTTCAGCTTCCGGGCGATGGTGGACTGGTTCACCCCGAGAGCCTGGGCCATGCGCACCTGGTTGCCGTGCCGGTCGAGCGCCTTTTTGAGCACCGAGCGCTCAACGCTGTCCAGGGTCTCCTGCAAGGAAATCTCCTCCGGCCATGAGTCGCCAGGCCCCGGATCCGCGCCGCTGCCGGCTGCAATTTCCGCCGGAAGATCCTTAAGATCAATGAGATCCGACTCGGTCATGACGACGAGTCGCTCGCAGATGTTCATCAGCTGGCGCACGTTGCCGGGGTAAGCGTAGGCGAGCAGGGCATCGGAGGCCCCCCTGGTGAGCCGCTTCCTGATGGAATTCAGCTCGCCGAAAAGGTCCATATAGTGCCTGATCAGCGGCAGGATGCAGTCCTTGCGGTCGCGAAGTGCGGGAACATGGATCGGAATTACGTTGAGCCGGTAGTAAAGGTCGAGCCTGAAACTCCCCTGCTGAACCATCTCTTCCAGGTTTCGGTGGGTTGCGGCGAGAATCCTCACGTCGAGGTGGCGCGCCTTGGTCCCGCCCAGCCGTATCACCCGCCCGTTTTCCAGGAAGCGCAGCAGCTTCACCTGGGCCGAAGCGGGAAGCTCTGCAATCTCGTCCAGGAACAGGATGCCGCCGTCGGCGAGTTCGAGATAGCCCGGCTTGCCGCCGGACTGGGCTCCCGTGAAGGCTCCTTTCTCGTAGCCGAAGAGCTCGGACTCGATCAGCGACTCGGGTATGGCGCCACAGTTGATCTCGATCAGCGGCTTCTCGGCGCGGCTGGAGTTCTTCTGGATCAGGTCGGCGATAAGCCCCTTGCCGACGCCGGATTCACCAAGGATGAGCACGGAGGAGTTCACCGCGCTCACCTTGAGAGCCTGGCGCAGCGCCTTCAACATCGCGGGGCTGCGCGCAATGACGCGCCTGGACTCCAGGTCCGCCTGGCGCAGCTCCAGCATGTGGGAGCGGAACTGGTCCCGGATCGCTTCCTGTTCCTCCAGTTCGCGCTGCAGGTTGTCGATCTCCGTGATGTCCCGCTCGCTCACCACCACGCGGATCACCGCGCCGCTGGCATCGAGCACCGGGGTCCCGGTGGAGATGAGCTTGCGCCCTTCCCTGTTCTGCAGCTGGCTCACGACGCGGCCGGTGGTAAGGGCCTCCAGGGCTGCCGAGCGGTCAATGAAACCCTGCTCCAGCAGGTCCCGCATATTCTTACCAACCACCTCGCTGGCGGAAATGTTGTTGATGCGCTCCGACGCCGGATTGATCCTGATCACGCGCGCCTCGGCGTCGCAGATCCAGAGCCCGTCGGACGAGGAGTCTATGATGGCATCAAGTTCGCGCGTCATATCCTGAAAGGCGCGCATCTGTCGCGCCATCTCTTCGATATCGTGCTCGGGTTGCCTTGTTTCCAGGTCAGGTACCGTCATGCGTTCTCCCTGCTGCTGTAGCGTCCGGTACATTATGCACAGCTGCATGGAATATGCAATAGCGGATAGTAGAAAAGGAGCGGAGGGGGGATGCCGGGAGGGGGGAAGATCGGCGCAGGCTAAGCCTCACTGTCCCGCGTCATCTGTTGTCCAGGCTGTGGTACTCACGCAGCAGGTCGCTCTTCTTGATGAGCCCCTTGATACGGACCCACGAGGGGGAATTCGGGGCGCGCAGGAAGTACAGCGGTTCGTGGGACATCTTGTCCACCACGAAGGCGTCGAACGACCTGAGCACCCGGCCCACGTCATCCCGGCTCCCGGTCAGGAACTCCCAGCCGGGACCTCCCTCGAAGCGCTCGCTGTAGTGCTTCAGCTGTTCAGGCCGGTCGTTCTCGGGATCGATGCTGATGGAGATGAGCTGAACCTGTTCCGCCCGGTCTCCCAGTTCCCGTCTCAGGTTGGTGAAACCCGCCGACAGGATCGGGCAGACCGTGGTGCAGGTGGTGAAGATGAAGTCGAGGATCACCGGCTTGCCGGAATTTATCAGCGCGCCCAGGTCAACCGGCTTGCCGTCTTGGTTGATGAGGGCCACGGCGGGGATCCGGTATTCACCGAGGCTTCGCTGGTATCCCTCCCGCGCCTTCTCGGGCTCCTGCCGTGCCGGATCAGCTCCCTCGACCGCGTAGCTGAAGACGCCACGGTCCTCCAGATCACCTTTCTTGATGGCGAGCTTCAGCTCCCAGAGCCCATTCATGATGATGACCACGTTGTCGACGTGGTAATTCCCGCCCCCGCGCTCCTGCACGTACGCTTTTTCCCAGACGCCGTGCCCCATGGTCGGCATCCAGGGAGTGACGCTGAGCTGGGCACCTTCGACGCCCCTGCCAGCCTGGTCGCGCACCACGATGTCAAGGCTGTTGGGGCCGAACTTTAGTTCCCTCCCCGCCAGCACGAGCTCAAGCTGTAAGGCCCCCTTTTCCGAGGACTGGGACTGCGCCCCCGCATGGGGCTTCGGCGCTCCCCACTCCGGGACGCGATCGGTGGGATTGCCGGCGTAAACCGCCGGGCAGCAACAGATCAGGCAAAGCAGTAAAAGTGCTGTTTTCATGACTATCTCCGGCACGGGAGTGCAAAATCCGCAGTCCCGGGTCCCAAGGGAGTTGCTGCCGCCAGGTAATCCAGGAGCCCCGGCGCCGGACGGCAGCGCAGCTGTACCGAGCCCTACTCGCCCTTCTTTATTAAAATCGGATTCGGTCCGCGCGACAGGGTGACGACGTGACACACCTTGGAAGCGTAGCGCTGCCCTGGCCCGAAGCTGAGCCGGTCGTAATCGGGATAACCATGCAGCGAGGCAAGATCGACCAGGTCAAGCAAGTAATCACGGTAAAAATTGCGCCGCATCTTGGGTATGCCCTGGTTCATCAGGAGCATCAGCGAATACATCCTGGTGGAGATCCTGCTGTCGTCGACCGGCAACTGCCTGGCGCGCAGCCACACCCCGGCGTAATCGGGGTGCATGGTCTCGTCCTGCGCCAAGCGGTACGGATAGGTTATGCTGGTAAACTCCCGAACCGGCTCGGACAGTGTCCAGAGACCCGGCCCCAGCAGGCTCGCCGACACGTACACCTCCTTGGGCCGGTCCGGGCTTTCCGCGATCCCCTCCAGGAGGGAAGCGGCCTCGCTCCCGAGCCAAAGCAGCAGTGCCGAAGGCTTATCCTTTGTCGCAAGCTGCTGGAATAGATCGCGCGGTATCGCCTCTGCTGCGCCCAGCATCCGGTTCACGGGAGGCTTGCGCCCCAGTGCCCTCCAGGCCGCCTCGAACCCCGCGGCAAGTGCCCGCCCTTCTTTGGTGTCGCGGAAAAGCTGGACCACCCGATCCTCCTCGGCCAGCTCCCGCGCCTGCCCGAGGCCCACGGCGGCAGCCTCCCCCTCCTGGTAGAGCCCCTTGGAAAGATACAGGGTGTACCAGTCCGACCCTGAGACCACGGGGAAGTCGGTGACTGGGAACAGGCACGGAATGCCGTGCTCCTCGCTGAACGCGTGCACCGGCTGCCAATCCAGCGTGCTGATCCCGCCCAGCAGCGCGAACACGGGCTCCTTGCGGTAGTGGGCCTCCAGCTGGCTGCGCCAGGTGTCCGGCGCCCCGGTCAACTGCCAGCGGCTGAGCGCGATGGAGCGAAATGACAGATCCGCCTCTTGGGCGATCTCCGGGTTCCTGGCGCGCTCGGCGTGTACCTGCGCCTGACCGTTCCACTCGGCGGCGAAAGCCTCCAGGGTGGCGTACATCTCTACTGCGTCCCGGGCCGGCACCTCGGAGCTGACGACACTGGCGAAGCGGATGGTTGTATCGGTAACACCGGGAGACGGCTCGGCTGAAAGGGACTTCAGATAGGGTATCAGGACCGCCATGTCGCCCTCGCTCAGGGTGAAGCGGGGCATGGCCGAATTCAGCACCCTCCCTGCCGGGTCGATCCCGTTTCGTATCGCCCTGGCGAGGGAAAGCTCCGTGTAGGCGGGTCGGCGCTGCGCTGTCTGGTAATGCTTCGGCAGAGCGCTGCGTTCGGCCGGAGTGAATTCACGACCGTAGTAGCTAGGCTGGAAAAGTTTGCTCCCGGCTATGGGAGGAGTGACGACCCCGCCCTCGACCGATCCCATGCCGCTGCGCCGGTGGCAGTTCCCGCAGGAAAACATGCGCCCGTCCACCGGAAGGTCTCCCTTGACGACTGCCTGCAGCGGCTTACCGGAGGGGAGCATGCCTTCCCGGTAGATCCGCTCGCCCTGAAGCGACAGCTTCGCGGGCCGGGCGGTTAAGGCCCCCGTTTCCACGGCACCGGCGCCGGCGTGACTATCCGGGACCGGAAGGGACAGCAGCGCGAGACAGCAAAGGCTCGCGAGTGCCGTCCGTCCTTGGCGCCTTCCCCGGACGGGGAGCGCCCCCCTCCAGGAGGGAATAGCTGATGTCATGAATGACAGGATCACGTCGTTGCTCCTCAAAGCGGTGTAAGTGGCCGGAGGGAAGGCCCTCCCGCCCGGTCAGGATATTACCACGATACGGTATCGTGTCCACAGCTCTTTGGCACCACGGAATGCAGAGCCCGCCCCGCCACCTCCCTTACAGGTGAGGGAGTTTCGCCGAAGAACGTGGGTGGGCACCCCGTGCCCACGCGGTAACAACCCCGAGGTGGTCAGGTGCTGCCTCCCCCTACCAGAACGCCATGACCAGCACTACAAAATCGCCCCCCTCGAGGAGGGACCACAGGCTCAGCATCCGACTGAATGCTCAAGTTGTTCACAGCGTGACCTTTATGCTGGTTCGGGCCGTATAGAGCAACTGTCCGGTTATCTGGTTCAGGAACTCTATGGTGACCGGATAGCTGCCGGCCTTGGTCGGTCTCACGATCAGATCCCTGCGCATCGCCGAGGTAAGCAGAAACGGCGTCCCAGAGGGGAGCGGGATCGGGTGCGAGTACTGCTCGGTCGGCGGCACCCCCAGGGCGTGGCCGTCCATGGCGATCACCTGCGCGTCCAGCCCCAAGGTGTAGCGCTGGATCAGGTAGTCGGCATTGAGAGTTCGGGCCAGCAGGGTCTGCCCCACCCTCAAGGTCGGCGCCACCAACGGGCTCTCGGCCGCGCGAAAGGCGGTCGGGTCGCTCTTGCGCCGCGCCAGCCCGCTCAGGATGAAGATGTCCGGCCGAAAATCGTTGAAGAACCCGTTCTTGCTGAAATCCGCGGGGTTCACCGGGTCCTCGGCGGAGCACTTCTGCATGAACGCGTTGTGGTCCAGGGTGTGCCAGCGGCTGTCGATGGAATCGGCGACCCAAAACGCCTCCACATCGTACGGTATGACGTGATCGGTCGACGGGCTGAATGCCGCCACGTACCCGGGCTTGCCGATCGGATACGGCGGTCCCTCAACCGTCGAGCCTGCGGGCTTGGGCGGATCGACCAGCAAAAGGCCGTAGAGTCCCATCTCGAAGTGCAGCACGGTGTTCTTGTGGCAGTGGTAAAAAAATGTCCCGGCGTGCCGGGGCTGGAACTGGTAGATGTAGTGGCCGGACACTTCGAAGGAGGTGTGCCCTACCCCGTCGTTCATGGGGGTCGGCTCGATGCCGTGCCAGTGGATGGTGTGGGTTCCTCCCTGGCAGTTGACGTCGGCGTTCACCAGGGCATTCAGGGGAACACGAATCGGCGCGGAGGGGAAGGTCCGGCCTTTGTCCTTGTTGTCCGGATCCTCGATGATCCACATCGGAATCCGCCCCCCGTCGGGGAGGGTCAGGTCGATGCCGACCAGCAGGTCACGCCGGAAGCTGAAGGTCGGCGGCTGGGGATCGGGGTTGCGTCCTCCGAAGGAAGGCGGACAAACGAACTTGAAATATTCTGGCACCTGCGCGGGGAGCATGACGCCGCGCGGGATGTGTGCTGTTGCCATGATGGACTCCTTTCCGGAGGCTTACCCTCCAGTCACATGGTGTTCGGGAACTCGGTGCCGTCCAGGTCGCCGAGAAAGTTGAAATGCGCCACCGAACCTTGCGGATAGTTCCCCCCCGCAGCCGTCTGGGACTGCTCCATGTGGCAATGCATCGGGTAGACCAGGGGTGACTGGGGGAAACCGGGCGAGCCGTTCGGGCCGCTGATCCTGAGACCGAGCTCGTTGGCTATCAGAGTGCGCAGCGGCAGGTTCTCGTCACCCGCGATATCGGGTGGCCTCTTGAACGGCACCAGCCAGTCGACCCGGTCCAGCGGCTGCAGTATTTGCGAATCGAGGTTGAGTACATTCTCCTGGACCAGGTTGTTTACCGCGATGACGTAGAAGTGGTTGGCATGCAGGTGGTTCGAGTGGGTGAAAAGACCGGCATTGAGCAGGCGCACCAGCATGGGCTGCCCGATGCTCCCCTCGAGCGCGACCGTCGGATCGTGGGCTGAAAAAGTCCCCGACTTACCGTTGATGGTGAAGTAGCGCGGGAGAAATTTCGAGGTCAGCTCCGAACTCGCCAGGGTGGAAGGGCGCCCGGCCAGGTAATCGGCCTGAGCCCGCGCGTTGAAGGACGGGTCGATCTGGTGCTGCAGCCAGATCCGGAAGCGGTCGGGTTGCCAGCCTGCCGGGGATAAGGCATTTTGCGGAAACTGCGGCGTGGTCCCCAGGTCGTTGAAGAGCTGCTGCACGGCCGGAGTCGGGGAACCGTACGGGGTGTTTCCCGAAGCGGGACTGACAACCAGAGCCCCGTGCAGGCCGAGCACCCGGTTGACCGGCGCCGCGAGCGGGTCGCAGTAAAGATAGGTTCCGGCGGCGGGCGCGGAGAAGCTGAGTGACCTGGTCTGCCCCGGGCCGATGGTCGGGGACAGGATGCCGGTCCCGACAATCTGGAAGGCGTGCGGCTCATTGAGCCGGTTGGCGAGGTTCAGGGTGATGGCATCTCCGGCTGTGGCGAAGATGACCGGTCCCGGGAAACTCGGCCCGCTGGCAGCGGTGCCGAAGAGCCAGTGAAATACCTGGCTGCCGTCGACCATTTCCACCAGGGCCGCGTCCATTACCAGGTCGATGCTCCGCTGTGCGGCGAAGGCCTCGAACCGGAACAGATGGGGAAGGCTTACGCTCCCCACGGCGATGGCGGCCAGGCCGCTCAAGCCAGTTTTGATGAATTCTCGTCGTTTCATAATTTCCTCCAGGCGTTATAAACGCGCCAAGGCGTCATGCCGTGAAGTTACCCCCCCACCCCCACCCTCCCCTTGAAAGGGAGGGAGAGTTTATGGCAGTGGCAGATGGTCGATTCTGAGCAAGTGCGGGGCGGGGGTCGCACCAGTGCTAATCGGTAATGACTTTAACTATCACTTAGAGCAAGCATAAATTGCACCGGCAACCGGCTTAACGCCGCCAAAGCGCGCGGATGCAGGAGGGAGACAGTGGAATACGGAGGGTAATGTCAGAGGAGGGGTGCAACAATACAGACAAAAGCCAAAAAACGGACCGATGTCACCGCTTACCGGCAATGGACTGATTTTTCAGGAAAGAAACAGTGCTACGCTCTGACAGTGCGGTAGGCGTGCCATGAGTAGACCGCGAGTCCGCACCAGATGAAGAGGAAGCTGACCAGGTGGGTGTGAGTGAAGGTTTCGCCGTACACTGTCACGGCGAGCAGGAAGTGCAGGGTGGGGGTGATGTATTGCAGGAAACCGACGGTGGCAAGGCGCAGCCGCTTGGCGGCCGCGGCGAAGAGCAGCAGCGGAATGGCAGTGACGATGCCGGCCATGGGAATCAGCAGGTCAAGCCGCGTTGAGGAGGCAAGGAAGATGCCGGTACCGTGCTGATTCAGCACCATGAGATAGACCAGTGCGAACGGCGCCAGCAGCAGCGTCTCGACGGTGAGACCGACCAGCGGCTCGACGTGGAGCGCCTTCCTGATCAGGCCATAGAGCCCGAAGGAAGCGGCCAGCAGCAGGGAAATCCAGGGGACCCTGCCGTAGGAGGCGGCAAGGTAAACCACGCCGGTCGCGGCCAGCACGATACTCAGCCACTGGACCCGTTCCAGCCGCTCGCCGAGAAAAACAAAACCGAGCAGCACGCTCACCAGCGGGTTGATGAAATAGCCGAGGCTCGACTGCAGCACCTCTCCGGCGCTGACCGCGTAGATGAACACCAGCCAGTTGGTTGCAATCAGCAGGGTCGAGACCGTGAGGGCTGCCAGGGACTTCGGCCTGGCAAGCAATTGCAGCATATCGCGCCAGGCTCCTTTGGCAGCGATCAGCAGCAACAGGAAGGCGAGGGACCAGCAGATACGGTGCGCCACCATCTCCAGAGGCGGCACGACATGCACCGCCTTGAAGTAGACCGGGAAGAACCCCCAGCAAAGGTAGGCCGCCAGGCCGTAGAAGACTCCCTTGCGGCGCGCCTCGACCGCGACCAGGCTTGCTCGCTGCAGATCGTTTGGCTGGTCTTTTGTCATCGGTTACGGCTCAAAATTTGTCCTTTTCGGCATTAATTGATTTCCCGACGAGTTCGCCTACGTCGCAGCGAAAGGCTCCCCTCCCGGCCTTCGGCCACCCTCTCCCTCCGGGAGAGGGAACAGTCTTTCACGAAAGACGTAGGATGGGCACCCCGTGCCCACGCGGAATTATCCCAAAGCGGTGGGCAGACGCTGCTTACATCACCCTAGATAATCTTCAGCCCGCGCAGCAATATGACGACGATGGTGATCGGGGCCACGTAGCGCACGATGAAGAAGAAGGTGCTGATCATGGCTCTGTTATGCAGCGAGCCGTCATTGGAAAGCGCCGCCCTCACCTTCTCTTCACCCCAGACCCATCCCACGAACAGGCAGATGAAAAGGCCGCCCAGCGGCATCAGCAGGTTCGAGGTGAGGAAATCGTAGAGGTCGAACATGGTCATGCCGAAGAGCTTGAATCCGGCCAGGGTGCTGTTGGAGAGCGCGGCGGTCGAACCGATCAGGGCGAGCAGGACCACGGTCAGCGCGGTCGCCTTGAACCGCGACAAGCCAAAGCGCTGGTGCAGGTAGGCAACCGGCACCTCCATGATGGAAAGCATGGCACCCGTCGCGGCTATGGCTCCCAGGACGAAGAACAGCACCACGAAGACGTTACCAAAGGGCATCTGGGCAAAGACCGCGGGAATGGTGATGAAGAGGAGGGACGGACCCGCCTCGGGTTTGAAGCCGTAGGTGAAGACCGCGGGAAATATGGCGATCCCGGCCAGGATGGAGACGGTCAGGTCGGCCAGCATGACGCGTAGCGCGGTCACGGGGATGTTCTGGTCATCCCGGAAATAGCTTCCATAAGTGATCATGGTGCCCATGCCGACCGAGAGCTTGAAGAAGGCGAGCCCCATGGCGGTCAAAACGACAGCTCCGGTCACCTTGCTGAAATCGGGATGGAACAGGAAGTTGAGGCCGGCCGCGGCGCCGGGCAGCAGCAGGCTTCTGACCCCGATCATGACGAGGATCAGGAAGAGCACGGGCATCAGCTTTTTGGTGGTGCTTTCGATACCCTTGGAAACGCCCAGCACGATGATCGCGCCAACGAAGAGCAGCACGACGCACTGCCAGAGGATGGACTGCAAAGGGTCGCTGATCAGTTTCTCGAAAGCGGCGGAGGTCACCTTCGGGTCGACCGAAAGAACGCTCCCCGAGGCCGCCTTGAACACGTAGGCAAACACCCAGCCGGCCACCTCGGTGTAGAAGGCGAGGATCAGGAAGGCGGAGAGCACGCCGGCGGCCCCGATCAGCGCCCACGAGCCCCGTTTCGGGTGCAGTACGCGGAAGGTGGTGAGGGCGTCTGACTTGGAGCGGCGGCCGAGCATGAGCTCGGCGATCATCACGGGGAGACCCGCCATGAGGGTGGATAGCAGGTACACGATGATGAAGGCCGCGCCGCCGTTGAGGCCGGTCAGAGCGGGAAATTTCCAGATATTGCCAAGCCCTACAGCCGAGCCGAGCGTGGCGGCGATGACGCCGATTCCTGTAGTGAAGCTGTCGCGTTTTACAATCTTTTTGGTATCCATGAAGCGGCGCATCCTTTTGAAAACTGAATTGTGGTAGTCCTAAATCTTCTTGATCGGCACCACCTTGCCGGAGGTTATCAGGCAAAGTTGTTCCGGCGTAAGCGAAAAGAGCGCGTTCGGTGTGCCGGCCGCCGCCCAAATCTCCTGGTACTGCAGCAGGTCCTCATCCACGAAGGTGACAAGCGGCGTGGCGTGTCCGACAGGTGGTACGCCGCCGATGGCGTAGCCGGTCTGTTCCCGGACGAAGTCGGCATCAGCCTTGTCGATCTTTTCACCGACCAGAGCCGCCAGCAGCTTCTCGTTGACCCGGTTAGCCCCACTGGCGACCACGAAGACGCCTACGCCGCTCGTTTTGCCGCGGAACACCAGGGATTTGACGATCTGACCCACGTCGCAGCCGACGGCCTGCGCCGCATCGAGCGCGGTGCGGGTACTTTCGCCCAGCTCCTTCACCCGGCAATCCAGCCCAAAACCGGCCAGAGCCTGCTGCACCTTCTGGGCGCTGGGACTAAGTGGTTTGTTCATACGGTTCTCCTTGATGAATCTCTCACTCAAGTGAGGGTGTGGTGCCGCCGCCTGCCGTCACCTTGGTGAACAGGTAAAGCCCGAAGAAAATGAGCCCTCCCCCTATTCCCTGCCTGAGCGTCGGGTTCTCGCCCAGAAAGACCGCGGCCCAGATGATCGCGCCCAGCGGCTCGCCAAGGACGCTGACGGAGACCACGGAGGCCTGCACGTAACGCAGCACCCAGTTGAACACGGTGTGCCCCATGACGGTGCAGACCAGCGCCAGCGCGGCAAAAATGAGCCAGTCGCGCCCCGGGTAGGGATAAAAAGGGAGCTGGCAGACCAGCGCGGTCGCAACCAGGGTCACGGAGCTCGCTCCGTAGGTGACGAAGGTGTAGCCGGCCAGCCCGACGTCGCCGCGCAGTTTCCTCCCCAGCAGCAGGTACCCCGCAACCATGACGGCGGCAAACAGGGCATAGAGGTCCCCGACGAAAGCGCGGCCGCCCGCCTGAAAATCGGTGGCGCCGATCACCAGGCTCCCGAGCATGGCCAGCAATCCACCGTAGAGCGCTTTGCGCGGCACCCGCTCCTTGAAGAAAAGGAAGGAGCCGAGCACGACGAAGAGCGGCTGGGTCGTGACCAGCACGACGGAACTGGCGATGGAGGTGTACTTGAGGGAAGTGAACCAGGTGACGAAATGTAGCGCCAGGAAGACGCCGCTCGCAGCGGACAGTTTCACCTGGCTGCGGCTCATCCCCCGGAGGGCGGTCGCCCCGCCGGAAAGCGAGAAGGGCGCCAGGAAACAGAAGGTGAAGACCAGCCGATAGGCGGCAATGATGAGCGGGGGAGCCGTGGCGAGCCGCACCAAAATGGAGGAGAAGGAGACAGCAAAAACCCCTACCAGGATGGCCAGGTAGGGGTTGATCCAGGGCTTGGTTGTGGACGCGACCGGCACGCTACTCTCCCAGGTACGCCTTTCTGACCTCGGGGTTGGAGGCGAGTTCCTTCGCGTCCCCCTGCAGCACTACCTCGCCGGTCTCCAGCACGTAGGCGCGGTGGGCGATGGAAAGCGCCATGTTGGCGTTCTGCTCGACGAGCAGGATGGTCGTGCCGCTCTTGTTGATCTCCTGGATGATCTGGAAGATCTGCTCCACGAGCATGGGGGCCAGACCCATGGACGGCTCGTCCAAGAGCAGCAGTTTCGGACGGCTCATGAGCGCGCGCCCCATGGCAAGCATCTGCTGCTCGCCGCCGGACAGGGTCTTGGCGGGCTGCTTCTTGCGCTCGTTCAGGCGCGGGAAGCGCTGGAAGATTTTCTCCATGTCGGAGGCGATCTCGGCCTTGTCGTTCCGCGTGTAGGCGCCCATCTCCAGGTTCTCCAGCACGCTCATCTTGGCGAAGACGCGGCGCCCCTCGGGGACCTGCGAAATGCCGAGCTTCACGATGTCGTGCGGTGGGGTCTTGGTGACGTCCTTCCCCTTGTAAAGGATCTTGCCGTTGACGGAGGGGACGATGTTGGAGATGGTGTTCAGTATGGTGGTCTTCCCCGCGCCGTTGGCGCCGATCAGGGCGACGATCTCCCCTTCGGTGATCTGGAAGGAAACGTTCTGCAGCGCCTTGATGGCGCCGTAGTTCACATAGACATTCTCTACCTTAAGCATTGCTGGCCGCTCCTTTGCCGAGATACGCCTCGATCACCTTCGGGTTGGCGCGGATCTGCTCCGGCGTCCCCTCCGCGATCTTCACCCCGTAGTCGAGCACGGCGATCCGGTCCGAGATCCCCATGACGAACTTCATGTCGTGCTCCACCAGGAACACGGTGACGCCGGTCCTGCTGATGGCCTGCACCATCTCCAGGAGGGTGTGCTTTTCCTGCGGGTTCATGCCGGCGGCGGGTTCGTCCAGCAGGATGATCTGGGGCTTGATGGCGAGGGCGCGGGCGATCTCCAGGCGGCGCTGC
>TBL_comb47_HYPODRAFT_10006451_pt1 | contig 12667 bp, 7 predicted proteins | sample TroBogypolimnion_40_FD_10682 | JGI IMG/M metagenome (IMG submission 10682)
TAAAATCGAGATTTACAGGAATTGTAATGCAAATCGGCCAATTGCCATCTTTGTCTTTCGGGCAAGGCTCAACATATTTGAAATATTTCAAGCTGTCCTCCGAACTTCGGAGGACTTTGCCTATTTGAAGTACAGTATCTAAACTCATAATTCAATCGTTTTAAAATTTTCCTTCATATCATTCGTTAATTTTTTGTTGTCTCACTTCCAATAATCCCCGCTCCGCTCCAAAGCTACTCCACAACCATGCCAAAACATGTCCCACCTAAAACTTTTTTCAATTATCTTACCTCGCAGCACCCGAAGCCCTGGCTCCCTTTTTCGCCAAAACCGGTGTAGTAGCCGATCCTAAGGAGGTCTGCGTCGGCCTTGATTGTAAAATTGTAGTGGTAACCGACCAGCTTGGTCGCCTGGGGGGTATTGGTCTTGATGGCGATCCCTTTTTGCTTGGGGGGACTCAGCAATTCAAGTTCAGCATCATTTTCATCAAACATCGATTCGTGACCAGTGAAAACCTTATATTTCTCTTTAAGGTTTCCGATCAGCAACCTGAGATATCCATCATCGGCGGGGGAGAGGTATTTGGCATGTTTTCGCCCTTCGATCTTTTGGGAGACAAAAATGGGGGAGAGCGACTTAAAGCTCATCCCCTCCGTAAAAACCGGAGGTTGCATGGCTTCAATGGAATTGATCTTAAACCCGACACTCGAAATACGGTCGCCCAAACGAAACTCACTGTCGCGAAAAATACCGGTCACGAAGTGGCGGATTGTCTCATCGGGCAGCGTGGAGATGATCAGCTCGACAGGATCGGCCTTGATCAACAGTCGGTCGCCTATGATCTCACGGTGCCGGACATTCAGGTTAGAGAATGTAAACAGCCGGAACTGCTTCTTATCGTCCGAAAATCCCATCTGGTGCAACCATTCAGCAAATGCAGGATCACTCTGGTTGATCACCTTGTAAATCCACGCGCTGAGTTCGTACTGGTAATTGACCGGCAAAACATTCTGTTTGCGGTCGGTCATCGAAAGGTTAAGTTTAAATCTCATCGAAATATTTTTTTGTTTTTTTGGAACCTAAAAGTACTAAAAGCAATTTATCAAACGAATTGAATTTAGTATTTTGTTTGTAAAATTAATTGATCGGCTGGCAGTTCAATTCCTGTGATAGGTATTAATTCCCGTGTGAATTATGTTTAAATTTGGGTCAAAACCTGTTGCCGGCTACCTGCAGCGAATTACCTTTGACAAACAGCCAACTTCAAACATGTTATACAGCAGTTTTTTAATTCGCAAAGCATTGCGGAACTGAATATTAAAATTAAAAGTACAAATCACTATTGTTTTTTAACGATGAATTCATGAGATTTGTGGAGAATTTCGGCTAGCTAATTTTGAATATGAAAAGTTTATTGGTTTTATGTACCATCCTCATTGTGGGGATCAGTTCTTTGGTTGCACAACCCAATCTCCAAAAAGATCAACTCCAATTCCACAGTTGGGCCCCATCTCCTGCAATGGGCTGGAACAGTTGGGATTGCTACGGCCCAACAGTTGTCGAAAGTGAGGTCAGGGCGAATGCAGACTACATGGCCAGGTTCCTGAAAAAATCGGGGTGGCAGTACATTATTATCGATATCCGCTGGTATGTTGACAACGACAAGGCACATGGTTACAACGAAAAAGACCCCTCTTTTGTAATGGATGAATATGGCCGGTTTATGCCAAGTCCGGCAAGATTCCCATCAGCTGCAAACGGAAAAGGGTTTAAGCCCATCGGCGATTATATCCATAGTAAAGGATTAAAATTCGGCATCCATATGATGAGGGGCATCCCAAAGGAAGCTGTAAAAAGGAACACACCTGTACTGGGAACCAGTGTCCATGCGGCTGATATTTACAATACCGACCAGTTATGTCCCTGGTTACATGATATGTTCACTGTTGACGTGAAAAAAGAAGGGGCACAGGAGTATTACAATTCACTGTTTAATTTGTATGCCTCATGGGGACTTGATTTTATAAAAATAGACGACCTCTCGGTTCCGTACCACCAGGGTGAAATCGAGATGATCCGAAAAGCGATCGATCAGACCGGACGGAAGATTGTGTTGAGCACCTCCCCCGGCGAAACACCAATTTCAAACGGTGAACACATTAAGGCCCATGCGAATCAGTGGCGGATCATCGATGATTTCTGGGACAACTGGAAACAATTGAGTCAGGAGTTTGAAGTTTGCAACCGTTGGAGCCCATTTATTGGTGACGGCCATTTCCCCGATGCCGACATGCTACCGCTTGGCCATATTGGGATCCGCGCCGAACGCGGAAATGACCGGATGAGTGGTTTTACAAGGGATGAACAGATCACGATGATGTCGTTGTTTGCAATTTTCCGCTCGCCTCTCATGTTTGGCGGGAACCTCCCCGATAACAATAAATTTACCTTGTCGCTGATTACAAATAAGGAGGTACTAAAAGTCAACCAGCACAGTAGCAATAATCATCAGCTATTCAACCACGACAAATTGATTGCCTGGGTTGCGGATGTGCCCGGCAGCAACGATAAATACCTCGCTGTTTTTAATGCTTCCGAACAGGAACAAAGCGAACAACCGATTCCGGTTTTACTGGAACAACTCGGATTCCAAGGGATTTGTATTGTGAAGGATCTTTGGACCAATAAGGTCGTTGGAAAGTTTACCGGTGAGTTTGCGCCGGTGATCAGGAAACATGCCTCGGGGTTGTATAGGGTAAAAGGGAAATAAAAAGGGAATTATATAGTGGAATAAAATAGAAATATATTGCATATAATTGAAATTTAAGTACATAATTAATTTTTGAATTCAACCATTTCATAAAAGTATCGTACAATGATTAGACTATTTTTTGGATTATGCCTGATTTTAATATCGGGTTTTCTAAATGCGCAAACCAAACCGGACCAACCTTTCTGGTTGAACGAGCGGGTCAACGAGGAAAACAGGTTGCCGATGCACGCTTCCTATTTTACCTACGAAAATGAGCAGCTTGCAAAAAAAGGAGATTGGAAACAATCGGCCAATTATCAAAGCATCAATGGCGAATGGAAATTCAAATGGGTAGAAAAACCAGCCGATTTGCCCAATCATTTTGAATCGACCGGATTTGACGATTCAGGATGGGATAAATTTAAGATTCCTGCGACTTGGGAAGTCAATGGATACGGATATCCGATCTATGTCAATATTGGCTATGAGTTTCAGAATCTGATGAAGCCTAACCCTCCGTTGGTTCCATTAACCTATGATCCTACAGGTGTTTACAGGCGCGAAATCACCATTGGCGACAACTGGAAGGGAAAACAGGTCGTCCTCCACATTGGTTCCGCAAAGTCGAACCTGGCAGTTTGGGTCAACGGGAAATATGTTGGCTATGGCGAAGATGGCAAACTTCCTTCCGAATTTGATGTTACCCCCTATTTAAATCAGGGCAAGAACCTGATCTGTCTCAAGGTAATGCGTTGGTGCGATGGGACCTACCTTGAAGGTCAGGATTTCTGGCGCATCAGCGGGATCAACCGCGATTGTTACCTTGTTGCCCGTAACCAGGTCAACATCAACGATTATCTGATCTCTTCAGATCTGGATGTCAATTATAAGGATGCCACTTTATCTGCAAATATCAAATTGAACCATGCTGCAACAGCCACAGCGTTGGTGCAGTTGACTGACGGCGATAAAATCGTCAAAGAAGCTGTTGTCACCTTTAACAATGAGGCTCAAAAGAGTGTCTCCATTCCGGTAAGCCAACCCAGATTGTGGTCTGCCGAAACCCCTAATCTTTATCAGGTGCTGATTACCCTTAAAGACCAGTCGGGTGCTGTTCTCGAAGTCATCCCGCAGCAGACCGGTTTCAGGAAGGTCGAAATCAAAGATGGACTTTTCCTTGTCAACGGACTTCCTGTCCTGATCAAAGGTGCCGACAGGCATGAAGTTGATCCCGTTTCAGGTCAAACCATTTCAAGGGCATCGATGTTGAGAGATGTCCAGCTAATGAAAGAGTTCAATATCAATGCAGTACGCACAAGCCATTATCCAAATGACGAATATTGGTACCAATTGTGCGATGAGTACGGGATCTATGTTTGTGATGAAGGAAATAACGAATCACATGGGATTGGCTACGACATTACGGTTACCCTTGCCAATCAGCCTTCATGGAAGGATGCACACATGCAACGTGTTACGCGTATGTTTGAGCGCGACAAGAACCACCCTTCTGTAGTGGTGTGGAGCCTTGGCAACGAAGCAGGAAATGGTTATAACTTCTACGAATGTTACCTGTGGCTCAAAGAACACGACACAACACGTCCTGTTCAATATGAGCAGGCGGTTAGTGGCAGGAACTATGCGACACAGTTCAATACCGATATTATCAACCCGATGTACCCTTCACCCGAGAGCATGGTTGATTATGTAAGCAAGACTCCTCACGCCCTGAAACCTTTCATCATGTGCGAATATGCACATGCGATGGGGAATTCGATGGGTAACTTCAATGATTACTGGGACATTATCCGTGGCAACCCAAAACATTTCCAGGGTGGCTTTATCTGGGATTTTGTTGATCAGGGTTTAAAGAAAATCAATGCCAAAGGGGATACAATTTTTGCATATGGTGGCGATTACGGCCCTGCAGGAACACCAAGCGACAATAATTTCCTCTGCAACGGTATCTTTTACCCCAACCGGAATCCGAACCCACATGCCTTTGAGATGAAAAAGGTTTACCAGAACATTCATGCCAAATTGGTAAATCCCACAAAAGTGGCCATTTACAACGAAAATTTCTTTAAGGATCTTTCTGATGTCAGGATGGACTGGAATGTGACCGTCAATGGGGAAATCAAACAATCAGGCACTGTTGCAGATGTGAATGTACAGCCCCACGCTACAAAGGAATTCAGCCTTCCGGTAACTCTTCCCAAAGAGGGTGAAGCATTCCTGAACGTTGCTTTCAGACAAAAAACCGAAAAGCTGTTGATCCCAAAAGATTTTGCAGTTGCCGAAGAACAACTTAAATTAGCCGGGAACTATATCAATAAGGCAGGTATTGTCCCTGTTGGTAAAGTTAGTGTGAACGAGACAGGTTCAAGTATTGCGATTACTTCTTCCGGATTGAACATCAGTTTTAATAAGCAAACCGGTTTACTTGAGAAATATGTTGTGAATGGTCAAAGTTACCTGGATGAGACTTCAGGTTTACGTCCTGCTTTCTGGCGTGCCCCAACCGACAACGACATGGGCGCCTCCTTGCAATTAAAGTTGAAACTGTGGAAAAATGCACAGGCCAACCTTAAATTGACAAATATAAAAGCACAACAGGAGAATAACCTGGTAACCGTTCAAACCTCCTTTGACCTTGCAGGCGTATTTGCAAAGCTGAATGTTCGCTACACAGTGAATTCCAATGGCGAATTGGAAGTGAACCAACAAATGATTGCCGATACGACAAAAAGGATTCAGGTCACTGTACCGACCTTCCGCAATTTTGGTGGTGGTGGAATGGAGAAGAGAATGGAACCGCTTCCAATGTTGCCCCGCTTTGGTATGAACTGGATTTTACCTGAGGGTTTTGAATCGATCGAATATTATGGGAATGGTCCTGTTGAAAACTATCAGGACAGGAATGATGCAGCACCAACAGCAATCTACAAACAAACAGTGGCTCAACAGTTCTATCCTTATATCCGTCCACAGGAAAACGGGAACAAAACCGGCATCAGGTGGTATAAAATAAAAACTGCAAAAGGCAAAGGGTTGTTGATCCAGTCGGATGTATTATTGAGCATGAGTGCCTTGCACTACTTCGACAACGATCTTGACGATGGTGATCAAAAACACCAGAGCCATCCGGGCGACCTGACTCCACACAAACAAACCCAGTTGCACATCGACTTTGTACAAATGGGTGTTGGTGGAATTAACTCTTGGGGCACATTACCGTTGGAAAAATACCGCTTACCTTATATGAATTATGAATATAAATTTAAGGTAACTCCTTTAAATAAATAGAATAGAGCAATACTGAATAGCCATGACAGATGAATTCCTATTTTGCGTAGGGTTCATCGTCATGGCTTTCTGATCATTGATCAGGAAAAATAGCGATCATCTAAAATTTCTAACCAATATGAAAAATGGATTCGTTTCTCTAAATTTATTCATCATCCTGATAATCAGTTTTTTTGGAACATTATCGGCCCAAATTGTAAATGATTCCGGTCCCAGAAAAGCTGTATTACCGGCTAATCAACCCAAAGGATCAAGCGACCGACCGCAGCGGGTTATGCAACCCATTGTATTAGGTGAAGACGATAAGATGGCTTTCCCTGTGGCTCCACAAGGGTTCGATAAAGTAAGTGAATCGATTCCTAAAGGAAAAATCGAAACAATTGAATACGCCTCCAAAACCGTTGGGACGAACCGAAAAATGATGGTTTATACACCTCCCGGATTTTCATCAAAGAAAAAATATCCTGTCCTTTACCTGTTGCATGGGATTGGAGGTGACGAAACGGAATGGTATAAAAACGGTGCACCCAATGTTATCCTCGATAATCTGTATGCCGCAAAAAAACTGGTTCCGATGATCGTGGTGATGCCCAATGGACGTGCGATGAGAGATGACCGTGCAGTTGGGAATATTTATGATGCGGAAAAAGTAAAGGCTTTCGCCGATTTTGAACAGGATTTGCTCACTGATGTGATCCCTTTTATCGAATCGAAATTTCATGTAAAAGCAGAAAGTAAAAACCGAGCATTGGCTGGATTGTCGATGGGTGGTGGTCAATCGTTAAACTTTGGGCTGGGTCATACCGATATTTTTGCATGGATTGGTGGTTTCTCATCAGCACCCAACACCAAAGCGCCCGAGGTGCTGGTTCCCGATCCTGCCAAAACCGCAAAACAACTAAAATTGCTATGGATCTCTTGTGGTGACAAGGATGGTTTGATCGCAATCAGTCAGAAACTGCATAAATTTTTGAAAGACAATAAGGTACAACATATCTGGAATGTGGAGCCGGGTAAACATGAATTTCAGGTTTGGAAAAACGATTTGTACTTGTTCACACAGTTGCTGTTTAAATAATTAAAATTTAAAAATTAGACCTTCAAGGTTTTTAAAAGCTTGAAGGTCTTTTGATTAATCCAGAATAATATGAAATTGAAAATCTTATTCCTATTTGTTATCATTATTGTAACTACATGTTATTCAATTGCTCAGACAACAGAACGTCCCAGGCCGGCCGAATGGGCCAACCTCGTCAACGGAGGTCGTTTTATGGACAGGTTCCTTCCGATGCCAAATCTGGGAAAACTGACCCGCGATACTTGGGGTGCCGACAATGTATTGCCGCGCTACACCGACAATGGGATCGAGAACCGGACCTGGTCCTTCTGGGGCGGCAATATCAAATTGGGCGACGATGGCAAATACCATCTTTTCGTCTGCGGATGGCTCGAAAGATCTGCAAAAGGACACAATGAATGGCCAAACTCAACCGTTTTTCATGCCGTTTCTGACAATTCATTCGGACCTTTTGTGGTTAAGGACACCATTGGCAAAGGTCATAATCCTGAGATATTCAAGCTATCAGATGGCAGGTACGTTTTGTATGTGATTGGAGGATATTACATTGCAGATGGTGTCAATGGCCCATGGAAATATGACCAGTTTGAATTTCTGAACCGTGACCGGAAACTGATCGAAGGCAATTCAAACTTTACTTTTGCCCAACGCGAGGATGGTTCCTATCTGATGATCTGCCGTGGTGGCGGTCAATGGTTCAGCCAGACAGGTTTGTCTTCCTACAATCAGGTTACAGGAACTAGATTGGATACCGACAATCAGATTGTTCCGCTTAGGGCATATCCACAAAGGCCCGGGAATTTCGAAGACCCTGTGGTTTGGCGTGATAACGTTCAATATAACCTGATCGTGAACGACTGGCTAGGACGGATCGCTGTCTATGAACGGTCCAAAGATGGTGTCAACTGGAAAATTGAATCGGGCGAAGCCTATCTGCCAGGGGTTTCCAAACACGAGGATGGAACTGTTGAAGGCTGGTGGAAGTACGAACGTTTGAAAATCTTCCAGGACAAATATGGCCGCGCCACCCAGGGCAATTTTGCGGTCATCGATGTGGAAAAGAAATTTGATCTGGCAAGCGATATCCATAGTTCCAAAAATATAGGGATTCCCTTGACCGTAGGAAGATTGCTGACAATTATGGATAAAAACCCGGTCACGTCGGCCACAAAATCCATCAGGGTCAAAATTGCTGCCGAGCCAGGTTTTAATCCCCAAACCGATATTGATCTCAATTCGTTACAATTTGGCGAACCTGAAGCTGTGAACTATGGAAAAGGTGGGAAGTTGTTGAAATCTGAAAAGTCAGGTGCCGATCTGGTTGTAACCTTCAGTAATACAACTGTTTTCCCCGATGACGAATTTGCAGCCAAACTGTTGGGCAAAACAAGCAACGGGAAATTGTTGTTTGGCTATGCCCGTTTACCGGGAGTCAATTTTATCGCCCCTATTCTTTCGCCCTTGTTGCCAGTGATTACAGCCGGTGAGAATGGGTTTAAACTGGCCGTGGAAGTCCAGAATTTTGGACAGGTGGCATCAAAAACCGCCGGATTGAAAGTCTTTTATTTCAAAGATGGGAAGGAAATAGAAATTGCGGGTGGCAAAATTTCAGGATTGAAACCGTATGAAAAGACCACTGTCAACCTGAGTTGCGGAAAACTTTTCAACAAGGGTATCGAGTACCTATTTAAAGTTGTTGTCAATCCGGAGGATAAACACCCGGTTGTATTGCACGGAAAGCTAACGCCAGTTAAATAATGGAAACCAATTCACGTCGCAACTTTATCCGGGGGATGGCACTCACAGGGCTTGGAGCCTTTGCCCTTCCAAATAGCGAAACTTTTGCATCTGAATTAAATGAGGAAAAATCCCAATTAACTAAAGGCAAGGTTATCCTTTTTCAGGGTGATTCAATTACCGATGGGAACCGGGGAAGGAACACCGATCCGAACCACATCATGGGACATGGTTACGCCTTCAGCATTGCCAGCCGTTTGGGTGCCAGGTACCCGAAAAAAAACCTAGCCTTTTACAACAGGGGAGTCAGTGGGAACAAGGTGAACGACCTGGCCGCACGCTGGCAAAAGGATACCCTCGACCTGAAACCCGATGTGCTGAGCATTCTGGTTGGGGTGAACGATTCCGCTTCGGTTGTGTTCAAAAGGGAACCTGTCATATCTGTCGAAGAATATGAAAAGGGTTACCGTGCCCTGCTTGATCAAACAAAAGCGCAATTCCCTGATATACAATTTGTTTTATGCGAACCCTTTATTTTGAAAGTGGGGAAGGTGAAGGACAACTGGGAGGCTTATCAGAAAGACATCTCGCAACGTCAGACCATTGTCAAAAAACTTGCTGATCAGTACAACACTGTTTTTGTTGAACTTCAAAAGGTATTCGACAAGGCCTGTAGAAATGCCCCAGCCGATTACTGGATTTGGGACGGGGTCCATCCCACAGTTGCAGGTCATGAACTGATCACCAGGAAATGGCTGAAGATGGCTAAAAAGAAAGTACTTTAATAAAAAATGGATATTCAATTATTTAAGTGTCTGAATTTGGATTTAAGTAATAAGAACAATTAAATGTCATTCCTTAAACCCCCAATCTCCCGACACGTCCCCGAAAGTCGGGGCAGGCTGGGACAAGCTCTAAAGGGGAGTATTGAATTTGAAGCAGAAATAGAAAGTCCCCATTTGGGGATTTAGGGGTGTATATGTGACAACAATTATTTACTATTACTTATGTTTGTAGAAAACAACCCTTTTTTTCATTAACCAATTATTCCCAAAATGAAACAAAAACTGATTCTCCTGATCTCAATGCTGTTCGTCTCACTATCGCAATATGGGGCGATGCCTGTGGGACATGAATTCTCGACTGCCGGATTTTTTAAGATCAATAACGGAGGACGCGAGGTCTTTAACTTTAATGTTGGATGGCGTTTTTTCAAAGGTGCAGTCCCCAAAGCCGAACTTCCTGGTTTCGACGATTCGAAATGGTCCGTTGTCAATACACCTCACGGACTTGAATATCTCCCTGAAGAGGCAAGCGGCTGTATCAATTATCAGGGTGAAGCCTGGTATCGGAAACATTTCAAAGTTCCCGAAAACCTGAAGGGACAGAAAGTATTCCTCCATTTTGAAGCGATGATGGGGAAAAGCAAAATCTGGGTCAATGGGAAATTGATGAAGGAACATTTTGGAGGTTATCTGCCTGTCATCATCGACATTACGGGAGAGGCCAAATACAATGGGGAGGAAAATATTGTGGCGGTGTGGTTAGACAACAGCAATGACCCCACCTATCCTCCCGGCAAACCACAGACCGAACTTGATTTCAACTACTTTGGTGGTATTTACCGTGATGTGTGGTTGTACAGTACCAATCCGGTACACATTACCGATCCGAATTGTTCAAATATCGTTGCAGGCGGTGGGATATTTGTCCATTATGAGAACCTTTCGGAGGAGTTGGTTGACGTAGTTGTCTCGACCAATGTGATCAATGAAACAAACAAATCCAAAAAGGTAACCATTTCATCTTCAGTTCTGGATGCCGATGGAAAAAAAATAGGTGCAGCCGATAAGTCAATGAATATATCAGCAAATAGTAATGCGTCAGTATCACAGACAATTAAGATTAAGAAACCACATTTATGGCATCCTGACGATCCCTATCTTCATGCGGTTGTTTCCGAGATCAAAAGTGACAACAAGACCATAGATGGCATCAGGACAAAAATCGGGATACGAAAAATCGAGTTCAAGGGTAAGGAGGGTTTCTTCCTGAATAACAAGCCTTTTGAAGATAAGCTTATGGGTGCCAACCGACACCAGGATTATGCCTACATCGGAAATGCCCTGAGCAATTCTTTGCATTGGCGCGATGTGAAGAAACTCCGCGATGCAGGGATGCGGATTATCCGTTCGGCACATTATCCTCAGGATCCCGCATTCATGGAAGCCTGTGACGAATTGGGTATGTTTATGATTGTCCCAACCCCTGGCTGGCAGTTCTGGAGCAAAGAACCTGTTTTTGAGGAAAGGGTCTATTCAGACATACGCAACATGGTCCGCCGCGACCGGAACCACCCAAGTGTGATCATGTGGGAACCCATCCTGAACGAAACAGATTACCCCGATTATTTTGCACAAAAAGTTCACAACATCACCCATGAAGAGTATCCATTTCAGGGATGTTTTACGGCCTGCGACAGAAGTGCGAAAGGTTCGCAGTTTTTTGATATCCGATATGGTGGGAATAACCCCAACGAAGTTTCCTTTATCAGGGAGTTTGGCGACAATGTTGACGACTGGTCATCCCACAATTCGAATAGCCGGGTGCGTAGTTCATGGGGAGAGAACCCGCAGATCATTCAGGCCCTTCACTATTCCGGTTGGCTCGACCGTTTTTATTCAATGCCCAGGCAGTCTATCGGAGGCGCATTATGGCATTCTTTCGACCATAATCGGGGCTATCATCCCGATCCGTTTTATGGGGGCATCATGGATATCTTCCGTCAGCCCAAATATTCTTATTATGTGTTCCAAAGTCTGCGGGATCCGAAATTGCAGGTACCCAATATTGAAAATGGTCCTATGGTATTTATTGCCAATGAGATGACCCCATTTTCAGGAAACGATGTTGTGGTATTTACCAATTGTGAGGAGGTTAGGCTCTCAATGGCAGGTAAGGAGTTTCAAACGATTAAAGTAAAAGACCTTGGCTTGAAACTGCCACATCCTCCGGTTACATTTAAAGGGGTTTATACATGGACTTCTCTTGCAAAGGCTGGTCGCTCCAAAGATCGGGGGCTGGAGAAAATGGTCGTGGAAGGACTTATTGATGGAAAGGTGGTGGCTACCGCAACAAAGTACCCGTCAAAAAGAGAGATCAAATTGGTCCTGGAAGCCGATTTTGATGGAACACCTATTGTTGCCAATGGTTCGGATATCGTAACGGTTATTGCGAAATTGGTTGACCAGAATGGGAATGTCAAACGATTGGCCGAAGAAGAGGTTGTTTTTGAAATTTCAGGTGAGGGAAGTATGATTGCCGGGAATGAATCTTGGGCCAATCCGAGGAAAGTAGAATGGGGCACTGCGCCTTGTCTGATCCAATCGACTGTGAATGCCGGTAAAATAACAATCAGGGCGCATACGCTTTATGAAGGGACAAATACGGCTTTACCTGGTGCCTTGACGATCGAAACTGTTGCATCGCCTCAACCGTTGTTGTTTACCGAAATTGGCACAACTCAAGCTTCTTCAAAAATGAAAAATAATGGGAGTGCAAGCGATGAGGTTGACCTTTTGAACAGCAAGATCAGACAATTGCAATTTGAACTGAACCAGGTCAAAATAAAGGCAGTTGAAGATCAGCAGACTAAATTTGAAATTAAAGTTCCGTAAACAAACAGTGGCTTTGCTTTTTATAATGCGGCTGGCGGCTGGCAGCTCACCTCCAAAGATAATTCTCAATTTTCATAGGGACCAGACAAGCTTTTGGGGCAAGCCAGTAGCCAGATG
>TBL_comb47_HYPODRAFT_10006452_pt1 | contig 12665 bp, 22 predicted proteins | sample TroBogypolimnion_40_FD_10682 | JGI IMG/M metagenome (IMG submission 10682)
TGTGAAATGCCTTCTACAATACCCTCAAAGAAGTTATCTTGTTCGCTTTGAACATCAAATACTTGAGAAATATTTTCTGTTAGGCTTTCCAAAAACGCACTAGCTTGTGCGCTCGAATCCGTTAAATTAACATTTTCTAATTGTGATAAAGCGTAGACACTCCCTACTAATGTCGCAAATGGTCTTTGTGCAAAAGCAGAGAGTCCAAACATATTTAAGCCACGGCTTGTTCAGCCTCTTTAGGTGGCTCTTGTGGGACTTGCAAATCAGCTTGTCCTTTAACCTTAATCATCAATGGAAAATAGCCCATTTTTGCAGGTGTGTCGCCCATAAGGTTCATTAATGCTTGTACTTCTTCAATTGCTAGTGTGAGTTTGATTTCCACTTATTTCTCCAGTTATGTTAAAAAATTAATTAGACCAAGGCAAAGGTGGTTGTGTTACTAGTGGATTAATCTGCAATGTTAAATTGTTGTTGATTGCGGTTTCAGTAGCTTCTTGATTAACACCGTTTTCCCAGCACCATCCAACGACTTGTGATTGTGTTAATTGTGCGTAAGGTGTAAAAGAACCCCCTTCAGCAGGTTGAGGAAATGTACAAGTGCCGTATATGCTATTTGTAAATGTAACAGGTGGAGTTGCTGTGTTAGCTTCTGTGCCAGTACATCTCCATCCAGCAGTCAATACGACTTCTGAGTGTCCATTAATGGTTTGTGTGGATGCGTCCATCCAGTCAATAGTCCAGTTAATTGTTGTTGCCATTTTATAAACCTACCTTTGCTTTGAGTTGTTCAATAATTGCTTGTTGTTCTTGAATTGCTTTTAGTAACATAAAAGGCAAAACACTTTGTTTAACTTGTTTATAAATTTCGCCATTTTCTTCAATTGGATTTAAATCATCTTGTACTAAAGCAGGAAAAACTTGCTCTACTTCTTGAGCTATTAAACCCAACTCTTGCGGAGTGCCTTCTGCATCTTTTTTCCAGTTGTATTTAACGACTCGTAATTTACATAAATCATCAATATATCCATTTCGAGCTGTAGTAATATTTTTTTTCAACCTTTCATCGGAGCTAAAAGACGTTGTTCCGTTTCCGTAAAGATACCAATTCCCAACTCCGCTAGTGTTTCCCCAAAAATGATAAGTGCTTGTATTATTGCCATTTGATTGAATAATAGTAGAAATTGCGCTATAACCAGAAGTATTTGTTGACTGTTGAAATGTGGCAATTTGTGTACCAGAACCATATACCGATAATCTATCCCCACTTCTTGCTTGACTTGTAGTACCAACCAACAAATTACCACTAGAGTCAATACGCATTGCTTCTGTTGTACCATTTATACCAAATAAAAGCGAATTGTTTGAAGCAATACCAAAGTTAGTTGTTCCGCCACCAGTAATAACAGAAGCACCTTGACCAATAGCACCATATTGTGTTCCTGCATACTTATAAGAACTTAAACAATATCCTGCGGTTGGAGCATCAAAAATTGTGTATACTGTTGATGCCGCTGAAACTATATGAAGTGTTGCACTAGGACTACTTGTACCTATACCTAAATTACTTCCGCTAAAATATAAATTAGAACTAGAACTAAAAGCACTTGTACCATTACCGTAAGGAATATATCCTGATGTTAATGTTGTTAATCCTGTACCACCATAAGATACACCAAGAGCATTTGTTAAATTAAGCGTATTAGCCGTTAAAGTTGTGCCGTTAAAAGTAAGATTAGCACTATCTACTAAAAGACCGCCTGTGCCGTTGTAATTTACTCGACCAGCAGTTAATCCTGAGTCGGTAATAGAACTAAATGTTGCCGTTCCTAAAGACGGTTGTACATTTCCTGATGCATCTAAATAAACCGCTTTCTCACTAGGATAAGTTACAAAGACGTTTTGTGTCCCTGATGCAAAGTTAGTTAAAGAGCCACCATTAGAAGATGACAATACCGTTGTACGAGCAAGCGTATTTCCTGACGATGTGTATGTCCCAATACCGCATTCCCAATTAGCACCTGACTGGTCGGCAATCGTGTAGTAACAAGTATTCGCATTACCAATCGCAGATGAAAATGACTGATAGCCTGTAACAGCCCCAAGTAAAGATACTGAGCCTGTGCCTGGTGCTGAGGCTGTTTCTAGTACACGGTCTTTTAATGTTAACGCCATTATTAATTCTCCCAAGGGTCTCTATGCCATGTATATCCCTTATGAGATTTACGATGACCGCTAATACATTTTATAACATTAGCGTGCTGTATTCCAGCTTCTTTCATTGCCTGTTGACCGATAAACTTAACTACTTCACCAGTAAGAATATTTGTTCCAATCCAAATCCATTTGCGTTGGGCGGTATTACCAGAGGCATATTTATTACCTAAAAATATTTTTTGTGCGGCTTCTTTTTGCTTAGCAGATGTTGGTCTGCCTAAATTAGCTAACCCCATTAATTTTTTTGACGCTTTTGATACTTTATGCCCCAGTGCTCGTTTATTACCAAAACCCGCCAAACTAAGTTTTTGTTTTGTTTCTAAACGACATTCGACCCCTTTATTCCAAGCCTTACGTCCAGACAAAGATTGAGAAATTTTTTGTTTACAGTCTTCAGTTAAAGGTATGCCTTTATTCCAAGAAGGTGTGCCTTTTTTGGATAAACTAATTTTTAATTTAGTTTCTTCTGTCATTTCAATTCCAGAATTACCCTTACCACCATCCGAAAGGTTACATAGTTTATAACCTAAATCACGAAAACAAGAAATCAATATACGTTCATGGTCTAAAGCATCTTCTTCCGTATCCCAATTAGCAAGTATTTTAACATTAGGTTTACCGTACTTATTTACAACATTACGCCAATGTGTATTTCTTCCAATTTTTGCATACGCCCTATCTTTTTTGCCTTTTCCAATATAAAATAGGCGTCCTTCTGGAGTATAGTGGGCGTATGTATAAAACATAAAAATTATTTATAAATCAATAACCTACGAAGTCAAAGTGGTTGAGTAAGTTACACTTACAGTATCACCAGCAGTTGTCGTTTTTGCTACGCTAAAATTGCCTTCAGAATATAGCGTACCGCCTGTGTTACTTTGTGTACTAACCGCACCTGTACCCAATACTAAGAAACAGCCATATATCGTACCGCCAGAACCTGTAATAGTGTAAGTAATCGAAGATGCAGTTGATGATGTGACGTTAGAAGGTGTAGAACCTGTTGACGTAGATGCAGCAAACACCGCAGTACCACGCACCGCAGAGCCACCAACTGTATATGCGGTAAACTCTTTACCACCACCAACTAAGGTAGTCATTGTATCTGTTGCAGCGGGCGTTAAAGAGGCGTTTGTTAATCCAAGGTAAGGTCCAGTAACAGAATAAGAAGAACCCCTCATTAAGGTATCTACCATTAACTGTTTACCAACAGCAACTACTAAATTTGGAAACTCTTCAGACCATTTAAGATTACCATTTGCATCACGGCACTCTGCTTTCCAATAACCTTCAATCCCAACAGTTTCTGGAATGGTCACGTTTGCTTGTAATGTTGCTACAGCGTTATCGCCACAGCTTCCTAATTCATTAATCATAATTTCTCCTAATCTGGGCTGCTATAGTTAATACTGCTTGTATTAGTGCCAATAGTTAAAATCGCACTGTTATATGCTGCTGTTGGGAATTGCACGGTAAAACTAGTCGTACAAATTTTATCTGATCCAAAATTTAAAACAAAACATGCTGCACCTGTAGTTGCATTATAGACTAACGCGCCTCTTGCAGTAAAGCTCGCGGGGTTCCAAACTACATTATTAAAAGATACATAAGTTACATTGTATTGCGTGTTTTGTGTGGGTGTATTTGATATAACTAATGTTTTTCCGCCCGCCGTATACCCTGTTCCTACAACTTCATTTGTAGCTGTATAGGCAGCGGTTTGCTGGTTTAAATTAGCCAGTGCTGTATATAAAGCAATCTTATAAGACCCAGTAGTAAAGTTTTCATTGCCGTTCAATAAATTCTGTTGAAATACTGTGCATGATGTCTGGGTAATCATGTTATAACATTCCCTCTAAGATTAGTATTAAGTTTAGTCTGGCCGTCTCGGTACGCATCACCCCGCTCCATACCATTACCAAGCCTAATAGCTAATTGAAGAGCCTCTTTGTATTTATCTTCGTAGTAAGAGACCATATCTTGTTCACCCTTCATAAAGATCATCGCTTCACGCATTGAGCCATATAAAAGGACCGGGTCAAAATTATCGCCTAACCAGCTTTGACCGTTAGAGTTATTTGTAGTGTTTACAGTAAAGCTAAATCCAGAAGCTGTAGAACTACCACCTAAATAAGAAGTATTTACACTTAAAATATCATTAGATAGATAAAAGCTGCCCCCGTTTTGTAGACTAACAGAAACAATAGTTCCAGTATTTCCAACCAGTACATCCCCATACCCGCCAACTCCTGATTGGTTTCCGCTTGTACTAGCGTATTGAAATGGTACGTTTGGATAAAATCCTGGAATATAATTAGTCCCTACATTGGTTAAGTTAATAGTTGTAATAATTCCTTGAACAATAGAAGGTGGATAATAAAAATAATGCATCTCTACTGAATAACTTTTATCTGGTGTAGGGCCTAAAATAAATGAAAGTTCATTTGGATTTGAGTACTGATTACCAAATAACGCATAATATTTAGGCGGGCTAGTTACTGTAGGATTTGGGTAGAGTTCACGAATAAAGTTAACGTCTTTATTTAAAAGGTATGTGTAGTTACCTGTAATTGGATCGATGATAGCTAAAGAGTACGTAGATAGATAATCATTAGGTAGAGACAGATATTGATTAGACGCAGTTAATGTACCCGTCTTATTTGACCGTAGCGATGGAAACTGAACAGAATTATAAACACGCTCCTCACACTCCTGAATAAATGTAGGAATGTAAGCTAAAAACGTAGACTCAGTATTTTGAGCGTACGATTGAATAGTGTTAAACAATTGTTCGTAGTTCATTACGCCATCGGTCCCCGACTTATACGCCCTTTAGTAGCTGCGCCAGCACCACGCATTTCAATGCCATCATGTTTAACATTATCTTTACCAGGGTCGCCCATGCTAACGCGAGGTGTTCCTTCTTTAAATCCAAGCTCACCAGCAGTTAATTTATTAGGATCTTTAGTTACAAAAGAATCTGTTTTAGGGCTAATTTTTTCCCCAGTCATTTTGTGTGGTGGAGCATAAGCCGTTGCATCGTTATTATGCACTTCTCTTGGTCTAGCAATAGCTGGGCTATTTTTAGTAGTTGCTGGAATTTTAGTAGCCATTATTTGCTCCCAGGTTTTTGATTACGTGCGCGCGCAAGGTTACGTCCCATAGCTTTCATAGCTTGTCCTGTCACACCGCCTTTAGCCATCTTCTTAACTTTACCACCTTTTTTAAGTTTAGATAAGTCCGTGTGTTTGCCGCCGTGTTCTTGTTTATCGTGCATACTAAAAGCTTTTTTAACGATAGCTTTATCTTGCTTGATATCTTCTTTTTCACTCATTGCTTTAGCCATTTTAATGCTCCTAAGTTGTTGATACAGTAACTGTACCTATTGTAATCACTAAATTCAAGTCATTTGGAACAAAAGCATCGGCAAATCCTCTTGCTCCTCCTACTGGATTCCAACCCCACTGTGTATTTCTACTACCATCAGACGGATATCCGGCATTGTTTACATTGTTACTTGCCGTTGGATTTATGTATAGTCCAGTAGTGCCTGACGAATAATACGATACATCTGGTCTTGGTTCACGTACACCTTGTGGATCATAAACTGGATACATACCCAACTGTAATTGCGGTTGATCTGGATCCCAACATTGTTTACATACTTTTATCTTGTATGGGTGTGTTTTAAGTACCTCAGTACGCAACATATGTAATTTATAACGCTCCCCACAACGGTCGCATTCGGCAATCGAGTGTTTACCAGAAGCAAACTTATTAGCCATGGTTTACCTATAATAGTTCATGTTGCGAGGCACAATACGCCACGAAGCTTTTTCCCTATCCTCATCTTGCGCAAATTGAAACTGTTGTTCATATTCGTTTTTTAGCATTGGAATACGCTGCGGATCAACGCCTATAAGTTTCATAGATATATAGAATGATAGTCCAGCCACCATAACAGGAATCCAGCGAAACGGAATATCTTGGTTGATGAGACCAGTTCCTGCATCTTGCAAACGACGCATACGCCAATAAACAAAATTGTACTGAGTCCCTGGCACACCAGTAGGCCAAATATTAATGTTTGGTAGGTAATTTACGTACAGGCTCGCGCCGGAAGTATGAGATGTAGCAGTCGTATTGTTCATACCACGATAACAATTAAGTAGCTGATTAGCATTACCACCGTTAGCTGTACCTATATTTTGATAGAGAATAGTCTCACCATCGATATTGATATAGCCTTGACTACGCATATTAGCAGTGGATGTAACGTACAAAGTTGTATCAGTTGCACTTGCGGCTTGCGATAAGGTGGTTACAGCAGTTGAATCTACGTTACCTGACTGCCTATCTATCCAGACTTGAATAGGTCTACCAGTAGCGTTTTTAGTAGGTATTGTAAGATATACGTCGGCTGAAATACGGGTGATGTTAATATCTACTTGTTGTTGCCCTACACCTTGACGAATTACATGGTCATACAAATCTATTGTGTCAGTTGGGATCGGATAACTAATCTGCCCAGCATTAATATTAATAGGGATTTGACCCTGTTCGATAGTCCAAAGATTAATACCGCGATTTGCCCATTCGATTGTCAATAGGTTAACGCTACGGGCGGCAGTTCTAAAATCATATCCAGAACGTGATTGCGTACCGCATCGTTCAAAAGCTTCCTCAACAAGGTCGCCCATGTCAAGGTTAAACGTAGTTAACCCAGAAGTACTCATCTATTAACCCGCCGCAAGTGTTTCTACAGGCTCAGGTGTTTCTACAGGCGCAGGTGTTTCTACAGGCGCAGGTGTTTCTTCAGGGATGATAATAGTCGGAGGAGCAACAAGAGCGGGAGTTGAGTCTGGTTGTGGAGCAATTGTAGCTGCAAATTGTTTTATAACCGGCGAATCTGAAAACCCAGAAATTACTTTTTCGCTTCCTAAGTAAGAGATAAACTCATTAATTAATTTATGTTCTTCACTCTCTATAGAATGACCAACGCTCTTTGCAAAATAAATTGCTTTTTCAAATAAGTTCATTTTTTTCTCGCCACTTTCATATTATCGATTAAGTTAGGGTAAGGTCTCCCAGCTGCTTTAGCCGATGCTTTAGCTTCAGATTTTTTAGCTGAGCTCATCTTCTTGGGTTTACCTAAATCTTTAGGTCTAGGTTTATCCCAAACCTTACCACCTTTTTTATACATAGTAACGTCATTCGGATCATCCTTACGGACAATCGTTTTAGCTTTAGGCATTTTAGATGGGTTAATATCACCCATTCCGCGAGAAGCTTTCACTTCTTACCCTTAGACATGCCCCCACCACACATAGCTTTTACGTGGTCATGGTGCATTTTATGGCCCGCGCTATGTTTAGCAACTTTTTCTTGCTCATGCTGGTATCCAGCTGCATGTTTTTTATCGTGTTCTATTTTATGTTTATGTTCCATGATTAACATTTACCTTTTTTAGCCATTCCGCCTTTTTTCATACCAGTTGTAGACCCACCCATTTTAGGCATCATCGCACGAGTTTTACCACGTTCGGCAATACCGTCGCCATGAGCAGCTTTAGTATTAGTTTTTACAGAGCCCATAGTTTCTTTCGCCATACCACCACTTGCCATTTTCTTCACGGTCTTTCCTCCTTTTTTCATTCCCATTCCCATTCCTGGGGCTGCTGGTGCGGCTGCGGCAGGGGCAGGGGCTGAACCCATAGACCCTGCTTTTTTAGCCATCATCATACGTTTTAACATCGCTGGATTTGTTGCCATAGTGTTGCCACCTTTCGTAAATTTTTTGCCTTTATCGGCGGTTGAAAAGTCCTTACCTACTGACTGTGGTATCCCTACCTTTTTAGCGAATGCCGGACTATGTGCAACCGCTTCCATCAAATTATGTTGTTTTTTACTTGTGCTTGGCATCTTTATTACCTAACATTTTTTGTACTGTCACGGTTTCATAAATGCGTATAGCCGTCCAAATTATTGTAAATAAAGCAGCTATAGCCGGCAATATATTCATCAGAGTGCCAATTACTGTTGCTATAGAAGCTATGTCACCTACTGCTTTTGCTGTGTTATTTATATGTTCACTCATATTAACATTTCCATCTCTTTAAACTTGCTGCTTTACGTGTTGGTTTGCCATTCTCGTCTTTCATCGGTCCTGGCATACCGCTCATTCTTGCACAAAAAGATCGTTTTCTAGCGCCACCTTCGGGTTGTGGTGCCTTTAAATGCGAACCTGTAGCCGCATTGTATTTTGCACGACCCTTAGCAGTTAATCCTGCACCTTTGGATGCAGGTAATTTCTCACCTCTACCAATGGCTAAACTAGGGGTTTTCTTTTTGGTAGCCACATTACGATCCGTTAGAAATAAGTTTGCCAGCAATAATAATGCCAGCCGCAATAGTAGTTGCGGTACTTGTAACTAATTGCCATTGGACATCAGTTTTTTCTGAATAAAGATATGGGTCAGATGATCTATTTGCTGTATAAATAGACACAAATGGTTGTTGTAATACTTGAAGTTTTACACCCGTATTGTTATTAATTGCCTGAACTGAATAAGTAACAATATTTGACGATGTATAACTATTGGATGTATTTACTTCGGCAAAATCTAAGTAAAAAGAATATCCTGCTGGCACAGTATATACAGTACTTTGTGATTTACCAATACCCGCATTAATTTGGGCAACAATATTTGATGATTGCTTTAAAGTAATAGTTCCTACGTTGGTAGTTTGTCCTGTACCCGGTGAAACCATTAATAAACTGTTTACACGAAAATAACTATTGATAGTTGTAACTCCTGTAACACCGTTTAATGTAAGTGTTTCAGAAATTGGTTTAAAGTTTGCATCAAGACCGTTAATTAATATGTTTGCTAAAGTATCGTCTGACGCTGAAGAACTTGCTAATGTTAATGTAGATGCACTTGTAATGTATGTATACGTAGTGGCATTTTCCCAAACAGGAATTTTTGTATTCCCGACAGCAGATTGATAACCAAAAAGACTTAATGTTTGATGACCGTAAATCTGATTACGAGAAACCTGTAAATCAAATGGTTCAGTTCTAGACTCACGGCTAATCGATTGCACCGAATTATTAGTATTCGGTATTCCACTTGGGCTTTGTGCCATATTAATCTCCTAAATTTTAAAAAGGGGCCGAAGCCCCTCGGATTAATTAGTCAAAGTTACCGTATGGGTAAGCTGTACTTGTACCAATGTTCATATCATTCTGGTTGTAACGAATTGTTACTTCAACTTGACCAGAAGATAACCCAGCAACAGATGTAGTCATCGCCAAAGTTACAACAACTTGGCTAAACCATGAAGGCTGTGTACCAGGCTGTAAGTTTTGGAAATCTTGCAATGTCGCATTACTAGTGGTTAATTGTGTACCAACAAATGTTCCTGTATAACGCTGTGCAGCTGGGCTAGAGATGTTAGCAAATGTAGCGTAAACACCATTAGAAGTTGCAAAGTTGTTAGAAACATAAGGTTGGATTGCAGTTACTGCCAAAGGTGTACCAGCGGAATCTTTAGGCACTGTACCAATGTCGAGAATCACATCAGTGATATTACAGCTGTATGGTAGATAAAATACACAGCCACGATAAACAAGAGTTGTTGCATCAGCGGTAGGAGCTGTCGCTGCCGTTGGTCCGTTTGTGCTATATACACCAGCTTGTGGCTTATAAATAGTTGCAACACTATTTGGAATATTGTTTGAGGCAACAAAGTTTCCCGAACTACCGCCAAAATTAGTTCCAGCTGATGTTACAGAGAAATCTAAAAGTGCAGTTTGAACTAAATCTGTGTAACCAACGTCACGAACAGGTCCAAAACGATTATCGCCCGATAAAATTGGGCCTTCAAATGTACTACGTCCCATAATGGACTCCTTATGCAAAAGTAACTATACCGGATCATTGCATTGTCTGCTGGGGCAGTGGTGATATAGTTGTTCACCCAGTTATTTAGATAATACTACAAATAAAAAATAATGCAATAAAAAAGGGGGCTTTTTAGGCCCCCTTAACATCTTAGTACGAAGCGTAGATACCTAATGGATCAGAAACACCAAATGAATAACGCTCACGAGACTTGTAACGTACGTTACCAGTATCAAAGTCGCCATCCATCGAGTTCTGTAAAGGGATACGTTCAAAATGCTTCAAGCCGTTTGGAACGTCAGTGGTTAAGAACCATGCGTTAGTAGCGGTCAAGAAGTGGTTGATTGTATAGCCTTCTGGAACAGAACCGTTGTTCTTAATTGCATTGATGTCGTTGTTGTTTGTACCAACACGTAATTCTGTGTCTAACAAACGTGTTGCAACGAATTGCAATGCAGGTGGAACAACCAATTTCTTAGGACGCGCAGCGATTAACAGCCCACGCTCATCAGTCCATGCAGCGATTTGAATAACAGCGTTTTCAAGCGCAGTTTCGTTCAAGTCAGCAGGAGTAGATGGAGTATTGGCGTTAACACCACCAGAAATCAAAGGATGTGCTGTAGAGAATAAAGGTTGTCCGTCACCATATGTTACTTGGTTGTTGAAACCGTTGTTCAATACCGCAGCAGCTTTAACTTGCTTGGTATATGCCATAGCACGAGCCAGACCCTTGGTATAACGTGCAGACAAAGAGTCATACAAGTTATCTTCAATAGCTTCTTCTGTTAGAGAGAAGCCAAGAGCGATAGTCTCATGGTTATAGCGGGCTGTCCATGCTTCTTGTGCATTGTCATACGCGATGGCTTGGCCTTCGTTTTTGACTGGCGCAGCAGAGAATCCAGACAGTTTTGTTTCTTCTTCAAAAGAACGCTCAGAGGCTTCAGTTTCATAAATCTCTTTGTGTTCTTCGCCGTAGCGAGCATACTCCAAACCAAACAAAGCGTTCAATCCGGGTAGGAGCTCTTTTAATAGTTGTGCACGAGAAATAGCCATTTAGATGCTCCTTAATTAAACGCCAGTCGCATTAAAGTAACTATGGTAACCGAAGTTCCATGCCACTAATGCTTCCGGATAGCCGGTGAATGAAAACTGTGCATTGGTCGATTGAGCAGTTGTTACTGCTGTATTGATAGTCACAGTCGTGCCGTTTACTGTTGTTACATATGTATTCGAGCCAGGATTAATACCAGGACCAGAAATAACCATACCAGGCAGAATTGCGCTGTTAGCAGAAGATAAAGTAACAGTTGTGCTAGATGTAGTAGCATTTTGTGTCACAGTAACAGCTGAAGCAGGGACAACCTGAACAATACGGAAAGGTGCAGATGTAGTCAACGGAGTGATTGCTGAAGTGCTTGTGGCAGCAGCAGAAATCGCAATACCAGCAGAAGAATCGCCAGTAGTTGTCGAACCAGTATTACCAGCAGCGGCACCAATGTAATAAGCATTAGAACCAACAAACGCTGGGTTTAGGTATTGAATGGTTGTAGAACCACCAGTACCAGCTGGGTTAGACAAGCAAACTGCTTGGAAAACTGCTTGTGGATCATCTACAACATAACCAATCGCATCAGGAGCACTTGTAGAAGCATTCCAAAATTGATAACGGTTTTTACCGTAGATAGGGCCACCTGTAGTTGAGTACTCACAACCTACAAAAACACCAATCGTGCCAGCAACAGCAGATGAAGCATTATATGTAAGCGATGAAGCAATGATATTACCGATATTAGCCGATGTACCAATCTGCACAACGTCACCGTTGAACATACTAGTACTATAACCGTTGGTGATTGGGAACATACGGGTAGAACCCGAAAATACTCGACCACCAATCAGGTTAACTGGCTTTAGCCCGTAAGGGGCCGATACTGTAGGATAAGCCATTTAAATCTCCTAAAATTAATTAAAGTTAACCGCCTTTACCAAATGTAACACTAGATTTCCGCTCCATAAAGATTGGCATTCTTGAGTCACTTTGGCGCATTAAATTATTATCTACAGCTTCCGCTTGAGCAGCAGTTTGACCATTTTCATAAGCCATACGCTGAGCTACAATCTCTTCTGGAATCTTACAGAGTAATAACCCGCCTATTTCGATATTGTCTTTGTACTGACCATCACGAGAGGCTAACAGTTTATATTGTGGTTGTTCGTCTACATGCACCGGTACCCAACCCTCACGAAATTTCGCGGAAATATTGCGGGGATCAGAAGCGTTTAACATTGATACACGAATCCAGCGATATGCAAAACCAGCCTCTTTGTCAGGCTCAGGGAGAAGTTCCGGAGGCGTCCACTGTTTAGGACGCTCTGTTAATTCACGATTTTCCATCTCACGTTGTAATCTATTTGTAGCCATTATTGATTCTCCAATTTAACAAATTCACGGGCATAATGCTCTGGTGATACACCAAGCTTTTTTGCTGTAGCTAATGCTGATTTAGTAAGCACAATTCTTTTAGACGCTGTACTCCGTTTA
>TBL_comb47_HYPODRAFT_10006454_pt1 | contig 12663 bp, 12 predicted proteins | sample TroBogypolimnion_40_FD_10682 | JGI IMG/M metagenome (IMG submission 10682)
AAGACGGCATGGAGCTCGAAGTGGTGTTCTATGACGGCAAGGCCATCTCGGTCGAACTGCCCACCGGCGTGGTCCGTGAAATCACCTGGACCGAACCCGCCGTCAAGGGCGATACCTCCGGCAAGGTGCTCAAGCCTGCCAAGATCGCCACCGGCTTTGAAATCGGCGTGCCAATTTTTGTGGCACAGGGCGACAAGGTCGAAATCGACACCCGCACCGGCGAATACCGCAAGCGCGTCTAATCGGATTGAGCCTGGAGCCTGTGCTGCGGGCCGGTAGATAGCCCCACTCCGGTGGGGCTTTTTTTTGCCTAGCTCGCGTCTATGAAGTCCGCATTGCTGGGAAAATGCGCACGCATCCAGTCGGCGTCGAGTGACAGCGCAGACAACACATCGGAAGGCAGGTCCTTTACATGTTCCGGGCCGGCATTGGGCGTATCGGCCAGCAGTCCGGCCAGATGCACGATGGCACCCAGGCGCGAATAGGCCTGGTCCACCAGGGGGTCGGCACTGCGCTGCAGGGCCTGCACCATTTGCATGGGAAAGTTCCAGCGCCGCGCCAGTTCGGCCGTGATCTGCCCTTCCGTGAAGCCAATCAGCTGACGCTCCCGCTGCCAGCGCATGCCCGGCGCCTGTGGCATTTTTTCAATTTCCAGCAGCGTGCGCGGCTCGGCCTGGGCAATCAGCACCTCCCCCAGACGCAGCATCATGCCGGTGAGCCAGGCCATAGGCGCATCGACACCCACCTGGTGCGCAAGCCACTCGGCGTAGCCGGCGCAGGCCATGGAGGTCTTCCAGAACACCTGCGTGTCCAGACCGGCAATGCGCGTAAATGAACCGCTCAGACAGGCACCCAAGGCAAGAGTGCGCACCTTGTTCATGCCGACCATGGCAATCGCGTCTTCAATGCTGCCCACGCCGCGCGGCAAACCAAACTGCGCACTGTTGGCCAATTGCAGCAGCTTGGCCGCAATGGCCGGGTCCCGTGCTATCAGGTCGCTGACCGCATCGACACCCGCATCCTCATCCTTGAGCGTCTGTATCAGGGAGTGTGCCAACTCCGGAATCGATGGAAGTCGGACCGACTCAAAAAAGGAATCAATGCTGGACATACGGGCCCTTGTCTAATGTTGTAGTTGCTGCGAATTTAACCCAAACGCCGTCGCCTTTTTCGCATCAACCCCGCAGTCTCGGCAATAGCCACCGCAGATGCCTGGCTGGTCGTGATGCATCCCATCTAAAGGCACAATAGACGCCATGAAAAATATACCCAAACTGGCCAAGGGCGGCCTGCGCAACGGCACCGCCCTGTTGCAGGAAACCACCCACGCAGCCGATGCGCTGCAGGCCGATGCCTACCGCCTGGCCTTTTCCGACACCGAGTTCATGCTGCGCCGCGAAACCCGTGGCATCCGCATCCAGCTGGAAATGCTCAAGCCCGACCTGGACCAGACGGAACAGGGCGTGAACGACACCGTGGTGGTCTTCGGCAGTGCCCGCTTTATGGCACCCGAAGACGCACAGGCGATGCTGGAAAAGGCGCAGGAGCATGGCGACGTGGGGCAAATCACCGAAGCCCAACGCCAGCTGCGCAACGCAAAGCACTACGACAACGCCCGCCTGTTTGCCCGCCTGGTGGCTAGCCACAGCCTGAAAAGCGCACCGGAAAACCGCCTCTTTATCTGCACCGGCGGCGGCCCAGGCATCATGGAGGCGGCCAATCGCGGCGCCTTCGAGATGGGCGCACCCACGCCCGGCCTGAACATCACCCTGCCGCACGAGCAGTCCGCCAACCCCTATGTCACGCCCTCGCTGAGTTTCAAGTTCCACTACTTTGCCATCCGCAAGATGCACTTCATGATGCGGGCCAAGGCGCTGGTGGCCTTCCCCGGCGGCTTTGGCACGCTGGACGAACTGTTTGAAGTGATCACGCTGGTGCAGACGCAAAAGGCCAAGCCGGTGCCCATCATCCTGTTTGGCACCGACTACTGGAAGCGCCTGATCAATCTGGATGTGCTGGTGGAAGACGGCACCATCTCGCCGAAAGACCTGGACCTGATCCAGTACACGGACGACCCCCAGCAAGCCTGGGACATGATCCGCAAGTTTTACGATCTTCCCGAGACCTGAAATTCGCTCTCCACTCCCCCAACCCAAGCGGGGGATGGGAGTCAACGCACAGGCGGCCGCAAGTTCCAGGCAGCCAGTGAACCAAGGCCAACAGCCGTGCCCACCGTCCAGAACACCACCGACACCCCCACCACCATGCCGGCCGTGCCAAACAGCATGGGCATCAGCACGCTGGACAGGTTGATGCTCATCAGTCGCAAACCCAAGGCCTGACCGTGGAGCGCATGGGGCGTGATCTGGTGCAGGGTGCTCATGATCATGGGCTGCACCGATCCCAGCGCCAGACCCAACAGCACCGAGCAGCAGCCCATGGCCAGGGCGGAATGCATGAAGGGGTAGACGGCAAACAGCAGCGCCGTGATCAGCATGGCGCAGCTCACCACCACCCACTCTTTTAAATGCGCTGCCAACAGCGGCATGGCCACGCGCACACAGGCCGCAGCGACCGCGAAGCTGCCCAAGATGGCGCCTATCACGGAGGCACTGAAGGCCCGCTCGTGGCCCAACACCGGCACGACAAAGGTATGCACGTCCCAACAGCTTGAGAGCAACCAGTTCACCAGCAGCAGGCGGCGCATGTCGGCATTGCGGAGCAAGTGCCAGACCTGGGGCTTGGGCATGCCCTCGGGATGCACCACGGGCGGCAGTTCCTCGGTGTGGCGAATCCAGAGCCAGGTCAGCAAGGGCAACAGCGCCATCAGCAAAAACGCCGACCGAAAGCCGTTGGTGTCGGCGGCCGTGCCGCCCAGCCAGATACCTGCATGGTCGATCAGCAGACCTGCCAGCACCGGGCCAAAGAAATTGGAAACCGCCGGACCAATGGCAAGCCAGCTGAAGACCCGCTTGAGCTCGGTGGCGTCATGCGCCGCGCGGCCCACATGGCGCTGCAAAGCGATGGAGGCGGCACCCGTGGCACCTCCCATGCACAGGGCCGTGAGGCACAGCACCTCGAAGCGCGGCCACAGCACGGCGGCCAGGGCGCCGGCCACCGCGAACACCAAGGCAAAGCCCACCGGGCGCTTGAGGCCGTGCCGGTCCGCATAGCGCCCGGCCGGAATCGCCAGAAAAACCTGCATCAGGGAAAACAGCGCCAGCAGGCTGCCCACCTCCAGCGCGCCATAACCCAGCTTCAGCGCCAGCAACGGTGAGGCCATGCGCGTTCCCGCCATGGCCGCGTGCAGACAGATCTGGCCGCATATCAGTCGGGCCAGTGACCAGGCAGAAGCCTTGGGCAGCGGCTCGCTCATCGTCCGCTGCCGGGCTCTGCGCCGGCATCGGGGTCCAGGTCCAGGTCGCGATCCACTGCGATCAAGGCCTGCGCCTGCGCATCGGGCAGGGTTTCTACCTTCTTCAGGGCGCGGTCCATGGCGCGGCTGCGCACCTGGGCGTTGTCCAGGGTCTTGAGCACGGTTTCGGTCTGCGCCTTCACCTTGGCCAGCACATCGCCGAACTTGCCAAACTCGTTCTTCACCGCGCCCAGCACCTGCCAAACTTCACTGCTGCGCTTTTCCAGCGCCAGGGTTCTAAAGCCCATCTGCAGTGAGCTGAGGATGGCCAGCAAGGTGGTGGGGCCGGCCAGGGTGACCCGGTGGTCGCGCTGCAGGCTTTCCATCAGACCCGGGCGACGCAGCACCTCGGCATACAGTCCCTCGGTCGGCAAAAACAGGATGGCGAAGTCGGTGGTGTGCGGCGGCTCCACATACTTTTCGTTCATGTTCTTGGCCTCCAGCCGGATGCGCAGTTCCAGCGCCTTGCCTGCCGCCTCGGCCGCGACCGCATCCGCCCTGCCCTGCGCGTCCAGCAATCGCTCGTAGTCTTCGTTCGGAAACTTGGCGTCGATCGGCAGCCACAGCGGCGCGCCGTTGTCGGAACGGCCCGGCAGGCGGATGGCAAAATCCACCACGTTCTTGCTGCCGGGAATGGTGGCCACCTGCGCCGCGTACTGATCCGGTACAAACACCTGCTCCAGCAAGGCCTCCAACTGCGCCTCGCCAAACATGCCGCGCGTCTTGACGTTGGTGAGCAGGTGCTTGAGGTCACCCACGCCCTGCGCCAGCGTCTGCATTTCGCCCAGGCCCTTGTGCACCTGCTCCAGCCGCTCGGCCACCTGCTTGAAGCTCTCGCCCAGGCGGGCCTGCAGCGTGGACTGCAGCTTCTCGTCCACCGTGGCGCGCATCTCGTCGAGCTTGGCGGCGTTGGTGGTTTGCAGTTGCGCCAGCTGCACCTCCAAGGTCTGGCGAATTTCGGCCATGCGGCGTGCGTTGGATTCCCCCACATTGCCGAGCTGCAGCGTCAAGGTATCGGACAAAGACTTTTGCAAAACAGCCAGCTGCTGACCGAAGGCGTCGATCTGGCTGTTTTGCGTGCGCGTGGCCTCGGCGCCTTGGGCCGTGAGCGTCTGCTGGAAGGTGGCCAGGTTTTGCGTCAGCTCCTGGCGTGCGCCGCGTGAGGATTCTGCAATCTCCTGGCGCAGGGCCCGCTCCATGGCCTGCGTGTTGGCGGTAATCGCAGCAAGCAACTCCTGGCGCGCAAGCTCGTCGCGCTGGCGCAATTGAATTTCTTTTTCCAATCGGGTTGTGCGCTTGCGGATAAGCAAAAAGGTCCACACAAAAATATTGATCGCAACGAGCAACCATGCCGACCAGGGCGCAAGCCAATGCAATAAATCGTCAGCCACTTAGGCAGCTCCGCGGGCCAGCACTTCCGGGTTCAGCGGCGTCACCGCCTTGCCATGCACCAGAAAGCCAATCAGGTTGTCCACTGCCAGCGCGGCCATGGCGCGGCGCGTGCCCATCGTCGCACTGGCGATATGCGGCGTCAGCACCACATTGGCCACGGTCAGCAGGGCAGGATGGACCGATGGTTCGCCCTCAAACACATCCAGTCCGGCCGCTGCGATGCGCTGCTCGCGCAGGGCCTCGGCCAGGGCCGCGTCATCCACAATGCCGCCACGTGCCAGGTTGATCAGCGTGGCGGTGGGCTTCATCAGCGCCAACTCCGCCGCGCCTATGGTGTGGTGCGAGCTGGCCGAGTACGGCAGCACCAGCATCACGTGATCCGCCGTCTGAAGCAGCTCTTCCTTACCCACATAACGGGCGTTGAAGCTGGCCTCCGTGGCGGCGTCCAGGCGCGAGCGGTTGTGGTAAATCACCCGCATACCAAAGCCCAAGGCGGCGCGTTTGGCAATGGCCTGGCCAATGCGGCCCATGCCAACAATGCCCAGGGTCGTGCCATGCACCTCGGCGCCAGCAAACATGTCGTAGCTCCAACGCGTCCACAAACCCGCACGCAGATAGTGTTCGCTCTCGGTGACGCGGCGCGCCGTGGCCATCAGCAGCGCAAAGCCAAAGTCGGCCGTGGTCTCGGTCAGCACGTCGGGCGCATTCGTTCCCAGCACACCGGCGGCCGTCATGGCGGCCAGGTCAAAGTTGTTGTACCCCACGGTCATATTGGCGCACAAGCGGAGTTGCGGACACTGCGCCAACAGATCGGCGTTGACCTTTTCGGTGCCGGTCATAAAGGCGCCAACCTTGCCCTGCAGGCGCTGCACCAGTTCTTCGGGCGACCACATGATGTCGTCCTGGTTGGACTCGACTTCGAAGTGTTGGCTCAGCTGCTCCAGCACCTCCGCAAAGATGGCGCGGGTGACGAGGATGGTGGGCTTGGTCATGGCATAGGGGCTCAATCAAGGAGCCAGGTAAAAAGTAGAAGCGGGGACAGGCGAGATGATGCGGGGTGCGGGGCTCAGGCTGGCTGGGCGATTTCAAATACCTGGCGCAGATAGGCCAGGTAGCGTTCGTCTTCGCACATATTCTTGGACGGCGTGTCCGACAGCTTGGCCACATGCTGGCCATTGCACTTCACCATCTTGATGACGATTTGCAGCGGCACATAGCCCAGGTCATTGGTCAGGTTGGTGCCAATGCCAAAGGCCAGCTGGCAACGACCGCGGAACTGCTGGTAGAGCTCGATGGTGCGGGGCACCGTCAGACCGTCGCTAAAGATCAGCGTCTTGGTGCGCGGGTCCACGCGATTGCGTGCGTAATGGTCCAGCATGCGCTCACCCCACTCAAACGGGTCGCCGCTGTCGTGGCGCGCGCCGTCAAACAGCTTGCAGAAGAACATGTCGAAGTCGCGCAAAAAGGCCGTCATGCCGTAGACATCGCTGAGCGCAATGCCCAGGTCACCGCGGTACTCCCGGGCCCAGCTTTCAAAGGCATAGATCTGGCTATCGCGCAGGCGCGGACCCAGGGCCTGGCAGGCCTGCAGGTATTCATGGGCCATGGTGCCCAGCGGAGTCAGACCCAGCTTCATGGCCAGCCAGACGTTGCTGGTGCCGGCCAGCTGACCGGGCACACCCGGAGCATTGCCGGGGCTGTGGTGGGTACCCAGGCGCGCGGCCAGCACACGCATCACCTCCTCATGCCAGGCGCGCGAGAAGCGCCGGCGCGTACCGTAGTCGGCAATCTTCAGGTCGCTCAGGCCCCGGTCGCGCAACTGGCCGATCTTGACGTCCAGGCGCTTGCGGCCTTCCGGAAAGTCCGGCACCTCCTGGGTGTTGCGGAAGTAGACCTCGTTGACGATGGCCAGCACCGGGATCTCAAACAGGATGGTATGCAGCCAGGGGCCAACGATTTCAATGCTGATGTCGCCCGAGGGCAGCGGCGTCACCGTGATGTATTTTTCGTTGAGTTTGAACAGGCCCAGAAAGTCGACAAAGTCGCTCTTGATAAAGCGCATGGAGCGCAGATAGGCCAGTTCGCTTTCCTGAAAATGCAGGCTGCAGAGCGAGCGGATTTCTTCTCGGATTTCGTCCACAAACGGTGCCAGCTGTGCGCCCGGATTGCGGCACTTGAAGCGGTATTCGACCTGCGCCCCGGGAAACTGGTGCAGCACGACCTGCATCATGGTGAACTTGTACAGGTCGGTGTCCAGAAGGCTGGTAATGATCATGGTATGCGATGTGTGCCGGTTTGCCCGGCCACCAGTGTAATGACTCGGTCCGCATGGGCGGCCAACAAGGTGTTTTGTTCGGCAATCAACATGGCCATGCCCTGCTTTTTTAGCAGCAGCAGGGCATCGCGGATGGACTCCACCAGCACCGGCGCAATGCCCTCGCAGGGCTCGTCCAGCAGCAGCATGGTGGGTGAGGTCATCAGGGTGCGGGCGATGCTGAGCATTTGCTGCTCGCCACCGCTCATCTCCAGAGCGCGGCGCTTTAGCATGGCTTTCAAAGCCGGGAACAGCACAAATACCTGTTCCAGTTGCTGCGCGATAGAAATGTGCGTTCCACCCTGGTCTTGCGGTACGGGCGGGCGCGCGGCCACCAACAGATTTTCCTGCACCGTCAGATCGGAAAACAGGCGCCGGTCTTCCGGCACAAAGCCCAGGCCCAGGCGAGCACGGACATGGGCGGGCGCATCGGCAAGGGACAGGCCTTGGAACACCAGCTCGCCATGCACCTGCGGCCCCAGGCCGATGATGGAGCGCAGCAAGGTGGACTTGCCGGCGCCGTTCAGTCCTTCCAGCACCACCAGCTCGCCCTGCCCGACGCGCAGCGAGACATCAAACAGGGCCTGGGCTGCGCCATACCAGGCGCTGAGCCTGCGGACTTCAAGCATGGCTGGCTTCTTTCGCTTGGAGAAAAGAGCGGCCCAGATAGTGGCTCCGCACCCGTTCGTCGGCCGCCACTTCCTGCGCCGTTCCCGAGGCCGCAATGCGCCCTTCCATCAGCACCAGCACCCGGTCGGCCACGCCAAACACGGCGTCCATATTGTGTTCGGTGTAGAGCACGGCCAAACGCTCCTTGGTGCCCGTGGCCCGCGTGAGCGAATGCACCAGCTGCATCAGTGCGCCCCGTTCCGCCGCAGCCAGTCCGGCAGCGGGCTCGTCCAGCAGCAACAGGCTGCCAGCCTGGGGCCTGTCTTCCAAGCCGGCCAGTGCCATGGCCAACTCCAGCCGCTTTTTGGCGCCATAGGGCAATTGCCTTGCATCCAGCGAGGCCTGTTCCTGCAGCCCCACGCGCGCCAGCAAGGCCAGGGCCTGCTGGGCTTGCAGTGCGTCCAGCACATTCAGGGGATGGAAGCGGGAGACGCCAGGCAGCAGCAACTGCACGTTTTGCAGCACCGTCAGCGCCTCAAAGATTTGCGCCACCTGGAAGGTACGGGCCACGCCGTGCTGCAGGCGCCGCGCGGGCGTCAGGGCATCCATCCTTTCGCCATTCCACAGCACCTGCCCGGCGCTGGGCGCATGCTGGCCGGCGATGCAGGCAAAGGTGGTGGATTTACCGGCACCGTTGGGGCCAATCAAGGCCACGCATTCACCCGGCTGCACAGAAAAGCTTATGTCACGTACCGCCTGCACGCCGCCAAAGTGCTTGGACAGATGCCGCAACTCCAGACCCTGGGCCTCAGCCATGGTGAGCCTCCCGCCGCCAGGGCTGCCGCGCGCCCAGCAGGCCCGAAGGTGCGCCCACCATAAGGACCATCACCAGCAAACCGAGGGCACCGCGCCAGTAATCAAAGTTGCGCCCGAGTTCGCTGCCAGCCAGCACCAGCAACAGGGCACCGGCCAGCGTGCCCCACAACTGCTGCAAACCACCCAGCAACACCACCAGCAAAAAATCCACCGACGTTGACACCGACAGCACGGAGGGAAAGACCGAACCCTTGTGGGCGGCAAACAGGCCTCCGCCTATACCTGCCAGCGCGGCGCTTTGCACCAGCACCCGCCATTTGATGGCCTGCACCGGCAGACCGCTGGCGGCCACGCGCAATGGCGCATCCCGCACCGCCTGCAGGGCGGCACCCAAGCTGGAACGTGCAAAGCGCCGCAGCGCGGCAATGGCGCCCAGGGCCAACAGACCCAGCAGCACAAAAAACCAGGGGCGCATGCCCGCACCGACCAACTGCAATCCGATCAGGCCGTTGTCGCCGCCGCTCAGCGCCACCCACTGGCTGGCACCGGCCCACAGCACCTGCGCCAGCGCCAGCGACAGCATGGCCAGATAGACCCCGCTGCTGCGCACCAGCACGCCGCCCAGCAGTGCAGCCAAAGCAGCCGCACTGGTACCGGCAGCCAACAGGGCCGGAAAAAGTCCCCAGCCCCAGGCCAGATGCACCCAGGCGGCCGCGTAGGCGCCCAGGCCAAAGAATGCGGCATGGCCAAAGCTGACCAGCGCACCCAGGGCCATCATGGACTGCAGGCTCACACCCACAATCACCAAAATCCACATGTCGGCAAGCAGGGACTGCCAATAGTCGCCCGCCCACCAGGCCATGCCCGTGAGGGCGGCAAGGGCCGCACAAAACCATTGAAAACGGACTGCCGCATGGGGCCATAGGGAAAAAGGCAGACCATGCTCCTGCGGTGAGGGCAACAGTGCGCGGCCCATCAAGCCCTGGGGTTTGAAGGCCAGCACCATGCCCATGGTCACGAACACCAGCACCAGCGTGGCTTGTGGAAAAAGCAGAACACCGAAGGAATGGACAAGCCCGATCAGCACCGCCGCCCAAAAGGCGCCGGCCACGCTACCCAGGCCGCCTGTCACCACCACCACAAAGGTTTCCACCACGATGTTCAGGTCCATTTGCAGCGTGGCTGGTTCGCGCGGCAACTGCAGGGCGCCGCCCAGGCCGGCCAGGGCGCAACCCAGCACCACGGCCATCAGCATCAGCGGCTTGGAATTGATGCCCAGGGCCGACAGCATGTCGCGGTCCAGCGTGGCGGCGCGCAGGCGCACACCCCAGCGGCTGTGGTGCAAGCCAGCATGCAGAGCCAGCCACACCAGTGGGCCCAGCGCGATGGTCAGCAATTGGTATTGGGGAAAAAACTCGCCACCGATTTCCACGGCCCCCTTGAGCCCCGGAAAACGCGGGGCAAACACCTCATCCGGCCCGAATATCCAGCGCATGGCATCGTGCAGGGCCAGGCTCAGACCGAAGGTGGCGACCAACTGGTAGAGCTCGGGCACGCCATACAGACGGCGCAACAGCAACCACTCTGCCACTGCACCCACCAGCGCGGCACAGGCCGCCCCCAGCAGCATGGCCGCGGCATACAGCCAGCCACTGTCGGCCCAGGCCGGAACCCAGTTCACCAGCCAATGGGCAGAGAACAGCGCTCCCAGCATGAAGAAACTGCCATGGGCGAAATTGACGATGCGGGTGACGCCAAAGATCAGTGTCAGGCCCGCGGCCATCAGGAACAGCGTGCTGGCGTAGCTCAGTCCGTCCAGCAATGCAATCGCAAGGGCAGCCATCAAGCGCGCTCAGTCAAGCCAATGGCAAAAGTCCTTCACCGGCACCCGCGGCGTCTCAAAGGTATTGACCAGGGCACTCTCATCGGCATAGCCAAGCGACATGCCGCAGACCAGCATTTCATCCGGGCCCGCGCCTATCAAGGGCATGACGATGCTGGAAAAACCATTCCAGGCCGCCTGCGGGCAGGTGTGCAGGCCCAGGCCGCGTGCCGACACCATGATGCTTTGCATAAAGCCGCCGTAATCGACCAGCGAGCCCCGGCCCATCACCCGGTCCACGGTAAACATCAGGCCCACGGGCGCATCAAAAAAGCGGAAGTTGCGTTGGTGCTGCACATGCATTTGCTCGCGATCGGCCTTGCCAATGCCCAACAGCCCATAGAGTCCCCAGCCGTTTTCACGACGGCGATCGATATAGGGACTGACCCATTTTTGCGGGTAATAGTCATACTCCTCCCGGTACTGCTCGGCCAGCGCCGGGTCGGCGCGCAGGGCGTCGTGGGCCGCGCAGGCTTTTTCCACCAGGGTGTTGCGGGTATCGCCCTGCAACACATAGACCTTCCAGGGCTGGCAGTTGGTGCCGGACGGCGCCCGGCTGGCCACCTGCAGAATGTGCTCGATGTCGGCGCGCGCCACGGTTTGCGGCGTAAAGGCCCGCATGGAACGGCGGGAACAAATGGCTTCGTCAATCGCAGAAAGCGTCATGCAAGGGTCTCCAACAGAGTTTTGAGTGCAGGGGGAATGGTCGAGGGACGATGGGTTTGCGCATCCACATAGACATGAACAAAGTGGCCCTTGGCGGCGCACAGTGCAGCTTCACCAAATACCGCCAATTCATAGCGTACGCTGCTGGCTCCGACATGGGCGACGCGCAGGCCGATCTGCACGGTTTGCGGAAAGGCCAGCGGCGCAAAGTAATTGCAATGGGTCTCCACCACCAGCCCGACGGTAGGGCTGCTCCGGATGTCGAGCACACCATTTTCTATCAACCAGGCATTGACTGCGGTATCGAACCAGCTGTAGTACACGACATTGTTGATATGGCCATAGGCATCGTTGTCCATCCAGCGGGTGGAGATATCACGCAACACGGAATAGGCGCTGCGCGCCTCGGCTTGAGGACGTAGGAGCGGTAGATAGGACATGCCCCGATTTTGCCAGTCGCAAGGGTGGTCCCCTGTCCGGATGTCATGCGTGTGACGCAGCAAGCACTTGTTTCGCATTTAGATAAGCACCTCTAAGTTGCTGCATTGCAACAAACAGTGCTTGCATTCACACAGCTCTTGATTACAATCGATACCATGCTGCGGTGCAACATAAGCTCTACGGAGCCTTACGCCAAGGCAGTTAGAGAAGCTTTCCAGTCATTTACCTACATTTGGAGAATCACAATGTCCGTACTCACCGTTGAACAAATCGTCGCCGCACAAAAAGCCAACATCGAAACTCTGTTTGGCCTGACCAACAAGGCCTTTGAAGGCGTAGAAAAGATTGTTGAACTGAACCTGACCGCATCCAAGGCTGCCTTGTCCGAAGTCTCCGGTCACGCACAATCCGTGTTGAGCGTCAAAGACGTGCAAGAGCTGATCGCTCTGCAATCCGGTCTGCTGCAACCCCTGGCAGAAAAGACCGCCGCCTACAGCCGTCACCTGTACGACATCGCCACCAACACCAGCGCCGAATTCACCAAGGCTGTTGAAGGCCAGGCGTCCGAAGCACAGGACAAGTTTTCCGCCATGGTCGACAGCGCCACCAAGAATGCTCCCGCTGGTTCTGAGGCCGCTGTTGCGATCCTGAAGAGCTCGGTGTCCGCCGCCAACAGCGCGCTGGAATCCGTGCAAAAGGCTGTGAAGCAAGCGACTGAAGTGGCTGAAGCCAACTTCAATTCTGTTGCCGCTACCGCAACCAAGCCAGCCGCTGCCAAAAAGAAGTAATTTTTCAATCGGCCATGTTGTTTTTATGTGCCAGTTTTAAAAACCAAGGGAAAACCCTGAGATAATCTAATTATCAGGAACTCTTTGTTTCTCACCAGTTGTCTCCTCGGGTCCTTTCGAAACCATCAGGTTCAGGGATCCCTTCAGGGCCTCGTTGCAAAACGGGGCCTTTTTTTTGCCGCTTACACAGGCTTTAATGGGATTTGGCAGCGATCGCGGCGCGCAACTGCGGCAGTGCCAGCAGCATGGCTTGGCGCCCGGCCTCGATCGATCGCCTGCGGGCGCCAAAGTCGGCGCTGGAAATGCCGGTCAGAACCGGACGCACCACGACATCTGCATC
>TBL_comb47_HYPODRAFT_10006457_pt1 | contig 12659 bp, 11 predicted proteins | sample TroBogypolimnion_40_FD_10682 | JGI IMG/M metagenome (IMG submission 10682)
GGCCAGCCGTAAGCGCGCTTGGTGAGTTTGATTTCCTCATCGCCCAGCGGTTCGCCATGCGCCTCGGCGGTATCCTGCTTGTGCGGCGAGCCGTAGCCGATGTGGCTGTCAAGAATGATGAATGTCGGCCGGCCTTTGGTTTTCCGGAAAACGGCCAGGGCATTTTCAATCCGGTCAATGTCATTGGCATCGCCCACGCGCAGCACGTTCCAGCCGTAGCCGAGAAACCGCGCGGCGATGTCCTCGGTGAACGCGATCCGCGTGTTGCCTTCGATGGTGATGTGGTTGTTGTCGTAAACCCAGCAGAGGTTGTCGAGGCCAAGATGGCCGGCGAGCGAGGCGGCTTCGGAGGCGATACCTTCCATCATGCAGCCGTCGCCGCACACGGCGTAAATGTTGTAATCAAAAATCGGAAAGTCCGGCTGATTGTAACGCGCCGCGAGCCATTTTTGCGCGATGGCCATGCCGACGCTGGTGGCCACGCCCTGGCCCAGCGGGCCGGTCGTGGTCTCCACGCCGGAAACCCAATGATATTCCGGATGGCCCGGCGCCTTGCTGTCAAGCTGGCGAAAGCGCTTGATGTCGTCGAGCGTGACGGCCGGCTTGCCGACTTTTTCGTAATCGGCATTCACCGCCTGCACGCCGGTCAAATGCAGCGCCGACCAGAGCAGCATCGAGGCGTGGCCGTTGGACAACACGAAGCGGTCGCGATTGGGCCAGATGGGATCCGCCGGATCAAAATTCATCACGCGATTCCAAATCGTGTAAACCAGCGGCGCGAGCGCCATGGGCGTGCCGGGATGGCCGGACTGGGCGGCCTGCACGGCGTCGATGGAAAGCGTGCGAATGGTGTTGATGGCGAGCTGTGCGAATTTGTCGTCGGGCATAATGTTGCGGGTTTAGGTTTTTTGTGCTGATTTCCATGCGGCCACTTTGCCGAGCCGACGCAAATGGCGCGGAGCCTGGCTGAATTGCACGGCTAAAAAAGTCTGGACCAGATCCCACGCGACTTCCGGGCCAACCGTCCGGCCGCCCATGCACAGAATGTTCATGTGATCGTCCTCAACGCCTTGCTTGGCGGAAAAATGGTCATGAATCAAACAGGCGCGGATGCCCGGAACCGCGTTCGCGCAGACGGACGCGCCGACACCGCTGCCGCAAATCGCGATGCCGCGTTCCAGCTGTCCGGCGGCCACCTCCTGGGCCAGCGGCAAAACGAAATCCGGATAATCGTCGTCCGTCGTCAGCGCGTGCGCGCCAAAATCAACCACCTCGTGGCCGGCGGCGCGAATCCGGCCAACGAGTTCTTCTTTCAAACCGAATCCGCCGTGGTCCGTGGCAATGCCGATGCGCATGAAATTAATTCAGTTATAGATTTGCCGCTGCTGCCGTGTCGGCCAGCACCAGCGCGTTTTCGCGCCGAATCCGGCCGGCTGGGATGGACACATCGCCATCGCGCAGTCGGCGCAGCATGGCGGTTTTCTCGGCACCGGTCGCCAGCCAGAGGATGCTGCGGCTCCGGTTCAACACCGGATAGGTCAGCGTCATCCGGCAGCGGCCCATGTAAACGCCGGTCAACCCGACATCCAAAACTTCCTCGTTCAAAACCGGATCGTTGGGCACCAGCGAAGCCGTGTGACCGTCGGGGCCGAGTCCAAGATGCGCGAGATCCAAGATGGGCGGAACGCCAGCAAGACTTTCCAACTCTTTCGCGTAACTAGCGGCGGCGGCCGCCAGATTTTTTTCTTCGACAGGCATCGCATGGATGTTGGCCGGCGGCAACGGCGCGTGCGACAACAGGCTTTCGCGCAGATGCGTCAGGTTGCGATCCGGATCACCGGCGGGCGCGATGCGTTCGTCCACCTGAAACACATGGAACTGCGACCACGGAACCTCTTCGCCAGCCAAGGCCCGCAACATCTGCCACGGCGTTTTGCCGCCGCTGACGGCGATGAGAAATTTTCCACGCGCAGCCACGGCTTTGCGCGCTTCGGCGGCGATGAATTTCGCCGCTTCACTCGCCACGACATCAGCATCCGCCAGCACTTGAATTTTCATTGGTTCAATAGGATTCGTCGGTGAGCGTTACCTTGCCGCGAAAGACGTAATAGATCGAGATGGTGTAGGCCAGCACGATTGGCACGCCGATCAACGCGACCCAGAACATGAAGTTAAGAGATTTTTCCGTGGAGGCGCCGTTGTGAATGTCGAGGCTGTTGGCCAGCTCGGGTCGCGAGATGACCAGATTGGGATAAATCGTCGCCGCGAACAGCGCCATCATGGTGACAATCGAAAGCGATGAGCTGATGAACGCGCGGCCTTCATTGCCCCGGCGCAGTTCGCGCGGGATGTTGAACGTCACCAGAAACGCAGCGGCGGCGAGCACCGACAGCAACAGGGCGCGTTCATGAAAAACTGTTTTCAGATGCGGACACGTCAGCATCGTGACCACGTTCAGAACAAAAAAGCAGATGAGATAAATTGCCACAGTGCGTTTCGTCCAGCGCATCAGTTGGTCGTGCAACGCGCCTTCGGTTTTCAGAATCAGATAAAGATTTCCATGCATCACCATGAGCGCCACGGACGTCACGCCGACCAGCAGCGCATACGGATGCAGTAGCGTGAACAGGTTGCCTTGGAAATCATGTTTGTCGTCGAGTGGGATGCCCCAAACGACGTTGCCGATGGCCACGCCGACCAGCAGCGCCGAGACAAAACTGCTGACCGCGAAGGAAATGTCCCAAGTTTTCCGCCACGCCGGCGAGGAGCGCTTGCTGCGGAATTCGATCGCCGCCGCGCGGAAGATCAGCGCGAACAGCAGCAGCATGAACGCGTCGTAGAAACCGGAAAAAACGCTGGCATAAACATTCGGAAACGCGGCGAACAGCGCGCCGCCACCAGTGACCAGCCAGACTTCATTGCCGTTCCAAATCGGCCCGATGGCATTGAGAAAAATCCGCCGGTCGCGGTCTTCCTTGGTGCAGAGCAATAGCGGGCCGGTGCCTAGGTCAAAACCGTCGAGCACGGCGTAGCCCGTGAGCAGCACGCCGACGAGCACAAACCAGATGGTATTCAGATCCATAAAATTAGTCCTCCGTTTGGCGTCCCGAACGGTGGGACAGCGATTGCCATTTTTCCGGTAGTCGCGGTTCTTCCGCCACCGGCGTCGGTCCGTGCTTGATTTTTTGCAGCAGTAACGTTACGAACAACGCCGTCAGCAGCAGGTAAATCAACGTGAACATGATGATGGAACTCAGCACCTGTGGCGCGCGAACGACGGCCGACATCGCCTCGCCGGTCTTGAGCACTTCATAAACAATCCACGGCTGGCGTCCCAACTCAGCGGTGAACCAGCCAGCCTGCGTCGCGAGGTGGGCCATGAACGGGCAAATCACCAACACGCCCAAAAACCAGCGAACGGATTTATCTTTCGTGCTCCAAAGTTTGCCGGTTTTGAGCCACCAACAGCCAAGTAAGGAAACCAGCAACAGCAAAACTCCCAGCGCGATCATCAGGTGATAAACCTGAAACAGCACCGGCGAATTTGGCCAGTATTTCGGCCGCAGTTTGGCGAGTTCAGTATCGCTGGCTCCCGGATGACGCGCGCGCAGCAATTCGTCCGAGGGCACATCGGCCAAGCCTTTCACTTCGGTTTGCGCCGCCTGTGCCGGATGCAGAAAATCGCCCGACACCAGCACGCTCAACATGCCGGGCACGCCAATGGTTTTCGGCTCGATGCCGGTGATGTTGCCGGCCGCGTCACGCTGCCAGCTCACCCAGCCGACTATTCCCAAGGGCGCCTGTTTTTCCGTGTGCGCGATGCCTTCCATCGCCGCGAGTTTAGCCGGCTGATATTTGGCCACGCCGCGCGCGGTGAAATCACCGGCGACCATTTGCAACAGGCAGGCCGCCGTCGCCATGACGAGGCTGATTTTCAAAGAGATTTTTGCCTCGGCCAGAAACCTGTTCTTCAACAGCCACCACGCGCTGATGGCGACCACCACAAACGCGCCGGTGATCCAGCACGCAAAGATCGTGTGCGCCAACCGGTCGAGCGTGGTGTGGTTGAAAATCGCAGCGGAAAAATTATCAATGACCGCGCGCACATGGCCGAGATCGGCCGGCTGGACGACGTAACCCTGCGGCAGCGGAATTTCCTTCACCGTGAACGCCGTGTTGCCGAGATCGGCGGTCAGCGGAAACTGCGCGCCGTCAGCCGTGACCTTCATCTGCCGCGCGAGATGAAAACCGGCGGGCGTTTGCATCCAGGAATTTGCGACCAGAATCCAGATGGCACTGAAGTGCGCGCCCAGCGCGACCATGAACGTCGAGAACAGGTGCATCTTCGGGCCAATCTTGTTCCAACCGAACAGCAGCAGCGCCAGAAAACCGGATTCCATGAAGAACGCGTAAATCCCTTCGATCGCCAGCGGGCTGCCGAAAATGTCGCCGACGAACCGCGCGTAGTGCGCCCAGTTGGTGCCGAACTGAAATTCCATCGGGATGCCGGTCGCCACGCCGATGGCAAACACCAGCCCGAACACCTTCGTCCAGAAGCGCGCGAGTTCGAGATAGATCGGCTCCTTGGTCCACACGCGCAGCGCCTGCAAAATCACAAGAAATAATCCCAGCCCGATGGTCATCGGCGGGAAGACGAAGTGAAACGAGGCCGTGAGACCAAACTGGATTCGGGAAAGCGTTTCGACGTTCATATCAGATTCAGGTCGGCTTGGCCGTCACCACCGGATTATTCCAGCCGCCCGGCGGCACGACGGATTTTCCCACTTCCGCCGGGCCCCAGGTGCCAGGTTCATAGGTGAACACCGGTGAACCGGCTTTCAAAACCGGATCCACGATGCGCCAGGCTTCCTCGACGTAATCTTCACGGGCGAAGAGCGTCGCGTCGCCGGCCATTGCGTCGGTGAGCACGCGCTCGTAGGCGTCCATCTCTGCCGCCGGCGGGTGCGCCGCGCCACAGATTTCGCGCAACTCGCTGTCCGCTTCGTCCAGTGGCTTAATGACGTTGAATCCCATGCCCATCACCACTTCCGGGCTGATGCGGAACCGGACGTGATTCGATTTCAGCGGATAATGGCAATACATCGTGGGCGGCTGGCGCAGCCGGATCAGCAGCTCGGTGCAGGTGACCGGCAATGATTTGCCCGCGCGGATGTAGAACGGCACGCCGCGCCAGCGCCACGAATCCACTTCCAATTTCAGCGCTGCGAAGGTTTCCATTGTCGAGCCCGCCTTCACGCCGGGTTCATTGAGGTAGCCTTTGAATTGCCCGCGCACCAGATTCTTCGCCTCCAGCGGCAGCATCGCCTTTAGCACTTTCACCTTTTCGTCGCGGATGGATTCGCTGTCCGTGCGCACCGGCGGCTCCATCGCGATGTTGGCAAGCACCTGGAACAAGTGATTTTGAATCACGTCGCGGATCGTGCCGACGCCATCGTAAAACGCGCCGCGCCCTTGGATGCCGAAATCCTCCGCCATCGTGATCTGCACGCTCTCGATGTGCTCACGGTTCCAAAACGGTTCGGTGAACGCGTTCGCGAACCGGAAGAACAACATGTTATGCACCGGCTTTTTGCCGAGGTAATGATCAATGCGAAAAATTCGCTTCTCGTCGAACGTCTGCAACAGCACCAAGTTTAACTGTCTGGCCGACTCAAGATCGCGGCCGAACGGTTTCTCAACCACCACCCGGGCACCGTCCGGCGCGCAACCGGACTTGCCAAGTTGTTGCACCACGGTGCCGAAGAGCACCGGCGGAATCGCGAGATAATGCGCCGGGCTTTGGGCGTTGCCGAGTTCCTTGCGGATCGCCTGAAATGTCGCCGCGTCTTCGTAGGCGCCGTCCACGTAACGCAACAAACCGGACAACTTTTCAAACGCCGCCGGATCCAGCCCGCCGTGTTTTTCGAGGCTGTCCTTGGCGCGGGCCTTGAGCTGGTCAAGGTTCCAGCCCGCCTTGGCCACGCCGATGACCGGCACGTTCAGCGAACCGCGCTTGATCATCGCCTGCAGCGACGGGAAGATTTTTTTGTAGGCGAGATCGCCCGTGGCACCGAAAAACACCAGCGCGTCGGAATGTTGTGCGTTCATGGGAATATTATTTTGCGGGTTTTTCCAGATGTCCGCCGAAGCCAAAGCGCATCGCGGAAAGCAGCTTGTCCTGATAATCCGCCTCGCCGCGCGAAGCGAACCGCTCATAAAGCGCCGTGGTCAGCACCGGCACCGGCACACCTTCGTCGATCGCGGCCTTGATCGTCCAGCGGCCTTCGCCGGAATCGGACACGCGGCCGGCGAATTCTTTCAGGCTCGCGTCCTTGACCAGCGCGCCCGCCGTGAGGTCTAGCAGCCACGAGGCGATAACGCTGCCGCGCCGCCAGACTTCGGTAACTTCGCCCAGGTCGAGATCATATTGATAGTGCTCTGGATCGCGGAGAGGCGTGGTTTCGGCATCCACGTCACCCTTCGATTTGCCGGCGTTGGCGGAGCGCAGCACGCCCAAGCCTTCGGCATACGCGGCCATGATGCCGTATTCGATGCCATTGTGAACCATCTTGACGAAATGCCCCGCGCCATTGTCACCGCAATGGAGATAACCTTTTTCCGCCGTGCCCTTGTTCTTCGGCCGGCCGGGAGTGCGCGGAATGTCGCCGATGCCCGGCGCGAGCGTTGCGAAAATCGGGTCGAGATGCTTCACGATTTTTTGCTCGCCACCGATCATCATGCAATAGCCGCGCTCCAAGCCCCAGACGCCCCCGCTGGTGCCGACGTCCACGTAATGAATCTTCTTTGCGGCAAGTTCCTTTGCGCGGCGGATGTCATCCACGTAATACGAATTGCCACCGTCGATCAGGATGTCGCCGGGCGAGAGCAACGGCACAATTTCCGCAATGGTGCTGTCCACCACGCCGGCGGGCACCATGAGCCAGATGGCGCGGGGCGCCTTCAATTTCTGGATCATGTCTGCGATGGATTTGGCGCCGACGGCCTTTTCCTTCACGAGCGCTTTCACCGCATCGGGCGAGCGGTCGAAAACGACGCATTGATGTTTCTTGCGAATCAGACGGCGCACCATGTTGGCGCCCATGCGGCCGAGACCGATCATTCCTAGTTGCATATATTTAATTTTCCTTTCGAGTTTGGTTTAGTGGTTTCAAAATTGATTCAAGTGATGGAGGCGACGTAAATGCTCTGGATGTGTTCATCCAACGCGGCATTGAACTCCGCATCGGACTGGTTTGCGGAAAGCCCTTCAACCAGCGCACGCGAAAAGCTGGCGATGACGCCGTGATTGCGGCTGAGGCGGGCGTTGCCTTCGTCGCGTGAATAACCGCCGGACAGCGCCACGACTTTCAGCACCTTCGGATGCCTCACCAGTTCCCGATAAAAATCGTCTTTCTCCGGCAATGTCAGCTTGAGCATGACCGACTGGTTCGCCGGCAATTGGTTGAGCTTTTCGATCAGCGCCGCCTTGAGCAACGCCTCCGCACCGGCCTTGTCGGGACTATGGATGTCCACTTCCGGCTCGATGATGGGCATGAGTCCGGCGCCGAGGATTTGCGCGGCAACTTCAAACTGCTGAGCGACGATGGTCTTGACGCCGGCGGCATTGGCTTGATTGATGACTGAGCGCATCTTGGTGCCGAAAATATTTTTCGGCACGGCCTTCTTCAGCAAGGCGCCGAGGTCGGGCATCGGCTTCATCAATTGCACGCCGTCTTTTTCGGCCGCGAGACCTTTGTCCACTTTCAGAAACGGCACCACACGCTTCACATTCCAGAGATAATCCGCCGTCGGCTGACCTTGGATGTCGCGATCCATCGTGCCCTCGAACAGAATCGCGCCGAGGATGCGGTCGCCGCTAAACGCGTGGGTGGTGATGATGCGGGCACGCATCTGGTGGACGAGCGCGAACATCTCGTCGTCGTTCGACCACGCGCCTTCCTTGATGCCGTAGGCGGCTAAAGCTTTCGGCGTGCTGCCGCCGCTCTGGTCGAGCGCGGCGAGAAAGCCGGCCTGCGTTTTAATCTTGCGCCGCTGCTGTTCCTTGGGGGTAAGCGTTTTCATAAGATCATTTCGTTTTGCGATAATGGCGGACGAGATTGTTGGTCGAGCTGTCGTGCGCGAGTTTCGGCGGGGTCTTGCTTTCGAGTTCGGGAATGATCCGTTGCGCCAGCACTTTGCCGAGTTCCACGCCCCACTGGTCGAACGAATTGATGCCCCAGATCGTGCCTTGCGTGAACACGCTGTGCTCGTAAAGCGCCACCAGCGACCCGAGGATTTCCGGCGTGAGCCGCTCCGCAAAAATCGTGTTCGACGGATGGTTGCCTGCAAACACCTTGTGCGGCACGAGCGCTTCGGGAACTTTCTCAGCCCGCACCTGTTCCGCCGTCTTGCCGAACGCCAGCGCTTCGCCTTGGGCGAGAACATTGGCGACCAGCATATCGTGATGCCGGCCCAGCGGCGTGAGGGCTTTGCTAAACGCGATGAAATCGCATGGAATCAGCCGTGTGCCCTGATGAATAAGCTGGTAAAACGAGTGCTGGCCGTTTGTGCCCGGCTCGCCCCAGTAAATCGGGCCGGTAGAATACGTGACCTGCTTGCCCGCCAGCGTGACGGTCTTGCCATTGCTCTCCATCGTGAGTTGCTGGAGATACGCCGGGAAACGCTTGAGATAATTCTCGTAAGGCAGCACGGCAACCGTCTGTGCCCCGAAGAAGTTGTTATACCAAACCGCCAGCAAGCCCATCAGCACCGGCAGATTTTTCTCCAACGGCGCGGTGCGGAAATGTTCATCCATCGTGTTAAACCCGGCGAGCAGCTTGCGGAAATTTTCCGGCCCGACCGCCAGCATAGTTGAAAGGCCGATGGCGGAATCCATTGAGTAACGGCCGCCGACCCAGTCCCAGAAGCCGAACATGTTCGCGGTATCAATGCCGAAGGCCGACACCTTTTCCGCATTGGTCGAGACGGCGACGAAATGTTTGGCGACGGCTTTTTTATTTCCGCCCAAGCCGCCGAGCAGCCAGTCGCGGGCGCTTTCGGCGTTGGTCATCGTTTCCAGGGTCGTGAACGTCTTGGAGGACACGATGAACAGCGTTTCCGCTGGATCCAAATCATGCACGGCCTCGACGAAATCAATGCCGTCCACGTTCGACACAAACCGGCAGGTCATGTCGCGCCGGCTGTAATGCTTGAGCGCCTCATACGCCATGACCGGTCCGAGGTCAGAACCGCCGATGCCGATGTTGATGACGTTCCTGATGGGCTTGCCGGTGTGGCCTTTCCATGCGCCGCTGCGGATGCGTTCGGCAAAAGCGGCCATCCGGGCGAGCACCGCGTGGACTTCGGGCACGACGTTTTTGCCATCAACGATAATTTGCGCGTTCTTCGGCGCGCGCAACGCGACGTGCAGAACGGCGCGGTTTTCGGTGATGTTGATTTTCTCGCCGGAAAACATCGCGTCAATTCGCCCGCGCAAACCGGACTCCTTGGCCAGTTTCACAAGCAGCTTCAAGGTCTCGGCGTTGACGCGGTTTTTGGAGTAATCCAGAAAGAGTCCCGCGCCGCTGGCGGTGAACTTCTCACCGCGCTTTTTGTCGGCGGCGAAAAGCTGGCGCAGGTGCAGCTTGGCAATTTGTTTCTGGTGGGCGGCAAGCGCCTTCCACGCGGGACGCTGGGACAGGGGTTTGACGGTGCTCATAAACTATTTCGGGACGGTTTGGTTAAGATTTTTTGTTTTTCCACAGGCGAAAGCCGCCGGTGAACGCGTTGGCGTTGTCGCCGGCACGGCAGCCTTTTGGCAATTTTTTCAACTTGTGCACGTTGCCGCCGCCGAGAACGATTTCGTCCGGTTCCAGCGCCGCGCTGAGACGCTCGACGATGTCGGCGACATATTTGCGCCATTTTTTCTTCCCATGTTTTTTTAGTCCGCGCAGGCCAACGTAATCTTCGTAGGTCGCCTTTTTGTAAGGCAGATGGCCCAACTCCATCGGCTCGATGATGACGTCGGCAATGAGCGTGGTGCCCAAGCCGGTGCCCAGGCCAAGGAACAGCATCTTGCCTTTTTTGTAACTACCCAGCGCCTGCATCGCCGCGTCGTTGATCACTTTGACCGGGCAGCCGAAGGCCTTTTCGAAATTGAAGCCAACCCAGCCCTTGGCCAAATTGTGCGGCTCGGCGACCGGCCGATTGTGTAGCACCGGCCCTGGATAGCCGATGGATACCACGTCATATTCCCAATCCTTCGCCAGATTCTTCACGCCGGCCACCATAAGCTTGGGTGTGAGTTTGAGGCCGGACTCAAACTCGAGTTTTTCTTTCTGCCCGGTCGCCAGAATTTTTACGTGCGTGCCGCCGATATCAATGGCCAATACTTTCATAAGCTTGTTTTTGAATTATTTGATTGCCGCGCTCTTGGCCGCGATGACGCCCATGAGTTCGTTCCAGGAATTGACGAAGGACTTGGCACCCTCGTCCTGCAACTGTGCCGCCAGCGCGCCCAGATTGATCCCCGCTTTTGAAAATTCTGCAAGCACGCTCTCGCAATTGCCGCCGCCCGCTGGCACCGCGCCGGTAACTTTCCCGTGGTCGGCAAACGCCTTGAGCGTGCCTTCTGGCATGGTGTTCACCGTGAACGGCGCGGCCAGCGCCTCGACGTAAAGCGTGTCCGCAGCCTTCGGGTCTTTGGTGCCGGTGCTGGCGAGCAGCAACCGCTGCGCGCGCGCGCCGCAGTTGAACACCCGTTGCCACCGGGGTGCGGTCATGAGATCACAATAGGCCTTGTAGGTTTGCTGGCCGACCGCAATGCCCAACTTGTTTTTCAGTGCATCCGGCACCCTGTCAGCAACCGCTGCGTCCCAGCGGCTGATGAAGAGCGACGCCACCGAGCCCACTTCCGCGCTCAGCCCCGCCGCGACGCGGCGTTCGATGCCGCGCAGATACGCTTCGGCAGCGGCCAGGTAATGCTCGCGCGAGAACAGCAAGGTGACGTTCACCGGCACGCCGGCAAAAATTACTTCCTCAATCGCCGGCAATCCTTCCTTGGTGCCAGGAATCTTGATGAACAGATTCGGCCGGCCGGCGCGCGCGTGAAGCTCTTTCGCCACCTTGGCCGTGGTCGCGGTGTCATAGGCCAACAGCGGCGAAACTTCGAGCGACACCCAGCCGTCCACGCCGCCGGTGCGCTCGTAAATCGGGCGAAATAGATCCGCCGCCGCCGTGATGTCTTCGATCGCCAACTCAAAAAACAGCGCCTCGCCGGATTTGCCCTGCGCGAGTTTCGCTTTGATGCCGGCGTCATAGGCTGGACTGCCTTTGATGGCGTGGTCAAAAATCGTCGGGTTGGATGTCAGCCCGGTCACGGAAAGGTCGGCGATATATTTTTTGAGCGTGCCGGTGGTAAGCAGGTCGCGGGTAATGTTGTCGAGCCAAAGGCTTTGGCCAAGATCGTGGAGTTGCTGGGTGGCTTTCATGGTATTTATTTTTTAAGAATTTGAGAGAGGTTCATTTGCAAAAGATCGCCGATGTGTTCAATGGTCACATCGGCGGCTTGCGGAAAAGCGACTTGAATTTTCGGATCGTTGGCAAATTTGCCCTGGCGGGCAAACACCGTGGTGACGTTTTTGCTCCAAGCTTTTTTGATCGCATCTAGGATGCGCAGCTTGTCGTCCACGACGACGTAATGGTCGGCGGGATAGCGGCGCTTCACGTCGGCCAGCGCGGCTTCTTTGTGGACGTAAATCAAAACGTGACCGTCCACCGCCTTGAAAATGCCGGCGCGTTCCACTTTGCGCGGTTGAAAAACCACATCGCCGTCCGTGAGAATGACCGTTGTGCCCCAGCCGCGAAGTTTCTTGAGCACGTCCAGCGCGCCGGGGTAAAGCCGCTGGTTGAAGGGATAATCCACCAGATAATTCGAGGCCGTCACCAGATGGTGCTCATAGGGATGTTCAACGCGGAACCGCTGGAAGGCACCCAGATAATCGCGATAGCCGAGTTCCTGAAAAAGTTCCTCCTGAATTGCCCAATACCGATCGCGGCATTCCGCGCCGAATTCACGTTCGATGTGCTGCTTGAGATCATCCTGAATGCGGTCGTTCTCCAGCAACGTGTCGTCCACGTCCACCAGAAAAACAATTTGGTCAGGCTGGCTCATGGATTCATTCCACAACGTGATGGTCGTCGTTCCACAATCGGATGACCGGGCGCGACAAATTATTTTCGTAGCCGACCGCGCTTAGGCTAGCGGTGTTCAGCATAAAATGGCGGCCGGGCGTTTCCGCCGCCGAACCGATCCAGCGCGCCGCCAGCACGCGAATGAAGTGGCCGCTGGAAAACACCAGCAACGTGCCGGCAAGCCCACGAAGCCGTTGTATAACGCGATCCGCCCGCGCGCCGACCTGTTGCGGCGATTCGCCGCCGGGACAACCATCGTGGAATAGCTCCCAATCCGGGCGCTGCGCCAAAATTTCCGAACTGGTCTTACCTTCGTAATCGCCGTAATTCCATTCGACCAGGTCGGCGTCAATTTTTGCGGCGGCGCCAAATCCGGCCAGTTCGCAGGTGCGGCGGGCGCGCTGGAGCGGACTGCACAGCACGTTTGAAAAATTCAATCCCGCCAATCGCTGCCCCAGACTCGCGGC
>TBL_comb47_HYPODRAFT_10006459_pt1 | contig 12656 bp, 15 predicted proteins | sample TroBogypolimnion_40_FD_10682 | JGI IMG/M metagenome (IMG submission 10682)
TGGCCTCCGCATCGAGAACCAACATGGCCCGTATGGGGTTGCGTCCCATAACACCTCCGATGACCTACCTATAAGCGTAGGCCATGGGCGTTTTTATGCAATGTTATTTTGGAATCCTTCTACTAGATCCCCCCCAGTTCCACCGACAGGATGCCCTGGCAGAGGGGGCAGGCGATCATGTGGCCCCGCCTCGGCAGCGAAGAGACGAAATTGACCCGGCCCCGGAGCAGGCGCACGATCACCACCGAACTGATCAGCTTGCGGCAGTGGGGGCAGGGCAGGGCCTTTTCCATCATGTATTCGGCCTCGCCGAAGCCGTCCGGAGTGAATTCGGGATCGTCCATGGGGTGCCTGCCTCGAAAAGGGATCCAGACTTGGTGCTGAAAGGTTGCATTCAATCTTGGATCCAATGCCGGGGAAGGTGGGTCTCTTTCTTTGCTGGCCGGGGGCCGGGTTGGACCCTATCCTCTAGGTCATGAATGTCTGAACCTTCGGACGGGCAGGTCTATGAATCTTCCTGGAAAAATCATCCTCGCCTCTTTCGGCTGCGCGCTGCTCTTCGGCGTCGGCCTGGAGGTGAAGGATGCGCCGGCGGCGGTGAGCGTCCCGGCCGGGGTGGTCCAGGTGGGGTTCGGCGACCTGGCCGGGGGCCTGCCGGAAAACCCCGCCCGGGCCAGGCCGGGGGACTACCTGAAGGCGGTGGCCGGCCCGGTCCGCGCCCTGGATCGCAAGCGGGTGCTGGTCCAGGGGTTCATGATCCCCACCGTCACCGACAACCACCGGGTGAAGGAATTCCTCCTGGTGCGCAACCAGACCAGCTGCTGCTTCGGCTTCCCGCCCCAGGCCGGCGAGGTGATGGAAATCCGCATGACCGGCCAGCCCGCCGAACCTCTCATGGACCGCACCGTGAACGTGATCGGCACCCTGCATGTCCAGGAACACTGGGCCGGAAGCTACCTCGGTTCCCTGTACCAGATGGAGGCGGAGAGCGCGACCTCCGCGTCCGCCCTGCACCCCCTGAAGGTGGCCCGCTCGCCCCAGGCCAACGGCCTCGAATAGAAGGAAGCCCATGACCCGTCCCATCGCCCGCGTGATCCTCCTGCTCGCCACCCTGGGCGGCGCCGGGCGCGCGGCCGGCCTCCAGGCCCCCGCGGGCCCCCTGGCGACCTCGTTCAAGGTGCTGGCGGGGTTCCATCTCCCCGACGCCATCTTCAAGGCCAAGCCCGGCCACGTGCGCGCCCTCATCCCCGCCTCGATCCGCAGCCTGGACGGCAGGGAGGTGGCCATCACCGGCTTCATGCTCCCCATCAAGATCCACGACCGGAAGGTCACCGAATTCATGCTGCTGCGCACCCAGAACACCTGCTGCTTCGGCATCCCCCCGGAACTGCACGAGGTGGTGGAAGTGCTCAAGATCGACACCCCCACCAAGGTGCTGATGGACACCCCGGTCACCGTGGTCGGCCACCTGCACGTGCGCGAGCGCTGGGAAGGCACCTTCCTGTGCTCCATCTACCAGCTGGACGCCGAGCGGGTGACCGCGGACTAGCAGCTAGCCCAGCTGGGCCGGGTTCTTCAGCCGCGAGGCGATGCGCTCCACCAGCATCTCGGGCACCAGCCCGGAGATGTCGCCGCCCATGGCGCCCACTTCCCGCACCATCCGGCTGCTCACGACGCTGTACTCCTCCTTGGGCATGAGGAACACCGTCTCCAGATCCGGAGCCAGCTTGCGGTTCATGAGGGCCATCTGGAACTCGTACTCGAAGTCCGAGAAGGCGCGCACCCCGCGGACGATGAAGCGGGCGTCCTGCTGCTTGGCGTAGTCCACCAGCAGCCCGTGGAAGGTGGTGACTTCAACATGGGGGACGCCGGCCAGCAGCTCCCTGAGAAAATCAACCCGTTCCGCCACGGAGAAGGCGCAATGCTTGGCGGGGTTGTGGAGCACCGCGACCACCAGGCGGTCCACCAGCCGCTCGGCCCGCTGGATCAAGTCGTAGTGGCCCAGCGTGACGGGGTCGAAGGAACCTGGGTAGATGGCAACGCGCAATGGAGCTCCTGCGGCGGTTCGAAATGTTAGTTTAGACTTAATCCCATGACTACCCCCCGTCTTTCCATCGGTCTCCTGTTCGGCGGCGAAAGCCCGGAGCACGAAGTCAGCATCGTCACCGCCCGTAGCATCGCGGCCCACCTGGATCCGGCCCGGTTCGAAGTCCGGCTCATGGGCATCGCCCGCAACGGCGTGTGGGTGATGAACGGCGACCCCCTGGCCCGGCTCGCGGCCGGAGAACTGCCCCCGCGCAGCGAACATCCGTTCCTGCCGCTGGAGCTGGGCGCCGAGAATTCGGCCCTGCCCGATGTGTTTTTCAACGCCATCCACGGGGCCGGGGGCGAGGACGGACAGATCCAGGGCTACCTGGAACCCCTGCACCGGCCCTACACCGGCGCCGGGCTGCTGGCCATGGCCGCCGCCCTGGACAAGTGGATCACCAAGCGGATCTGGGAGTCCGAAGGGCTGCCGGTGGTGCCCTACCGGGGCCTCACCGAGGAGCACTGGCGCAAGGCGCCCGAGGCCATCCTGCGCAGCCTCGACGGGCTGGGGCTGCCGGTCTTCGTCAAGCCGGCCAACCTGGGCTCCAGCATCGGGATCGAGAAGGTCGGCCGCCGCGACGACCTTCCGGCGGCCCTGGACCGGGCCTTCAGCTACGACCGGCGGGTGCTGGTGGAGCGGGGCGTGCGCGCCCGGGAGCTGGAAGTGGCGGTGCTGGGCGGGGACGATCCCTTCGTCAGCGTCCCCGGCGAGATCGTGGTCGCCGGCGAGTTCTACGACTTCAAGGACAAGTACATCGACGGCAAGAGCTCCGCCCGGATCCCGGCCGAGCTGCCCGAGGGCATGAGCAACCTCATCACCCAGCACGCCGTCGCCGCCTTCCGGGCCCTGGACGCCTACGGCATGGCCCGGGTGGATTTCTTCCTGGACCGGGACACCGGCCAGCTGTTCCTCAACGAGATCAACCTCATCCCCGGCTTCACCAGCATCAGCATGTATCCCAAGCTCATGGAGGCCAGCGGGATCCCCTACCAGGAGCTGCTCAGCCGGCTGATCGACCTGGCGATCCGGCGGCACGACGAAAAGACCGCCAAGACCCGGTTCTTCCAGAGCGGGAGCCAGTGGTTCGCATAGCTCCTTGCCGGTTGCCGGGTTCAACGTATGCTGGATGCAAGGGAGGGTTTGGCCATGGATGGGATGTCGGCGGGCCTTTCCGGAGTGCAGGCGGCGGCCCAGGGCGTCGCCATCTCCGCCAACAATGTGGCGAACCTCAACAGTTCCGGATACCGGGCGAAGAGCCTGGTGCAGGGCGCGCTGCCCCAGGGCGGGGTGGCGGACGTGGCCGTGCGGGAGAGCGGGGCGCCGATGAATCCGGGCGGCTCCAACGTGGATCCGGCCGCCGAGGCGGTCCAGCTGGACACCCAGGGCGTCGCCTATCAGGCCAACCTCAAGTTCCTCCAGGTGCAGAACAAACTGCTGGGATCGGCGCTCGACCTGAAGGCCTGAGCGGTTTGATGGCATCCTAGGGGATGGAATCCATCCCCCGCCCACGTTTCCGCCTGCCCGTCCTGGTGACGGTGGGCCTGCTGGGGTTCACCTCGGGCGTGCCGCTGATCCTCACCCAGTCCACCCTCCAGGCCTGGATGACCGACGTGGGGGTGGACCTGAAGACGGTCGGGCTGTTCGCCCTGGCGGGCCTGCCCTACACCCTCAAGTTCCTGTGGTCGCCGCTCATGGACCGCTACAGCCTGCCGTTCCTGGGGCGCCGCCGGGGCTGGATCCTGCTGTCCTTCCTGCTGCTGATGGCGCTGCTCACGGTGCTGGGCCATGCGGATCCCCACGCCCACCTGCGCGCCGTGGCCCTGCTGGCCCTGGTGGTGGCGTTCGTCAGCGCCAGCGCCGACATCAACGTGGACGCCTACCGCACCGAGCTCCTGCCCGGCAAGCTGCTGGGCCCGGGCACCTCGCTGCACATCACCGGCTACCGCCTGGGCATGGTGTTCGCCGGCGCCCTGGCCCTGATCCTCGCCGACCGGATGTCCTGGCGGATGGTCTACCTGGTCATGGCCCTGGGGCTGCTGCCCGGCGCCATCGCCACCGTCCTGGCCCCGGAGCCGGAGGGCGCGGGCGCCCCCAGGACCCTCCGGGAAGCGGTGGTGGAGCCGTTCGTGGAGTTCCTCCGGCGCAAGCGCTCCCTGGAGGTCCTGGCCTTCATCCTGCTCTACAAGCTGGGCGACAACCTCTGCGTCTCGCTCAACGTGCCGTTCCTCCGGGCGCTTGATTTCAGCAAGACCGAGATCGGCCTGGCCAACAAGGTGGTGGGGATGACCTGCCTGATCGCCGGCGGCCTGCTGGGCGGCCTGCTCATGAGCCGCTGGAGCCTGCTCAAGTCGCTTTGGGTCTTCGGCCTGCTGCAGATGCTCTCCATGGCGGGCCACGTGACCCTGGCGCTGGTGGGCAAGAACCACGCCCTGCTGCTGCTCACCGTCGCGGTCGAGAACTCCATCTTCGCCATGGGCACCGTGGCCTACCTGGCCATGATCCAGCGCTGCTGCGAGATCAGGAGCACCGCCACCCAGTTCGCGCTGCTCACCAGCCTGTCGGCCATCGCCCGGGTGGTGTTCGCCAGCCCGGCCGGGTACCTGGTCAAGGCCGCCGGCTGGCCGGTGTTCTTCCTGGTCTGCATGGCCCTGGCCGTGCCCGGCCTGCTCCTGCTGCGCCGGTTCCGGAGCTGGGAACTGCCCGAGGCCAGGTAGGGGCCAACAACGCTTTCCAACCAGGCGGAATCAGGTCTAGTATCGGAACACCACGACCACTGCAAGGAGCTGCCATGTTCGAATCCGCCGAACTCGGGCATTCCGTCGAAAAGGCGGTCTACGACAAGGAGGTTCCCGCCCTGCGGGAAGCCCTGCTGAACGCCCAGTTCGACCTCGAGACCCAGAAGAAGTTCCCGGTGATCATCCTCATCGCCGGGCTGGACGGCGCCGGCAAGAGCGCCACCGCCAACACCCTCAACGAGTGGATGGACCCGCGCTACATCCAGACCCACGGCACCAGCGAGCCTTCCGACGAGGAGCTGGAACGCCCGCACATGTGGCGGTTCTGGCGCCAGCTGCCGCCCAAGGGACGGATGGCCATCTTCGACGGGAGCTGGTACGCCTGGCCCATCTTCGAACGGGCCGCAGGCCGCATCAAGAACCCCAAGCTGGACCAGGCCCTGGAAGAGGTGCGCCGGTTCGAGCAGATGCTCATCGACGAAGGGGCGCTGATCCTGAAATTCTGGATGCACCTCTCCAAGGCGGCGCAGAGGAAGCGCCTCAAGAAGCTGGAGAGCGACCCGCTCACCCGCTGGCGGGTGACCGAGCGGGACTGGAAGCACTTCGAGAACTACGACACCTTCCAGGAGATCAGCGAGCGGGCCCTGCGCCGCACCAGCACCGCCGAGGCCCCCTGGATCCAGGTGGAGGCCGTGGATCCCCGCTACCAGAAACTGATCGTCGGCAAGACCCTGCTGGAGCGCCTGAGATCGCGCCTGGACAACCCGGCCTCCCAGCCGGAAATCCTCCCGGTGTCCTCGACCCTGCCCAGCCTCGACGGGCTCAACATCCTGAAGTCCCTGGACTTGAGCCAGAAGCTGGACAAGCCGGCCTATGAGCGGGAACTGGAGAAGTACCAGGGCAAGCTCAACCTGCTGACCCGGCACAAGGGCTTCCGGGACCACAACATCATCATGGTGTTCGAAGGCGTGGACGCCGCGGGCAAGGGCGGCGCCATCCGCCGCATCACCCAGTCCATCGATGCCCGGCTCTGCCACATCACCCCCATCGCCGCGCCCAGCGAGGAGGAGCGGGCCCAGCCCTACCTCTGGCGGTTCTGGCGCAACCTGCCGCGCCGGGGCCGGTTCGCCATCTTCGACCGGAGCTGGTACGGCCGGGTGCTGGTGGAGCGGGTGGAGGGCTTCTGCCGGGAGGCCGACTGGATGCGGGCCTACGGGGAGATCAACGACTTCGAGGAGCAGATCGTCGACAGCGGCGGCATCATCCTGAAGTTCTGGCTCAGCATCAGCCAGGAGGAGCAGCTGAAGCGGTTCAAGGAACGCCAGGAGAGCGCCTTCAAGCGCTTCAAGATCACCGAGGACGACTGGCGCAACCGCGAGAAGTGGGGCGCCTACGAAACGGCCATCTGCGACATGCTGGACCGCACCAGCACCGAGATCGCCCCCTGGACCCTGGTGGAGAGCGAGGACAAGTATTTTGGCCGGATCAAGATCCTCCGGACCCTCTGTCAGCGGATCGAAGAGAACCTGTAAAAGGATTCATGGATGGCGGTGACCGGGCCTCAACCCTGGACGGGGTTCGCGGGGTCAGATCAGGTGAGCATTGAAGTGTGCTCATTCATTGAGGATCCGATCATGAAGATCAATCATGTCCTTGCCGCTCTTGGTCTCGCCATCGCCCTGCCGGCCCTGGCTCAGGACGCGCCCCCTCCCGCGCCGCAGATGCCGCCCATGCAGATGGAAGGCCACGGGATGCCGGGCCGGATGGCGGCGAAGCTGAAGCTCACCGACGCCCAGAAGGCCAGCACCAAGGAGGTCTATGCCAAGCACCAGGCCGGCCTGGCGGCCAAGGCCCAGGCGGCCCGGGAGGCGCGCCGGGCCTTCTTCGAGGCCGTGCAGAGCCCCGAGACCACCCCTGAAGTCCTGAAAGGCCTGCACCGCACCATGTCCGACGCGGATCTGGATGCCCTGCTGGAACGCCGGGCCATGCGCCTGGAGATCCGCGCCCTGCTCACCCCGGACCAGCGCGAGCAGGCGGCCCGGATGCTCGGCCGAAAGGAGGGCATGCGCATGGGCCACGGTATGGGCGGCATGCGCGGCGGACACCCGGTTCCGCCCCCGGCGCCCGCCCCGTAAGGGAAAACCCAACGGCGGCACACCGGGCCGGAATATAATGCCCCGGTGACCCCTCCCAGCCCCGCCTCCGTCTGGATCCTGCTTGGCCTCCCGCTGGGCATCGTGCTCGTCGGCCTGTTCCTCTTCCTCAGCCGATGGCTGCGGCTGCGTCCGCACGACGGCGGAGAACCGGAGGAACTGCTGCTGGGGGCCGTCTCCCAGAGCCTCCAGGAACGGGGCCGGCTGGCGGCTTCGCTGGGCGAGCTGCGCACCGTCCACGAGCGGCTGCTGGACGCGCTGCCGTCCGGCATCCTGTGGGTGGACCAGCGCCAGCGGGTGGCGGCGCTCAACGCCGCCGGCCTGGCCCTCCTGGGGGTCAAGCCCGGGGTCCTGGGGCTGGACGCCCGGTTCGTGCTGGAACCCTTCCCCTGGCTCCTGGCCGGGCTCGCCCAGGCGCCGGGCCCTGCCCAGCGATGCGACGGCGGCGGGCGCCGGTGGCGGCTGCGGCGGATCGAGGCGCCGGACATGGTGGGCACCCTGCTGGAGTTCGAGGACATCACCGAGTGGGAGCAGGAGGAACGCAGGCGCAAGCTGCGGGACCGGTTCGCCGAGCTAGGCGAGATGACGGCGGGCGTGGCCCACCAGCTTAAGAACAGCCTGGCGGTGCTGAAGGGGCAGGGCCAGCTGCTGCGGCGGGCCGGGCAGCTGGAGCCGGCCCAGGGCATCCTGGATGAGACCGACGCCCTGGAGCGCCTGGTGCAGCGGTTCCTGCAGTGGGCCAAACCCATGGAGCCCGAGTGCGTCGAGCTCCAGCTGGAGGAGGTGGCCGCCCAGGCCGTGGCCGAGGTGCGCCGGCGGCCGGCGCTCCAGGACCGGACCCTGGCGGTCTCGGGCCGGGGCCGGGCCCTGGCCGACCCCATGCTGCTGCAGCAGGCCCTGGTGAACCTGCTGGAGAACGCCGTCCAGGCCACCCGGTCCGGGGGCCTGGTCCAGGTGCTGGTCGGCGACGGGCTGCTGGAGATCCTGGACGAAGGGCCCGGGCTGAACCCCGAGGCCGCCGCGCGGATGCTGAAGCCGTTCGAGAGCGGCCGCCCCGACGGGACCGGGCTGGGCCTGCCCCTGGCCCTCAAGTGGCTCAACGTCCAGGGCGCGGACCTGACGATCGCGCTCCGGCCCGAAGGCGGCAGCCGCCTGACGGTGCGATGGTAACCTGAGGAGAGGCCTGCACATGGCGGATACGGTCAAGGACAAACGGGCCCAGATGGCCAGCACCGAGGCCGAGCTGCGCCGGCGCAGCTGGGAGCTGGGGGAACGGGCCAAGGAACTGGCCTGCCTGTACGGGATCTCCCGCCTGCGGGAGGGGGACGACCTCACCCTGCAGGAGTTCTTCCGGGAGATGGTCAAGCTGCTGCCCCCCGCCTGGCAGTTCCCGGACGTGGCGTTGGCGCGGATCCGGGTGTTCGACGACGAGTACGCCACCGGCGACTTCGCCAACTGCTTCGCCACCCAGAGCAGCGAGATCAGGAAACAGGGCGAGGCCATCGGCTTCGTGGAAGTGGGCTACCGGGAGGCGGTGCCGGCCATGGGCGAGGCGCCGTTCCTGGCCGAGGAGCGCCACCTGCTGGACAGCATCGCCGAGCGGGTGGGGGCGGTGGTGGTGCACTACCGGGCCAAGGACCGGATCATCGAGTACCAGGCCCAGCTCCGCTCGCTGGCCTCGGAGCTGGCCCTGACCAGCGAGCGCGAGCGGCGCCAGATCGCCCAGGAGCTGCACGACCAGATCGGCCAGAACCTCGCGGCCATCAAGTTCAAGCTGGGCCTGCTGGCCCAGACCTCCCAGGACAAGGAGCTGTCCGAAAGCCTGGCCCTGCTGGAGCGGACCATCCAGTCCTCGCGCAACCTCACCTACGAACTCAGTCCGCCGGTGCTGCACGAGCTCGGGCTCTGCGCGGCGCTGGAATGGCTGGTGCACCAGCTGCGGGCCAACTTCGGCATCGCCGGCCAGTTCTTCGACGACCTCCAGCCCAAGCCGCTCTCTGACGATCTTCGGATCATGCTGTTCCAGGCGGTGCGCGAGCTGCTGACCAACGTCGGCAAGCACTCCCAGGCCAACATGGCGCGGGTGACGGCCAAGGTGGTGGCCGGAGAGCTGTGCCTGGAGGTGATCGACGACGGGGTGGGCTTCGATCCGGTCCAGTACCGGGCCATGCGCCAGGGCACCGACGGCATGGGCCTGTTCAGCGTCCGGGAACGGATGGCCCACCTGGAGACCCGCATGGAGATCATCTCCGCGCCGGGGCAGGGGACCCGGGTGATCCTGAAGGCCCCCCTGCTGCACAAGGCGAAGGTGGAGAACATCGCCCCGGCGGGCCCGCCGGTGCTGGAGGCCAAGCCCAGCCGGCGGATCCGGATCCTGCTGGCCGAGGACCAGAGCCTGACCCGGGCCGGACTGCGCTCGCTGCTGGAGCAGTGCCCCGATCTGGAGGTGGTGGGGGAGGCCGCGGACGGCGAGGAGGCGGTGGCGGTCTCTCTGGCGACCAAACCGGACGTGGTGGTGATGGACATCGCCATGCCGAAGCTGAACGGGATCGAAGCCACCCGGCGGATCCTCAAGGACCTGCCCGCCACCCGGGTGGTGGCCCTGTCCATGCACGCGGACAGCCAGTACGTGCTGGAGATGCTCCGGGCCGGCGCCACCGGCTACCTGCTCAAGGACTGCGTCCGGGAGGACCTGGCCCAGGCGATCCGGGTGGTGCAGGCCAACTTCTCCTTCCTGAGCCCGGGGCTGGCGGCCCACGTGGCCGACGAGGTGGTCCGCGGCTCCTCCCCGGGGATCTCCAAGGGCGCCGCCAAGCTGACCCGCCAGGAGCGGCTGGTGCTGAGCATGCTGACCAAGGGCGGCTCGGCCAAGGTGATCGCCGCCGAGCTGAACCTCAGCCCCAAGACCATCGAGACCCACCGCCAGCACATCATGGAGAAGCTCCACATCAACAGCGTGGCCGGGCTCACCCGGTTCGCCATCAAGGAGGGCCTCATCAAGCTGGAGGACTAAGGGTTCCGCTGAGGTTTCCTTCAGCCATTGGATGACAGGAACTGCCCAATGGCGGCGTCTGCCGGGGATGCCCATAGTTTCCACATACCCGGGAGGACTGGATGCGAGTCAGGAACGTGACGGAAACCACGATCGAGGGCTGCCGGTGCGGCAGCTGGCTCCAGCACTGGGACGCATTCAGCCGCCAGAGGGCCAACTTCTGCATGGTGATCGGCTGCGACGGCAAGCCCGAGGTGGGCGGAATGGTGCAGAAGGACACCGAGCCGGGCAAGATCTACGTCGTGCCGCTCTGCAAGGCCTGCGCCGCCAAGGCCGGCCAGGAGCTGGACATCGTCAGCAACGTCAACCTGGTCACCACCCAGACCGAAGATACCTGCGCCCGCAAGCACGTACCCGTCGGCTAGGGACCGGGCCGTGTCCCGGACTTTCGTCAGAGTCGTTTTCCTTGAACCGGGCTGATCTGAAGATCAGCCCGGTTCAATGAAAACGGACCAACGCGGTGCGATCCGGCGCCAGCGGTGTGCCCCAGAGACGCCCATTCATCCTCAACCCTCACTCCGCCCGCCCGAAGTGAGGGTTGATCCTTCCGTTTTCCTTGAACTGGGCTGACCGTCAGGTCAGGCCAGTTCAAGGAAAACGACCCTGCCGAGAGTCCGGGACACGTACCGACCCGCCGACGGGCTGCTACAGCGGGCGGCGGCCGTCCATGGCGCGGTCGAGGGTGAGGTCGTCGGCGTACTCCAGGTCGCTGCCGATGGGCAGGCCCAGGCCGATGCGGGTGGTGCGGATGCCCAGGGGCTCGAGGATCCGGGCCAGCCAGGCCGCCGTCGCCTCGCCGTCCAGGGTGGGGTTGGTGGCCAGGACGATCTCCTTGATCCGGGCGTCCTCCAGGCGCTTGAGCAGCTCCCGCACCTTGAGCTGGTCCGGGCCCACGCCCTTGAGCGGGGAGATGAGCCCGCCCAGCACGTGGTAGCGGCCGCGGAAATGGCCCGAGCGCTCGAAGCTGAGCACGTTGCTGGCCTCGGCCAGCACCACCAGGGTGCCGTTGTCCCGCTGGGGGTCCGAGCAGATGGCGCAGACCGGGCGGTCGGTGAAGGCGCCGCAGCTTTCGCAGAAGCCCACGGAGTGGGCCGCGCCCCGGAGCAGGTCGCCCAGGTGCTCCATGGCCGCGGGGCCCTCCTTCAGCAGGTGCAGGGCCATGCGCTGGGCCGATTTCGAGCCCACTCCGGGCAGTTTCTGGAAGGCGTTGACCACGGCCTCCAGGGAATCAGGCAGTTTCACGGGGTCAGAAGCCCATGCCGGGGATGTTCAGGCCGCCGCCGAGGCTGCCGGTGACCTTGGCCATGCCGTCGTCGGCCTTGGCCGAGGCGTCCTTGAAGGCGGCCAGGATCAGGTCCTCCAGCATGCTGGGATCCTCGGGATCCATCGCTTCCTTGGCCACGGAGATGGCCACCAGCTCCTTGGCCCCGTTGAGGGTCACCTTGACCATGGCTCCGCCGGCGGTGCCTTCGGCCCGCAGCGCCTTCTGGGCTTCCTGCATCTTGGTCTGCATCTGTTGCGCCTGCTTCATGAGGAAGCGCATGTCCATGGGAGACTCCTATTCAGGCTTGTCGTGGCGGGGTTTGGGAAGGTTGATGCCGGGCACCTTCACGGGCGGCAGGTGGATGTGCAGCTTGCGCAGGCGGCGGGTGGCCATCAGCATGCCGTAGTAGCCCGCGGGCAGCGCCAGGACGCTGATCACCAGTCCGCCCAGGAGGTACGGACCGAGGATGGGGCTGAGCATGAGATACATGTGGTCGAAGCCTTCCCGGCTCACGAAGCTGTGCCAGCCGATGGTCTCCCAGTGGATGCCCCGGAAGTGCGGGCGGCAGCCGCGGCCCATGAGCAGGTTGCCGATCAGGCCGCTCGCCGAGGCCATGGGCACCATGGTCCAGGGGTTGTTGATGAAGCAGGCCAGGAGCATCAGCGGCCGGTGCAGACGCTTGAAGATGAAGCACAGGAGCAGGATGGCGAAGGTGTGCAGGCCGATGAAGGGGTTCCAGGCCACGGAGAAGCCGATGGCGAAGCTGAGGGCGACCTGTTCGGGCGTCAGCTCGGGATGCAGGATCATGCGCTTGAAATGGTAACGGAACCCGCCCTTGAAGAAGGCTTTCAGGGAGGCGGGGGCCTGTTCGTCGGTCATGTGTCGGGGGTGCTCCAGGTGGTTTCAGCGGGCGAAATGGTCGAAACCGCGGTCCGGACAGGGACGCAGCTCACTTCCATCATAGTGGAGAAGCGGCGCCTCTGCCCGCGTCACGGCCAAACCCACTGGAATCAACGGAATGCCCAGGAGCTGCTGGAGCTCCTCCCGGCCCAGGGACGACGAGAAGCAGCGGGCGTAATCCTCGCCGCCCTGCACCCAGTCCGGAGCCAGGCCGGAGTCCAGGACGACGCTGAGATCGGCGGCCTCCGCCAGGTTGCGCAGATCCCGGCTGAGTCCGTCGGAGATGTCGATGCAGGCGTGGACCTCGGGAATCCGCGCCAGGCGCGGGCCCAGGCCGAGGTTCGGGCTCGGGTCGAGATGGGCCGCCAGGTCCGGGTCCGGCCGGGCGGGATCCCAGCGGGCGCCGGCCATGAGCTTGTGCAGCCCGCGCAGGCTCGCCCCCAGCGGCTGGTCCACGAACAGG
>TBL_comb47_HYPODRAFT_10006460_pt1 | contig 12655 bp, 6 predicted proteins | sample TroBogypolimnion_40_FD_10682 | JGI IMG/M metagenome (IMG submission 10682)
GGTAGTGGCCACTCACGCCAAAAGCTCTCCGCAGCAGACTTTGATTCACGCCCCAACGCTAACCTCATATCTTCGCCAGTCCAATTTCCACGATGTTAGGTACAAACTTTGCGGATGAACCAACTATTGACACAAATTAACCCCTACCCTGATTTGAGGCATGCCGCGGAAGTTGCTAGTGCAGTATCCCGGTGCCATTATCCATGGCGCAGAGCGACTTAAAATGGGGGCGCGGACCCCGGTTTCCAACTGTTTGGTCCAAAAGAGGAAACCGGGTGAGCAGGGTTAATCTGCGGATCGGCGCTATAACCGATTGGTTCTGAGCGGATTATATTTGAGGTTAAGTTCCCGCCGCCCCGGCAGCGAATAAAGCACCCTTCCCATGTCACGGAGAATCTGATATCATTCCAGCCATCAGCCGCTCGACGAGTCGCCGTGCGGCGACCAAAACATCGATAGGACCAGACGTTATGCGCGCTACCATCACTCGCCGAAGCTTCGTGAAAACCAGTCTCCTTTCCTCCGCCAGCGTGGGCCTGGGGCTGAACGCCAAATCCACGGACGACACCGCCGCCGCGCCGACGGCCCTGCCCAAGGGCAAGATCGGCAAACTGGAAGTCAGCCGACTTATCCTGGGCGGTAATCTGCTTACGCACTACACGCACAGCCGGGACCTGAAGTACGTGTATTCGCTGGCCGCGCATTACAACACTGACGAGAAGATCCTGGAAACGCTGGCTCAGGCGGAGGCCCACGGCATCAACACCGTGTCCATGCACAACCCCCCGCATCCGATCTCGCTTCTGCGCCGTTACCGCAAGGAGCGGGGCGGGAAGATTCAGTGGATCATCTGCCCTACGGCCGAGGTGAACGGTGACCTGTCCGATTACCGCCGCCAGGTGGAGGAACTGGTCAAAGACGGATGTGAAGCGATCTATCTCTGGGGTGTCCATGCGGATCCCCTCGCCGCCGAGGGCAAATTTGACCTCATTGCCAAGGCGGTCGCCGCGGCCAAAGAATTTGGCGTCCCTTCCGGCGTCGGCGGCCATTCCCTGGAGGTCGTCAAAGGCTGCGAAGCGCACGAGGTGAACGCGGATTTCTACATCAAGACCTTCCATCATCACAGCTACCCGACCGCGCCCAAGCCGGAACAACTCAAAGAGGCTTACAACGAGTTCCCCGGCTACTGGTGCCGCAACCCGGAGGAGACGGCGGAGTTCATGAAGACCGTGAGGAAACCGTGGATCGCCTTCAAAACCATGGCCGCCGGGGCTATTCCGCCGCAGAACGCCTTCCGCTACGCCTTCCAGCATGGCGCGGATTTCGTCCTTGCGGGCATGTTCGACTATGAAGTCGCCGACGATGTGACCTATACCGTGGAAGCGCTCGGTCGCGCGAAAGAGCGCGCCCGGGCCTGGCAGTGCTGAGACCTTACCTAGCTGGTTCAATTATGAACACAGGGTGAGAAGGGGCGATGGTTATAGCCCCTAACACTAATCATTCAGATCAACTAGGCACCTTATTTCTGATGGGATGGTGAAAGCGGGAACGGACAAAAGCCCCGGAAAGCTGGTGTTGACTGACCGGTCGATCTTCGCGCTCAAATCCGTAACCGAGGCAACCACCACCGGCGGCATTTTGGGAGGACCGCTCGGCGCGCTCATCGGGCAAACGCATTCATTTCAATACCGTCTAACCACCGTGTCGTTTCCTGCTCTACTCCAGGCATGAAAAGCCTCTGGCGTTCGCTGCTGTTCGGAATCCTCGGCGGCGTGGCCGCCTCGACGGCGAGGTGAGGCGGGGGAACGACACCCCGGTGCTTGCCCAGCGTCCGGGTGCTCGGTATATTGAAGCCGTGGACGATGCCTTTCAGATGGTTGACCCCACCGGTGCCCAGGCCTTTCTCCAACGCTTCCCGACAGAAGTCCGGCGTAAGGGCGAGGCTTGGTTTCACGGTGGGCAGGTGGCCGACTTGGTAGTGCGCATACCCGGTCGCAATTACGCCGCCTTTGTGGGACCGGCTAACCGGGCGGACCTGGTCAGCCTGAACCATAATCCGCGCGCGGGTTGGGGCGGGACCTGCACCTGCGAGCTGCGGTCCAATTGCGACCATGTCTATGCCGCGATGTGCGGCTTGCTCTCGGAGCACCGCACCGCTGTCGTTCGGAGTCTGAGTTCGAGTTCGGCCGGGGTCGGGGCGGCGGCGCTCCAGGATGTCTTGCCCACCCCTCCCGATCTGCACCGGCGCCTGGTGTCCGAGCTCGGACACGCCCTGAAACCCGACGAAAAGAAGTTCGTGGTCGAATTCAGAACATCTTTAAGCGGTGCCAGCAGTTGGGCCATGTAACGCGTTGGGATTTCAACGAGATGGGGCTCGGGCTGCCGGGCGGGAGCTTCACCTGGGGCACGGTCGAAATCTGGCCCACACCGCCGAAGAATGAAGTCGAGTTTTGGCATTATGTCGCCAACGCCGCCCAGCAGGCTGGGGTCGCTATCCCCAAATTCATGGCGCCGATCACCGATCTCGGCCCGGTTCGTGAGAAGATAGCTCATTGGCAGCGCGAGCGGGAAGTTCATAAATGGAGACAGGCGTTGGGCAACTTCACTCCCCCGGCCAACGACCTGGCGGCGGCCGTCCCCGCTCCTGCCGATTTGCGCGTCGTCTTCGATGAGGCCACCGCCGAGTTGCAGTGGCTGCGCCCGGGAACCGAAACGTTCGAGCCCCTTAAGCCGACGCAAGCCCAGCGGCTGTGGCAAGGCCACTCCCGCGGCGAAGTCCAGTTTACCGATGAAGGCGAGATGATCTGGCATTTCCTGGGGGGGCAACTCTATTCCCCGCCGCCGGCGCGTTTGGACTACACCTACCCCCAATTGCGGGCTCCGTTGGGGCGGCTCTTTCGCACCCGCCAACTCGACAGCCGGCTGGTGAATCGCCAAGGCAAACCCTTGGTCCGGCCGGAAGATCCGTTGCGCTGGGCGGTGGCGCCCGCGAACGGCGAGGAGGACGATTACCGGCTCTGCCTGGTGCGGGCGGACGGAACGCCCTGCCCGAAGTTCTGTTGCATCCTGCCGGGCCGACCGGCGCTCTATGTCACCACCGAGGCCGTGTTCCGGGGGCCGCCACCGGTGGACGGCGTCTTGAACGCCACCGGCGAGACACGGATTCCCGCCCCCGCCCTGGAGTCCGCGCCGGGTGTGACCTTGCTCCGGTCCCTCGGGGTGGAACTGCCGGCGCGGGTTCGGGAACGCGTGCGGCTGCTGCCCTTGCAGGTTACCATCTCGGGGGAATTACGCCCACCACTGAGCGGCCGCCACGAGGAATGCGTCCTCCGCATCGTCGCCCAGGCCCCCGACGGCTTCCAGGAGACTTACAACGGGTTCACCTGGAACAATTCCACGCCGCGCGGCACGCTCAAAAAGGCGGCCAAGCCCCTCGAGATCACCGTCTATGAGCGCGCGGTCCTCGAGACCATTCCCGCCTTGCTGGAACCGCTCAACCCGAAAACCGACTTGCATCCCGGCCAGCTCACCCTGCGGGTCACCCGGAGGTTCCCGGAGGATTTTGCCGCCTGGCTCAAGAGTGTTCCGGGCCACATTACCGTTGAGTTGCTCGGGGAGTTGGCCTCATTCAGCGATGCCGCCGTCGCGGGCCGGGTCAAACTCGAGGTCACCGAGGCCGAGATCGACTGGTTCGATTTGCGCGTGGTGTTGGACGTCTCGGACCTCACGCTCAGCAAGGACGAGATCCGGCTGTTGCTCAACGCGAAGGGCCGTTTCGTGCGGATCGAGGGCAAGGGCTGGCGCCGGCTCCAGTTCGATCTGAGCCCGGAAGAAGACGAACGGCTGGCGCGCCTGGGATTGAGCCCGCGCGAGCTTTCGGCCGAACCGCAACGGCTCCACGCCCTCCAGTTGGCCGATGAGGCGGCCCGCAAACTGCTCCCCGAGCAGCAAGTCGATCAGATCCAACGCCGCGCCAGCGAACTCAAGGCCCGGGTGGCCCCGGCACTCCCGGAAGGGGTCACCGCCCAGTTGCGTCCCTACCAGCTCGAAGGGTTCCATTTCCTGGCCTACCTGGCCGCCAACCGTTTCGGCGGCATCCTGGCCGACGACATGGGGCTGGGGAAGACGCTGCAAACGCTGGCCTGGCTGCTCTGGTTGCGGCAGGAGCGGGCCAAGCCGCTGGCCGAACTCCCCTCGCTGGTCGTCTGCCCCAAGAGCGTCATGGACAACTGGCACGCCGAGGCCGTGCGCTTTACCCCCAGCCTGCGCGTCCGAGTGTGGTCCCCCGGCGAGATGGGCGAGTTCACCGACCACCTCGGCGATGCGGATCTGCATGTGATCAATTACGCCCAACTGCGGTCGCTGGGCGAGAGCCTCGCGGCTATCCGTTGGCTGGCGGTGATCCTGGACGAAGGCCAGTATATCAAGAACCCCACTTCCATTACCGCCCAAGTCGCCCGCGTCCTCCGCGCCGAACAGCGCCTGGTGTTGTCCGGCACGCCGATTGAAAACCGTTTGCTGGACCTGTGGAGCCTGATGTCCTTCGTCATGCCCGGGGTGCTGGGCAGCCGCACCAAGTTCGCCCAGGTCTATGATGCCAAGGACGACCCGCTGGCCCGCCGTCGTCTGGCAGCCCGCGTCCGACCCTTCCTGATCCGCCGCACCAAGGCCCAAGTCGCTTCCGACCTGCCTGACCGGATCGAGGAGGACCTGGCCTGTGAAATGGAAGGCGAGCAGAAGGCCCTGTACCGCGCCGAGTTCAAACGCGCGCAGCAGGTGCTGCTCGCCATCCAGACCCAAAAGGAACTCGCCGATCAGCAGTTCTATTTTCTGGTCTCCCTATTGCGGCTGCGCCAAGTCTGCTGCCATCCCAAGCTCGTCGTTGCCGACTCCAAGGCCCCGAGCGCCAAGGTCGAGGCGCTGCTCGAACAACTCGAACCGATCATGGAGGAGGGCCAGAAGGTGCTGGTGTTTTCTCAGTTTGTCACCATGCTCGATCTGCTCCGCCCGATCATCGAGGAGCGGGGCTGGCCGGCGTTTTATCTCGCGGGAGATACGGAAGACCGCGGGGACCTGGTCCGACAATTCCAAGCCACCGAAGGCCCGGCGGTGTTTCTCATCTCGCTCAAGGCGGGTGGGTTCGGACTCAACCTGACCGCCGCCAGCTACGTCATCCTGTTCGATCCCTGGTGGAACCCCGCCGTGGAAAATCAGGCCATCGACCGCACCCACCGCATCGGCCAGACCAACAAGGTGGTCGCCTATCGCCTGCTCATCAAGGACAGCATCGAAGAGAAGATCCGCGTGCTCCAGAAACAGAAGCAAGCCCTGGCCGAGGATGTGTTGGGTGAAGAACGCTTCAGCCAGAGCCTCACCCTGGACGACCTGCGCTTTTTGTTCGCAGATTGAACCGAAACCCTGCGGTTACACCGAACGCCACCTCGCGCCGCGACCGCCTTCGGGGCAAAACCGCTTCAGAACGGTCGCAGCCGATAGAATCTGGCGCCCGAGCCGGCCGAAACGGTAACGGTGGTCTGTTGCGGGCCGGTGACGTGTGGCTCCTTTGCGTTAGCCCACACCACGGGCGGAGCCAGGCTGTCGGTGGTCTCCAGCAGGTAATCCACCGGACCCGCCCAAGAGACGATCATCTGCCCCCCCAAGTAACTCACGCTCAAGGCGGGGGGCGTTACGACGATCCCCACGGAACCGGAAACCTGCTTCAAACCCTGGTAGTCGGTGGCGACGGCCGTCAAGGCGTACCCTCCGGCCGGAACATTCGTCCACAGGAACGTGTACGGGGCGAGCGCGCTTTCCCCCAACTTGAAGTCGCCCTGGAAGAACTCGACTTTGCTGATACCCCCCCCAAGTTCAGACGCGCTCGCGGTGATCGCGAGGTTGGTCGGCGCGCTGAAGACCGCCCCATCCTGCGGATTGAGCAGGGCGACGGACGGGGGGGCATAGGGGCCGAAAGTGAAGCTATCAATAGTCTGCACAGCGACGGTTGAGCCGCTGGCGCCAGTGAAACCGACGTACGCCGTGTTGGCGCCACCCACGGCCGCCGCCAGATCGACCACATAATTCGTGTCGTAGGTCTGGCCGGTATTCAGATCGGCCAGATGCTCGGCCAGCACCGAGCCGTCATAGGTCAAGACGACCAGAACAGGATTCCCGGCCGCGAGGTCCAGAGGCAAGGTAGAAAGCCCGTTGCCGAGGCTCCCGGCGGAGGCCAGACCGGTATCGGTGAACGCAACCCCTTCGCCGCCCAGTTCGACCTCGAGCACCACCGCCGCGCTCGGGGTGATGCCACCATAGCCCAGGTCACTGAGCCCGAGGGCATTGGGGCCGTTGGTGGAGTTCTGCAGCACGAACGTCGCCTTCCCGGCGCCCACCAGGGACCGGAAAACGAAGCGCGCCGCAAAGTGGGTGATGACTCGGCGGGTGTTGAAAAAGGCGCTCCGGAATTCCCCCGGCAACCCGTCGGTCAGGGTCAATACATCCTGAGTCGCGCTGGCACCCCCGTTGAGGGTCCAACCGGCGCCGTTCCCGCCGAAGCCCGCTAACGCCGTCGCGGCAGGCGCTGGGCTGAAAAAGGCGATCACCTCGGCGCTCGGCAGCGCCCCGCTCGCAACCGCCACGGCCCGCACCACGGTCGGGGTGGCAAGGGTGAACGGAGCGGAATACAGCGGCGAATTCGTGGTGGCCACGGTGTTGTCGAGCGTGTAGTAAATCTGGGCGTTGGCAGCGGCGTCGCTGAGGCTGACGCGAACCGAGTTGGTAAAAACCCCGCCATTGGGGGTGAAGATCGGGGCCGGCGCCCAGGCGCCATTTCCAAACACGGACAAACGCCCCGAGGCGCCCACATACACCTTGCCGTTGGCGACCGTGGGCAAGGTGAATTTGATGGCGCCGCCCGGATCGTCCCGCGATCCGGCCTGGGAACTATTGTAAAGTTCCCGCGAGACATCCCTGGCATCAAAAGCGTGGAGGGTGGCCCGGCCACCCAGGTTGGCCATGTCAGTCTGGAGCACCCAGATGATTCCCCGTTTGGTGCCGTTGGCGGAAACCGAGGGGGTGGCGCCAGGAAAACCGAAGGCGGCGGCCGAACGCGAAACCGGCGTGGGGATCAGCAAGCCATTGGTCAAGGCGAAAGCCTTGAGCGAATCTTCCGACGCCAGGTAATACAGTTGGTTGTTAAAATAGGCCGGAGAACTGTAGACCCCGGGCAAGGTGGTCAGTTCCTGCACAATCTGGCCGTCGTTGGTGGCGTTGAATTTGCCGAGATTGTCCCGATCCAGGAGGTAGATCGTCCCTTGCTTGCCGGAGCCCACCAGCAGATGGGGGTGGGCTGCGCTGCCCACCGAATCCGGCAGCGCGACCGTTCCCCCTGACCCCAGATCCAGATCCTCAACCGCCATCAACCCTTGGTTAAAGGGGGTGAAGTAATCCACTACCTGAAGCCCGTTGACCCCCAGGGCGAGTTTGAGAAAGCTGTCGCCGTAATTGCCCGTGGAAGGGTAAAAGGTCCCATTGCCAGTCACGTAATAGATGCCCCCATCCGCGTCCGCGGCGGGAGCGGCGCCCGCCTCCCAGATGCCGCCCTCCTGGCCGTTGGCCGTGGCGTTAAAGGCGCCCAGCAACTGCAGGGTCTGCGCGTGATACGCCAACACCCATCCGTGAAACCAGCCCGCGTCCGCATAGGAAGCGTAGGCGAGGTAAACCACCCCATTGAGCAGCAGCAACCCGCTGCGGTTCAGTTCCCAATACCCCCTAAAGGGAAGGTTGCCCGAACCATCGCTGCCATATCCATAGCCGCGCACAGTCGCCTGAATCAAGATCGGACCACCGAACTTCTCCGCACCTGTGGCCAGATCCAGGGCATGGAGACGATGGATGTACTGAGATGTGCCATTAACCACCTCTTTGGTGGCCGCGTCCACGTAAAGGGTGCTGGAGCCGAGGTCAATCACTGGGGTACTGGTAATCCCAATCTCCGGGCTAATCTGGTTGTATTCATCCGCGCCGGGCACGGCGGTTATCCCGGCTGCCGGATTGATGAAACTGGTTTGCCAGAGCGGAACGGCATTACTACCCGCGTTGCTATCGGCGTCAAAGGCATAGACGCTGTCATGCTCGGTGGCAACGAACACCACGTTGTGGATCCCCTGGTTTGGAATGGCCAGATTGGCGACATAGAGCGGCTGACCGTAAAGGTCCCCGTCCACCGGTTGAAAGAAGAGCCGCCCGAAACTGTTGGTGTTGACGTTGCCAGGGAAGAGCTTCGTCTCGTTCAGGTTCTGCCCCGTCCGCGCGAGGTCGTTGTGGTAGGTCAGCACATTGACTTGCGCGAAACACCCGGGTGGAAGCATGCCGCCCAAACCACCACCCAGCATCACCAGGCCCAGCCAGCCGAAAACTGCCCGGCCGGGCGATCGAAGAACCCACTGGACTCGTTTCATGTATCTCAATTCAACGTCGGGCGGAAGCGACGCTCGCGGCTGGTGCCGTCCAACGCGACCGGATCGAGCCCTTTCGGCCTTTCTGCAATCAAACCGGCACCTTACCCGCCTCAACATTTCTACTAATAAACCACACCGGACCGCCCCTGTCCAGTCTGTCCGCCGCAGGCGAAATCCGGCTACCTCCCCTTTTGGTCCGGTTTCGGATTTCCCGACCCGGAGGCCGGAGCGGGAGCGGGGGCGGGGGCCGCAGGCGGCGGCGAGTAGGAGCGCTGCGGGGTGGGGACGGGAGCCGGCTCAGTCCGGGAGGGCGGGGGAGTGTAGGTTGGCCGGGGCGCAGGCTCAGGCCGCGGTGCCGGGGTGTAGGTGGCCCGGGGCACCGGCTCAGTCCGGGGTGCGGACATCGCAGGCTGCACCGGCGGCACCGGCTGGACTCGAGAGCTGGCCGGCGGAACCGCGGGAGTGGGTGATCGGCCCTCACCGGCTGGCACCGACCCGGTCCGCGAGTTGCTGCGGGAGATCGGGGTCGCTTGAGGCTGGCCCGCGGTGGTTGGTGCCTGAGGCTGAGGGTGAAGGGTCGGGGTGGCAGCCGGCGGTGCTGGCTGGCCGGGCGGCGCGACCTTGGTGCCGGGCACAGGGGCGGGGGCGCTGGGGGCCTCAACCAGACCGCGGGGTTGCCTGAGCGGTGCCGACGGCTTTGGGCCCTCGCCCGCGGGCGGGCGCACCACGGCCAGGCTCCGGCCATCCGAGGACAAATGCTCAGAACGGATGCCCGCCACCGGCGTCCCCACCGTTTGGTGAATCGAAACGGGGACAATGGTGGTATGGGTGGCGGCGGCGACGTGCTCGCGGGAAATGCCGTAATTAGACGGACTGTGGGCGCTGCCCCCGAAGCGGGTAGCCACCGCACTTTGTTGGAACACCGCGTCGGCCCGGGCCCGGGGCACGGCATGTTCGCGGAGCGCGTGGTCGTGGAAATGGCTCCACGGCACAAAGGCGAACCTCTCGACCCCCAGCCCGAACGTGGCGTTAACCCCGGCGCGCTGGCCGTGGAACGTCAGGCCGATCCCCGCCTGGTACCGGGCGCCGGGTGGCAAGGGCGCCCAACCGCAATGCCCGGAGGTGTAGCGCCAACAAACCCAGGATGGCCCCCAGACCCCATCCGGCGCCCAGCACCAGCCCCAATGCTCGTGCCGAAACCACCGCCCGTAATGAAAAGGCCCCCAGCCCCACGAATAGTCCGAAACCCAATACCAGCCGCACTCCGAATAGACCCAGTGCCCGCCGTCAAAGTAGGGCTGCCAGGTTGGGTCGATGATCCCCACGGACGGCCGCCAAACGCGCCCATAATCCTCGGCCTCCACCCAGGTTCCATAGGGCGCCAGCGGCTCGTAGAAGGCGCTCTCGCTCACTTCGGGTGCGGGAGCCACAGCCTCCGCCACGGTGCTGTCCGGGGGCAACTGAGCCGCATCGGGCAACGGGGCATTCGCCCCCGCTGCCAGGGTGACGGCGGAAGCGGGAGGATTCCTTAGCTGTTGATCATGGTTCAGCATGGCCGTAACCACGCCCTGCGGCACCCCCAGGTCCTTCAGATAAATAATCTCGGCCGCCGTCAGATCGAAGGTCCCGGCCCAGTTAGTCACGTAGGCCATCATCACGCCGAGGTCCACTCCGGAGCGGCCGAGCAGGATCACCTCGGCGACCGGGCCATTGGTGCGCACGTTCGGCGGCAAGTTCGGGTCCACCACCGTCGTAGGAGTGCTGGTCTCGACGCCGGTACCCGGCCCCGGCCCCGGCCCCGGCCCCGGCCCCGGTACCGGCACCTCTACATAGTCACGGGGCGACTCCGGTTGAACCGTGGTGGCGGGCGCAGGGATCGTGTATTCCCGAACGCAGCTCACCGCACACACGAGAACCACCGCGATCCAACCAAGTCCTTGATAGCGAACAATCCAGTTTTTCATATTCAGCCCCGTCCTCCCGGGCGGGATAAAGGTGCCTGTCCTCTTATATCGACTCGGTTAATAAACCCGGTATTCACGTTCCAAGACGGCGCACAGGGCGGGAGCATCCCTCAGATGGAGGCAGTCGCCGCCGTGCCGGACCAACCCGAACCCCTCCCCGTAGGCGGGTCCGTTGGCCACGCAGGCATCGGTGCGGCATTCGCGGATCTGGTCGGCAGCCAACCGCAAGACCGCCTCGCGCTGGCCGTCCACTTCGTACTTCCAGCCAACCAGGCGGGCCTGAGGAAACCAATCCCGCAGACTGGCGATCAGTTTCGGCGTTGGTCGGAGTTCCGCGAGCAAGACTCCCTCGCGCGTCGGGATCTTCCCGCCCCGAACCGGGAGCAGTTCACCGCTTTCCGCTCGCCGCCACAGGGCGCCAAAGCAGAAGTCGCTCACCGCCGCCGCGTGGAAGACCGTGTCCACGCGTTCCCCTCCCAGCGCCTGAAGTCGGTCCCCGAGGTCGGCAGTGGTGGTAAAGGCCTCGATCCGGCTCGCTTTGCGGTCCCCGCGCCACGTGGCCTGCTGGCCCAGCAGCAGCACGACCTCATGGCCGCACCCCGTCAAGTGGTTGGCCAACTCGCAGCCCAACCGCCCGCTCGATAAGTTCGTCAGCCGGCGGACTTCATCCAGGGGCTCGTAAGTCGGCCCGGCGGTCACAACGCAACGCATAACCCCACCCTAGCGGTTATGCCCACACGACGCAATTTCCAACCCTGAGCCGCAACCCAGAGCAGACGCATCAAAGGGGAGCCGAAAGTCGAAGGGCTTGGTGCGGAGCAACGCCCGAATACTGGCACGACTGCCTTTGGCTTTGATAGGATGAACAGGATTTACCGGATGGCGACCGATTGGAGGCCGGTATCCTGTTCATCCGGTCCAGTTTTTGATGCGTCTGCCCTGACCAGCGGTGATTGATAGTGGTTGACCGAAGGGAGGCTGGCTGTTAGGAAGTTCATGATCATGACCACCTCGAACACCACTCCAGGCCACGGGGGCCACGGCCCCCTGCCTCCGGGTAAAACCGGCGACACCCCGATTGGGGTGGTAATTGTGGAGGATCATGAGCTGATGGCCGAGGTGCTGGGGACCTGGATCAACGCACAGCCGGGGTTGCGGCTGCTGGGGCATGCCCTGGATGGGGAAGCGGGCCTGGAGCTTTGCTTGCGGATGAAGCCCGGCTTGGTGCTGCTGGACGTCGATCTGCCCATGATGGATGGGTTGGAATTGGCGGCGCGGTTACGCGCCGAATTGCCCAAAGCCAGGCTGTTGGCGTTGACGGGCCGGCAAGACGCTTACACCATCTGGCGGGCGCTCCACTGCGGCCTTCACGGGTTCGTCGACAAAGGCCAACCCATCGAGATACTGTTGGAGGCGGTGCGCGCCGTCAATGAGGGGAAGACCTATTTTAGTCCGCTCTTTCTCAAAATCCATGCGGAATGGCTCTCCGGGCCTGATGCTTTTCAGAAGATCCTCAGCGATCGCGAGCAGGCCATCCTCAAGCGCCTCGCGGTGGGTGAATTGGATCCCGAGATTGCCAAGGCTTTGGCGATCACGCCCGGCACGATCCATGCCCACCGACGCAATATTCGCCTCAAATTGGGGCTGCACAATGATCGTCAGTTAGTGGCTTACGCCCGGCGCTGGGGACTGGACGCGGGACGGGGCGCCTGGAAACCCCCCGGCCGCTCATCGGGCGAGCGGGACTGACCTGGAGATTTCATGGTCTGCTGGACGGTTGGCAGCCGTGCCCCCGTGGCGCGGGCTTTCTAGCCGGCCGCTCCGCCGACTTTCCAGTCGGCAGGGTGAACCAAAAGGTGTTGCCGTGTCCGGGCTGGCTCTCCACCCCGACGCGGCCGCCATGGGCTTCCACCGCGAGCTTGCAGAAAGCCAAGCCCAAGCCGTTACTGACGTCTCGCTGGTGCAGCTCCATTGGGCTGAACTTCTCGAAGACGATTTGATGCTGTTCCGGCGGAATAGCGGAACCCGAGTCCGAGATGGATACACGAACCTGGTCACGGTGGCCGGCCACCGCCAGGGCAACCTTCCCGGTTTGGGGAGTGAGTTTATAGGCATTGGTCAGCAGAGTCACCAGCACCCGGCTTATGACTGCAACTCAGACAGTGGGGGAAGGAACTGGGGGGCCGAGTGCGGGGGACGGATTTCCAGCGGGGGGACTTGGGGGCGTGAGGCGGG
>TBL_comb47_HYPODRAFT_10006461_pt1 | contig 12655 bp, 8 predicted proteins | sample TroBogypolimnion_40_FD_10682 | JGI IMG/M metagenome (IMG submission 10682)
ATGATGACGGGGTTAATATTAGCGGTGGCTAGGGCTGCTGGTGAGGTAGCGCCATTAATGTTGGTAGGTGTCGTTAAATTAGCGCCCACCTTACCCTTAGATGGTAATTTTCCGTTTTTGCATTTAGATAGAAAATTTATGCATCTTGGATTTCATATATATGATGTCGGTTTTCAAAGCCCCAATGTTGAGGCGGCGAGACCATTGGTTTATGCGACTGCATTATTGCTGGTGTTGGTAATTATAGGCCTAAATTTGGCTGCAATTGTCATCAGGAATAATTTGCGGGAAAAATATCGGGCACTGGAAGGTTAAACAAATGACACAACAAATAAGATCACACTCAATTGATATGAGCTCTGTATTACGAGGCAAGGATGCAGCGCAAGCGCCTAGTGAAACTTGTATTAAGGTAGAAAATCTAAATTTATTTTATGGCGAAAAGCAGGCATTACATGGCATTAACATGGAAATGCAAAAGAAAAAAGTAACCGCTTATATCGGGCCTAGTGGCTGTGGTAAATCAACATTGTTACGTTGTATTAATCGCATGAATGATTTGGTCGATAGCGCAAAGATTGAAGGTAAAATTCTCCTAGATGGCGAAAATATCTATGATAAGTCTGTTAATGTCGCGGCATTGCGTAGACGCGTTGGTATGGTATTTCAAAAGCCAAACCCTTTTCCTAAGTCTATCTTTGAGAATGTTGCTTATGGCCTTAGAATTCAAGGTGTTAATGATAAAAATATCTTAGAAGAAACGGTTGAAAATGCGCTACGCGGTGCTGCGTTATGGGATGAAATGAAAGATCGCTTAAATGATAATGCCTTGGGTATGTCAGGTGGGCAACAGCAACGTTTGGTTATTGCTAGAGCAATTGCGATTGAGCCTGAAGTATTATTATTAGATGAGCCAGCTTCGGCACTGGATCCTATTTCAACATTAAAAATTGAAGAGCTCATTAATGAGCTTAAAGAAAAATATACCATCGTTATCGTTACGCACAATATGCAACAAGCCGCGCGTGTTTCTGATTACACGGCATTTATGTATATGGGCGAATTGATAGAGATAGGTACAACCAGTGAGTTGTTTACTAATCCTAGTAAAAAACAAACAGAAGACTACATTACCGGTCGGTATGGCTAATTAGGAGCAGAAAATGGATAACAGTAAAATAAGCCATCATATATCTGAACAATTCAATAAAGAACTGGAAGATGTACGCAACAAAGTCTTGGCCATGGGTGGCTTGGTTGAGCAACAATTAGAGTTAGCAATAGAAGCTCTTATTACCGGTAATGTTGAACAGGCAGAGTTTGTCATTGGCCAAGATAGCCAAATTGATATGCTTGAAGTAGCGATTGAATTGGAATGTACTCAGATTCTGGCGCTTAGGCAGCCGACTGCTTTTGATTTAAGATTATTGCTTGCAGTTATTAAAATCGTCCATGAGCTAGAAAGAATTGGTAATAAAGCCAAGCGTATTGCTGAAATGGCTGTTAAGTTATCAAGTCATACCAATAGTATGCCTAAGCATGATATGGATCGCATGGTTGAGTTAGTCAAAGCCATGTTAGATAATGCCTTGGATGCTTTTGCTAGGATGTCGATAGAAGAAATTCCTTCTATTACTGAGCGTGATCAAAAAGTCGATCGTGAATATGAGAATATAGTCAGGTTGTTGATTACTCACATGATGGAAGATCCAAGAAATATAACTCGTTTCTTAGATGTACTGACTACAGTACGTGCTTTAGAAAGAGTGGGCGATCATGCTAGGTATATCTGCGAACATTTGGTATTTATGATTAAAGGCGAAAATGTACGTCATTTGAGTCAAGAACAATTAATTGAAAAAATCAATACTCCTAGATAATATCGCTATAGTTTTTGTAGTAGCGGGGAGTCGCTATTTTTCGAAATGTTTTTCTGAGCTCCTGCTCGAAAAATCAGCAAAAACTACACGGCAGCCCCGATTCGTCCTGCTTCACTCGCTGTACACCCAACAAGGGGTGCACAGCGAGTGAAGCAATGACTTTACTCCATTTCGTAAAGCTTGCATTTTCACTACGCTAACGCTCCGTTTCAGCGATTGATGTGGTAAACATGTGGTCATGTTTCTTTCCCGAGCTTGAAATGGACAAAGTGTTCGAGCGATTTTATCGTATCCCCGGAAGCCCATGAGTCGGCTGTGGGTTGGGACTAGCTATGATCAAAGAAATAGCTGATCTACATAAAGCACAATTTCTGTTAAATCTCATCAGTGCAGCAGGCGGCATCCAAGCTGATTTAATATTTAAGGCCTTGTCGACACAAATCCATTTGTTGGCTGAGGGGGAAAGTTGTAAAAAATCTGCGGATAATGTTCCCCCCTAACTTTAAATACTACAGCTCTATTGAATAGAGGAAATTCAACGACCTAAACTTTGAAAGGCTACTGAAAGCTAGCAATGCTAAACTACGCCTCTAAACGGTTTAAAACTTGATAGTTAATTTTTTAAGCCACCAGATAACCGTGCTTAAGGAACATTAAAATCATGGGGATACTTAGCCTATTGCTCTGGACGCCTGCTGCTGGAATCTTGCCCTGTCAGCATACCCACCTAATTCGCTACATTACACATCGGTTTGCTGGCTGTTACACTTTTATGGCCCCCACGATGCCCTGTTGTAGCTTATTGAATACTTCACACTGAATCCCATACTAGGCAGTGCTTATGCCTTGGACATGGACTGTCGATGCCAATGCTGGCGACCTTGCTTGCCTCCTTCACTTTATCCAATAGCATCAAGGGTTTCATATTTGCCTGCTGCTGTTGTAATTCGGCATGTTGGGCGTGTTTCTAGCTCAAGATTGGGCGCTAATTTATATCTTCTGGGAAGTCACCTTTTACTTAACTTGATAGTTATTGGCTCTTGCTATCTTTAACTTAAAATAAAAAATCATGCGAAGACCCAGAAAATTATTTTACCCTCTATCCATTTTAAAATATCTTGGTTTTATTTTTACCCTAAGCACTTTTTGGCACGGCAACCTCTCTGCCGAACCCCTGACTTTAATTCAGGTGCTTAACTTGCTTGAAGCGCACAATCCATCGATTGCCAATGCCAATGCGCGCCAAGATTTGGCCCAGGCCGCTTTGGTTACCTCCAGAGCCTATCCAAATCCGGAACTGGAACTAGGTGGAGGTAGTTCAACCGGCATTGGTGCGGGTGCGCTTAATGGCTCCAATGAACAAGTTTTTATGTCGCAACCGCTTGATCTCCCCTTCGTAAGAGAGGCCCGAAGCAAAGTAGCCGAAGCGGGTATTATTTCGGCTGACGAGGCTAACCGCCACGTTTGGCTGACCGTTCAGAGTCAAGTACGCTTGGCATTTTATGAGATTTTACGCCGTCAGGCAGAACTACAAATCAGTAAAGATAACGAACAATTACTGACGCAAATACGCGATAAAATTAAACTTAAGGTGGAAGTCGGTGAAGCGCCCCGTTATGAACAAGTAAAATCTGAAGCGGAATTACTGAATGCGTTAAAACTGAGAGAAAGCGCAGAAACACAGGTAGATGATGCTAAATCGGCTCTGCGCATGATGTTCGGCGCGGCCTTGCCGTATCAATATGAAACAATAGGTGAATTGCCAGCACCCCTTGTATCACTGCCAACACTGGAAAATTTGCGTGAAGAAGTACTCGACAAACAACCTGTTTTGCAACAATTTCGTGCTGAAGTTCAAATGGCTCAAGCCAAAGTCAAATTTCAAGAAAATCTTCGTTATCCACAACCTACCCTGAAAGCAGGCGCAGAAAGGGATCCCGGCCTTGAACAATGGCGGGTTAATATCGTCATCCCTTTGCCTTTGTGGAATCAGCGTCAGGGTCCGATTGGCGAAGCCGCAGCCGAACTAAAGCAAGCCGAAGCCTTAGCTAACCAACAAGAGTATTTAGTCATACGCGAACTGGAGAATGCTTACAATCGGTATCACATAGCGAATCGTCAAGTTGAAACCTTCGATGCCGGTTTGCTAAAGGAAGCTGAAACTGTGCTAAAAGTCGCTGAAGCGGCCTACCGCCTCGGCGAGCGAGGTATACTCGATTACCTTGATGCTCAGCGCACTTACCGCACTGTTCGCAACGATTACCTTAACGCCCGATTCGACCGCCAGGCTGCACAAATTATTCTGGATCGTTTACGCGCCACCGACTTGGAGATTCCAAAGTTATGATTTTATTTACCCCGTTACTTGTTGTTTTTCTACTGATCTCGTCCGCCAGCCATGCCGATAGTTCATTCCCGGCAATAAAAGCCTCCCCTACCTTAATAAAACAAATCAAAGTCATCGCTATCGGAGAGGATCAAGTGCATGATTCATTTCGTTTGCCGGCGAGAATCGATTTGGATCAACAGCATGTTGCTCGAATTGGTGCAACAGTAACTGGAAGGATTATTGAAACAGAAGCCGTGCTGGGGCAGGAAGTTCGTAAAGGTGAACAGCTCGCGACCTTAAATAGTACCGAACTGGGTTTGGCACAATCAGCTTATCTAAAGACCAGCTCACAAGTCAATTTAAGACGCTTGGCGGTCAGCAGGGCTAAACGCCTGCTGGCCAGTGATGTCATTGCCGCCGCCGAACTTCAAGAACGGGAAGGCATGTTGAATGAAGCTGATGTGGATTTGCGCACAGCTACCGACCAGTTACGTGCATTCGGTATGTCGAACAGTGATTTGGCACGACTGTCCCAAGAGCGGAAAATTAACTCGGTTTTACCGATTACCGCCAGCATTAAAGGCACCATTGTGGAAAGAAAAGTAACGGTCGGACAGGTCGTTCAACCTGCGGATGCTTTGTTTACCGTAGCGGATTTATCTCATGTATGGGTCGTTGCAGAACTGCCCGAGCAGCAGGCAAGTTGGGCACATAAAGGCGATGAAGCCGAAGTCACTATTGCCGCATTACCGGAATCCGCATTAAGCGGTCGCCTTATTTATGTGGCCGACATGGTTAATCCCGATACGCGCACTGTTACTGTGCGTATGGAACTCCCCAATCCGCAACGTAATTTAAAACCACAGATGTTGGCAAACCTGTTAATTCGTAAACAGGATGTACAAGAATTGATTTTGCTGGATTCTGCCGTATTGCGTGTCAATGACAGAGATCACGTTTTCGTCGAAACCGGACCTGATGAGTTCCAGCTAAGACCGGTAAAACTGGGTATGCGTTACGGCAATGTTCGGCGTATTCTTGAGGGCTTGAAACAGGGCGATAAAGTAGTCGTGGAAGGCGGATTTCATCTAAACAGCGAACGCCAGCGCAAGGAATTGGAGTAGCCGATGATTAATGCACTCATTAGTGGAAGTTTAAACAACCGTATTTTGGTCATAGCGCTGGCGGTCGGCATAAGCCTGTTTGGTATTCGTGCCTTGCAATCTCTGTCAGTTGATGCCTTTCCCGATGTCACCAACGTGCAGGTTCAAATTGCCACTGAATCCTCAGGGCGCTCACCGGAAGAGGTCGAACGATTTATTACGGTGCCGCTTGAAATTGCTATGACAGGGCTGCCGGGCCTGACGGAAATGCGCTCATTAAATAAAAATGGCCTTTCCCTTATCACATTGGTTTTCACAGACGATACCGATGTTTATTTCGCCAGACAATTGGTCATGGAGCGCTTGATAGAGGTCAGCCACAGAATGCCTGACGGCATCAATCCAATTTTAGGCCCGGTCTCTACGGGGCTAGGTGAAGTGTATCAATACACTTTGGATAAAGCCGACGATGGACAGCAGGTGTTGACACAGGAAGAATTAATGCGCCGACGCGAAACCCAAGATTGGGTGGTTCGTCCTTTGTTGCGAGGCATACCGGGGGTGGCTGAAATTAATTCGCAAGGCGGCTATAACAAACAATATCAGGTATTGATAAATCCTGATCGTATGTCACATTATCATATTACTTTGGATGAAGTCTTTAATGCGCTCATTCGTAATAATTCCAACAGTGGCGGCGGTGTTTTACCCCATTATGCCGAGCAATATTTGATTAGGGGCGTGGGCTTAATTCGTGATGTCACTGATATCGATAATATCGTACTCAAAGAAGAAAAAAGTGTTCCCATTCATATTCATGATGTTGCCGAGGTCAAAATTGGCCACGAAGTTCGGGTTGGCGCTGTAATAAAAAACGGTTATACCGAATCGGTTGGGGGCATTGTCATGATGCTACGCGGTGGTAATGCCAAAGAGGTTGTTAGTCGTATTAAGGCACGCGTCCAGGAAATCAATGACCAGCACATGCTGCCGGATGACCTGAAAATTGTCCCCTACTACGACCGTAGTGAGTTGGTTGACGCTTCCCTGCACACAGTTACCAAGGTGCTGCTAGAAGGTATTGCGCTGGTAGTTATCACACTACTGCTGTTTCTCGGTGATATTCGTTCTAGTATCATTGTTGTTAGTACCTTGGTGGTTACGCCACTGGCCACATTTATCGTTATGAACCAGTTGGGTATTTCTGCCAACCTGATGTCGCTGGGCGGCTTAGCTATTGCTATCGGCTTGATTGTCGATGGCTCCGTTGTCGTTGTCGAAAATGCTTTTAGTTTACTCACCGAACGCAAAGGCAGTACCAGCAGCCGAATAAAAGTGGTCATGGCGGCTGCACAGGAAGTTGCCACACCCGTGCTGTTTGGAGTCGGGATTATCGTGCTGGTGTTTCTGCCGCTAATGACCTTGCAAGGCATGGAAGGCAAAATGTTTGCGCCGTTGGCTTATACCATAGCGATTGCTTTGCTGATTTCACTGATTTTGTCGCTGACCTTAACGCCGGTTTTATGCTCTTTTCTATTACAGGGGAAAGAGGGGAAAGAGCATGATACGCGCATTATCGCCCTGATGAAGCGCCCCTATCTGAAACTACTGGACTTGTCCTTAGAAAATAGTAAAGCGGTCGTGATTGTGGCTACCAGTTTGTTTATTGGCGCACTGGCATTGCTACCGCTGTTAGGCAGTGCTTTTATTCCTGAAATGAAAGAAGGCTCTATAGTTCCAGCCATCAACCGGATGCCGAATATATCATTACAAGAAGGCATAAAGATGGAAATGGATGCTATGCGCATGGTAATGGAAATTCCGGGAGTGAGTCTGGCTGTTACTAATATTGGCCGAGGTGAAAGTCCGGCAGATTCCCAAGGTCAGAACGAATCAACACCTATTGTTAGTTTGAAGCCAAGGAATGAATGGCCTGAGGGCTGGACTCAGGACACTATTGCCGATGCGATCCGCGACAAATTGACCACAAATTTACCCGGTATCCAAGTCATCATGGCGCAACCGATTTCAGATCGCGTCGATGAAATGCTGACTGGTGTTCGTTCAGATCTGGCGGTGAAAGTATTCGGTGATGATCTGGAGCAGTTAAAAACTACAGCGAATGAAATTGCCCGTGTGGCAGGGACTATTAAAGGTGCTCAGGATATTCGGGTAGAGCGGCTTACTGGTCAACAATATTTATCTATTACTGTCAATCGGGAAGCCACTGCCAGATATGGCATTAATGCCTCGGATATTCATGATGTCATTGAAACCGCTATTGGTGGCAAGATAGCAACAGACATCTATGAGGGTGAACGACGCTTTTCTGCTGCCGTGCGTTTACCGGAAGATTTCCGTAACAGCATAGAAGCGATTGATGCTATTTTGCTTACCTCTGCAAACGGGGCACGTATTCCGCTAGGCGATTTGGCCGTCATTGATCTTCATGACGGCCCATCACAGATTAGTCGTGAAATGGGCAAACGTCGTATTGTTATTGGTATTAATGTTAGGGATAGAGACTTAGGTAGTTTTGTGGCAGAGCTGCAAAAAACAGTTTCCAGCGAGGTTAAGCTGCAGGAAGCCTATTATCTTGAGTGGGGCGGACAATTTCAGAATATGGAGCGTGCCTTGGGGCATCTTAAAATCATCATCCCTATCACTATCGGTGCAATTTTCTTTGTGCTATTTATGCTATTCAATTCTCTACGTTTTGCCGCGCTGATTATTCTGGTACTGCCGTTTGCTTCGATAGGGGGCGTAGTTGCTTTGTTCGTTACTGGCGAATACCTGTCAGTACCGGCTTCGGTCGGTTTTATTGCTCTTTGGGGGATCGCTGTTTTAAACGGTGTGGTATTAGTTTCCTATATCCGCAATCTTCGTAGCAGCGGACTTAGTCAGATACAGGCTGTTCGCGAGGGTTGTGTGCATCGCTTTCGCCCCGTTATGATGACGGCTACAGTTGCGCTGCTAGGGCTGGTGCCTTTTTTATTCGCCACAGGCCCTGGCTCAGAAGTTCAGCGTCCTCTGGCTATTGTTGTTATTGGTGGTCTAATTACGTCAACCTTATTAACGCTAATTATGTTGCCTGCACTTTATCATTGGTTCGAAGAAAAACGTTAAGTTATATTTTTATTCACGAATTCACCTCTGATGACATTATAAATCTGTCTTTAGAAGTATCATGCTCAATTAGACCATTTCAGCATTATGTTGATGAATGAACTTGCATATTTTATAAAAACGTTCGTAACTGATTTAAATGTCGCTTTAGGGAAAAGTTAAATCCTAATGACAGACTGAAGCACCTGCAAACAGTTTGGCTTGGGTTTTTTTTACAGCGATTTTGCCGACTAATTCAGTGTGCTGGGCGAAGTTCGAGCGAGCAAGTTTGGGCTAACATAAGTGGCTACCATGGTATATGGTAAAAGCCACGTCGAGGTTGACGGTCAAATTCAACAGATTACAGAGTTGTTTTGAACTTATAGTCAAGGTTGTGAAGTACTGTATCGTACAAAAATACTTAAGAACAATAGTGTTAGACGTCGCAGCTAAAGTCTTAGCCTCCTGTCATATTCATATAACGCAAGATAACCGGTTGTTCATGAACATTAAATTCGTGCTTCTCTGGTTTGATCAACATGGCATCAATAATGGCCTGTTTAAGTAACTCCATGTTACCTGGATGGGTTCTAAGCACGGCCTTTAAATCAACGGAATGCTCGTTACCCAAACATAATAATAAACGACCTTCTACCGTTAAGCGTACCCGATTACAGGTACTACAAAAATTGTCGCTATGGGGTGAAATAAAGCCTACCCGTGATTGTGTGCCGTTAACCTTAAAGTAGTTAGAGGGCCCACCGGTTTTTTCAAGGCTGGCGACTAAAGAAAACTGTTGGTCTAAATCTTGTTTGATTAAATCACTAGAATAATAAGCACTGGATCGGTCATGCTGATCTACAATGCCTAGGGGCATTTCTTCGATAAAGCTGATATCTAAGCCATTATCGACCGCATACTGCACTAAATTACAGACTTCCAGATGATTTTGGTTTTTAAGTACGACGGTATTGATTTTTATGCGTTCAAACCCCGCCTGTTTCGCAGTCTGTATGCCTCTAAGCACTTGTTGCAAATTACCCGTTCGGGTAATGGCTTTAAATTTATCGGCATCTAAAGTGTCTAGGCTGATATTAATGCGTTTGATACCGGCCGCTTTTAAATCCATCGCCATCGTTTCTAATTGCGAGCCGTTGGTGGTGATGACCAATTCCTGCAAACCTTCAATTTGGCCTATCTTTTCTAACAACTCCAACGCACCTTTCCTAACTAAAGGCTCTCCGCCAGTGATTCTAATCTTTTTTACGCCTAATTCAGCGAAGGCTATAGCCAAGGTGTGAATTTCTTCTAGCGATAATACTTGCTCACGCGGTAAGAAAGTCATGTCTTCAGCCATGCAGTAGACACAGCGAAAATCACAGCGATCGGTGATAGAAATTCGTAAATAATCAACCGTTCTGCCAAAACGATCAATTAATAATTTAGAGGTAGCAGCAGGCATCATAATCACTAGCGATAAAAAAGTAAGCGTTTAATATTAACATAAATAGCTCAGCTATCGATTAGGTAATAAAAACGACATCCAATAAGTTTAAAATTAATAATCTTATAGCTATAAGTCTATACAATGCCCATCAAACTAAAGGGGAGGCATCTATGCTAAAAAAAATATTACGCGCGTTACTGATTTTATTATACAAAGTCGAGGTGACAGGCCTAGATCATTACAAGAATGCGGGGAAAAGGGTGTTAATTATCGCTAATCACACTTCATTTTTAGACCCCTTGCTACTGGGCGTTTTTTTACCTGATAACATCACGTTTGCTATTAATACCCAAATTTCTCAGCGCTGGTGGTTAAAGCCGTTTTTAAAACTGTCACGAGTGTTTCCTATGGATCCTACTCATCCTATCTCCTTAAAGGATTTAATCCATCATTTGGAAAACGATACCCATACGGTTATTTTTCCAGAAGGCCGTATCTCGGTGACCGGTTCATTAATGAAAATTTATGACGGTACCGGTATGGTTGCTGATAAATCTAAAGCAGCTATTTTGCCAGTGCGTATTTCAGGCAGCCAATATACGTATTTTTCAAAACTACATAGAATTTCACGCTTGCGATTATTCCCTAAAATCAGCATCCATATTTTACCGTCTGAGACTATCAGTGCGCCTGATGCTCTAAAAGGCAAGCCTCGTCGTGCTTATTGTGGCCAGCAATTAGCGGATATCATGACTAAAATGATGTTTGTGACCAGTCCTTATCGTCAAAGTGTATTTACTAGTTTGTTGGATGCTCGTAAAGTGCATGGTGGCGGCCATCTGATCATCGAAGATTTAGAACGTATTCCTTGGTCTTATAACACCTTAATTACGCGCAGTATTGCGGTAGCTCAGGTTTTAACTAATAGTACAAGCAAAGGTGAATATGTCGGAGTTTTTCTACCTAACTCTACTAAAACTTTAATGACCATCTTAGGCTTGCAGCTGCAAGGACGTGTGCCTGCTATGCTGAATTTTTCTACGGGTTCAGCGGCGATGCTTTTAGCTTGTCAAGTCGCTCAGGTAAAAACGGTGTTAACTTCACGACGTTTTATAGAATTAGCAGGTTTTAGTGCTACGGTTGAGCAATTAAGCCAGCAATGTAACGTTGTGTATTTGGAAGATTTAGCAAAAAATATTTCTGCAAAGGACAAGCTTCTAGCAATCATAAAAGCCAAGACTATGGATTATTGGTATCAAGCTAGCGCTATTAATCCAGATAGCCCAGCGGTAGTGCTCTTTACCTCAGGATCTGAAGGTACGCCTAAAGGTGTTGTACTATCACACGCCAATATTTTAGGTAATCTTAAGCAGCTAGAGGCTTGTATTAATTTTAATGCTCAAGATCGAGTGCTTAATTTTTTACCTATGTTTCATTCCTTTGGCTTTACGGTAGGTACGTTGTTACCGTTAATGAATGGTATAAAAACCTTCTTTTATCCAACGCCGCTGCATTACAGTGTGATCCCAGAAATAGCTTATGAAACTCATGCCACTATTATGTTTGGCACTAATACCTTTTTATCTGCTTATGCGAAAACAGCGCATCCCTATGATTTTTATAATCTGCGTTATGTGGTGGCGGGTGCTGAAAAGTTACAAGAAAATACCCGTCAACTTTGGGCTGATAAATTTGGTATTCGTATTTTAGAGGGCTATGGTGCAACTGAAACTTCACCCATTACCTCAGTCAATACGCCGCTACATTATAAAGCAGGTACGGTAGGTCGTTTTATGCCTTGTATGGAACATCAATTAGAACCGGTGCCTGGCATTACTGATGCAGGCTTACTTCATGTTAAAGGCCCCAATATTATGCTGGGCTATTTGTTGGCAGATAATCCCGGTGTTTTAGTGCCACCGGAATCTATCTATGGCAAAGGTTGGTATGACACGGGTGATATCGTACATGTCGATGAGCAAGGATTTATTAGCATACGGGGTCGCAGTAAACGTTTTGCCAAAGTGGGTGGCGAAATGGTGTCATTAACTGCCGTTGAACAATTAGCGATTAATGTGTGGCCGCAAGCTCAGCACGCCGCGATAAGTGTACCTGATGCTAAAAAAGGCGAGCAGGTAATCTTAGTGACTACACAAAAACAAGCGTCAGTTAATGAATTGGCCAGTGCCTCGCCAGGCGTTGCATTGATCAGTCTTCCTAAAAAAATTGTGGTCGTAGACGCTATTCCTGTGATGGCTACCGGCAAAGTGAATTATCCGGGTGTGCTTGATTTAGTGTTGAGTCGTCATTAAATAACACCGCTATCTATGACTGGCATGACCCAGTATTGAATGCCGGAACCTTTATAGTCGCGACGTAGTTGCTCTAATAAGCGAGGTAATTCTTGTTCTGGTACATACATCTGAAAACGGGTGCGTTTTTGACGCCCCGTCACTTGTTCGGCCAGTGATAGACCTTTATTTTCATGGTGGTGGGCATAAACCTGAAAGCTACTAAAACCATGCTCTGTTTCCATTAGTAGAAGTTGATCTACCAGCATTTCTTCAAGACTGGGTGGAATATTGAGTGTTACTAAATATTCGCTAGTATTCATAATGTTATCTCCTTAGGTAAGCCGAATAATTTATACAATATCGGCAATAAGAATAAGGTTAAAAATGTGGATGATACTAGGCCACCGATGACCACAATGGCTAAAGGTCTTTGTATTTCTGAGCCGGGTCCACTGGCAAATAACAAGGGGATTAAGCCGAAGGCAGCGATACTGGCA
>TBL_comb47_HYPODRAFT_10006462_pt1 | contig 12652 bp, 9 predicted proteins | sample TroBogypolimnion_40_FD_10682 | JGI IMG/M metagenome (IMG submission 10682)
GTCTAAATCAACATCCGATATTAAGATCATCTCTGTATTAGGGGTAGCCTCAGACTTTATTCCTGTGGTAGGGAAAGCAAAATCACAAGGTGTAAAAACCATAGACTGGGCATACTGAATATCCATATTGTGGACCTTAGGCAAATTCCCAACACTCCCTGCAATGGCCACATAACATTCATTTTCGATGGCCCGTGCCTGGGCGCAATATCGCACCCTTGAATATCCGTTTTGAGTATCTGTTAAGAACGGTACGAACAAAATATCCATCCCTTCATCAGAAAGCAGACGGCTTAATTCAGGGAACTCTACATCGTTACAAATCAGAATGCCAATCTTACCGCAATCGGTATCAAAGGTTTGTAATTTGTTTCCACCCTTCATTCCCCAAGCTTTGAGCTCATCAGGCGTGATATGGAGCTTTTCGTATCGCTCAACAGATCCATTCCTTTTGCATAAATACCCCATATTATACAGATTATCGCCGACAACTTCAGGTAGACTACCCGTTATGATATTAATGTTGTAGGAGATGGATAATTTTGAAAATTCCTGGACAATAGGATTCGTATAATCGGCTAGCTTCCTAATAGAATCTGCTTCTCCCAGTTTATTAAATTCCGCCATTAAGGGAGCATTGAAAAACTCCGGGAACAAGGCAAAATCACTTTTATATTCACTAAGTGTATCGACAAAATATTCTGCCTGTTGCATGAGTTCGTTGATATTTTTATAAGGTCTCATTTGCCACTGGACTAAACCCAATCTGACAACCCGTTTTATATCTTTAGCCCGTTTGGATGGTTTTTCGTAATAAATATTATCCCATTTTAATAAAACTGCATACTCATTCGACGCTTTATCTCCCTCCAGATACCCTTTGAGCACTCTGACTGGATAAAAATCATTCGACAATTGGAAATTGAGAACCGGATCAGGGATTTCCCTTGATTTAACTTTTTCGATATACTCTTTAGGACTAAACTCTGCCTCATATTTGTGATAATTGGGAATGCGACCGCCGAATTCAATCCCCTTAAGGTTCAGTTTTTCGCAAAGTTCTTTCCTGTAGTCATATAATCGTCTCCCAAGCCGTAAACCCCTAAATTCCGGTTTAATAAAGACATCAATGCCATACAAAGTATCTCCGGTTTTCCTATGTGTTTCAAAGGTATAATTCCCAGTGACTATCTTATACGTGTGCTGTTCTTCAAACTGCTCATGATCAATGATAATGGATAAAGCACAGCCTGCAATATGTCCGTTTACCTTAATCACAATTTGTCCTTCAGGGAATTTATTTAACAAAGTCCGAATTTCAGATTCCTCCCAATAGGGATTGGGTATTGTTTGATAAGCAAGGATCATCGCTCGTTTCAATTCCTGATAATCATCAATAGTCAGAATGTCAAGTTCGATGTTTTCAATTTTATGTTTCATCTTAAATATATAAGCATCTTAGATCATTCAAACTATCTAAAAAAACAGATCATCAGAGGCATATTAAGAACACTGATTCACCAGATTTAAATAACTTGAATCTCCGTCAATCTCCGTCAATCGCCATCCACTCCATCTAATTCCTGTTCATTATCAAAATCCTCGTCATCACCCAATTCATTACTTTCTTCATTCTCTTCATTATCCTCATCATCACCCAGTTCTGTTCTTTCGTCTTCCTTATCAGAATAATTAAAAATGAACCCTTTTAATTCTTCAATTAGCCGATCATCATTTTGACTATTATTTGCCAAAAGTAAAACACTTTCTTTTAACATTGTTGTTGTTATTAATAGATTATTTTGCTCCGTTTCTAAATAAAACACCTTGTAAAAGCGGCCACTTGTCAGGTGCCATGAGCGCATCTCCGTGAACAGTTCACATAATTGAAGAACTGCTCGTGTAACTTAATGGCATTTACTTATTCTTCATTTTAAATAAAACTGTCCGGCTAAAAAATACTTTCGGCCTATCTTTAATTTCAAACCCCATATCGATGATCCGACCAACCATGTCCTCAAACGATTTTTTTGGAACATGAAACTTTGGTTCAATAATATAGATTTGTCCATCAGGTTTTATAATTAACTTCATTTCCTCAAAAAGTTTCTGTTGATTTAAAACCTCATGAATCATGTAGAAAGCTAAAATAAAATCCACTCTGTCAATAACTCCAATCTTGTCTTCCAGACATTTGTGTATTTCAATTCTCTGCTCTAAATCTGTTCCTTCAACTTTATTACGTACTTTTTCAAGCATCCCTTTTTGCAAATCAGCAGCAATAACTTTCCCCGATTCAGAAACCATTTTCGCAATTTCTACAGAAAAATAACCTGGCCCGCATCCTAAATCAAGGACAGTCATGCCTTTACTAATGTATGGTTTTAATATTTTTAGTGGATTTTGTAAAAACTTCCGTACAAAATTATCTAGTCCTCCTGCATTTTCAACAGGGCAAATTCTTTTATTTCCTGATTTAATCATTTTTATTAAGTTGTTCTAATGGCGGCTAAATTATGCATTCTTTTGCTTAACAATCAATGCTTTGTTATGAGTGTTTATACTTTGTTCATTCGTTTAAAGTTACTACAACATTACCTGTTTTTTGTCCTGATTAAACTCATTTGTAAGCCTCGATAATTTGTTCCAATTTACATTCCCTGTCGATTACTGTTCTATTCTTGCCTGTTTCTGCCAGTTTTTTTTTAGGAATATGAAGTCTTCTAAACTTATTGAAGGGATCGGAAATAAAACCCTTTTGCTGTTGAAAAATGGAGACACAAGTGCAAAAAAGATATTTTCTAAATTTTTACTGAGTTCGGTGGTAAAATAAATTGATTATCTGAGATATAGAAAGACATAATTACGATATTAAATCATTCTTCTTACTTAATAAATTTATTTACCATTGAATTTCATATCAAGTCTGTACTTGACGAATTGAACAATTTCCTTCGCTATATTTTTTTCACATGCCTTCTCAAGACCTTCGAAACCTGGGGAAGAGTTGACCTCGCAGATTTTAAATCCATCATTATCAAAAAGTAAGTCTATACCGGCAATATCCAAATCCAGTTTCCTGGAAATTTCAAGAACAAGCCATTCGATTTCAGGAGTAATCTCGAATTTTTCGATGGCTCCTCCCCTGGAATAATTTGCTTTAAAATTGCCATCGTTCGCTGTTCTTTTCATTGCTCCAACAACCCGGCCTCCAACCGTTACAACACGAAGATCCGTTCCATGGCTTAACTTTACGAATTCCTGAAAGATCAAATTTACGTTAGGGTTCGAATTCTCGATCATGTGCATAAGCTCGTCCAATGATTGTAGTGTTTCACACAAAAAAACGCCACTCCCTTGAGAACCTGAAATCGTTTTCACGACAACCGGAAATCCAATATGTTTTCCAACTACTTCCAAATCAAGCGGGAATTTAGCCAACATGGTTTTGGGGATCGGCATACCAGACTCTGCCAGTATCTGTAGCTGATATAATTTATCTTTAACAATATCGATTGAATTGGCAGAATTAAAGGAATAAACTCCCAACTTCTCAAGATGGCGGATTAAGGCAAGCGCAAAATAAGTTGTGCCAGCCCCCATTCTGGGAATAATAAAATCTGGGAGTGGAATTGAAACGTCATTGACAAAAATACTTTTACGATCATCGCGGTTAACAATGATCTCGATTTGTTCGGGTTGAAAAACAAGTATATGAATACCTACCTGCTGCCCTTCTTCAATTAGCTTTTGAATCTCGTAGGTCTCAGGTTTTATTAAAAAGTCGGAATGTTTGTGAAGTATCCAGCCTATCATTGAGATCGTATTTAATATGAGAATACATACAAAAGTAACCTTGTAATTAGTTTATAAGGAACTGAAATATTAAGGTATTATTAAATAATAAATTTTGTTTAGCTAAAGGCTCTAAAAGTATAATATGCATTGATAAAGTATTTTAATTATATAAATTTGAATATACAGTGAATGATGGCTGAATAATTGATCTAATTAAATAATTTTGATTCTTTAACAGTGCTAAATATTAAATATTTATTAAATTCAAACCTTCTTTAACTACAAATAAAAGGCAATGAAAGATTTTAAGGATTATAATTTGAGCTTGGATAGAAATACACAAATAATAGGTGTGTTATCCAGAAATATTGAAGTTTGGAATAAAGTTTCCAAATTTAAGTCAGTTGTTGATCAACTTAAATCAAATCAGAAAAAAATGTTAAAATTAAATGATTTGTTATTTAAAGATATTTCATCAATTGAGAAAGATAAGCATGACCGACGTAAGGAATTGGAAGATACAACAATGACAATAGTTAGGATTTTGCAGAATTTTGCCCATGACATGCAGAAAATTAAATTACAAAAACGACTATATTATATTACTCCGGAAAATGTCCAAAACTATTTAGATACTGAATTAATAACTGTTTCGAAGAAAATTTGGAAGGTATCAGATAAGTATGGCAAATATGATCAAACATTCATCAGAAGAATCAATTCTGTTCTTAATCCAGCTAATTTAACTTCGACAAATCAATTGCAAAAAGAATTCGGTTTAAACCCTGATATGATTAAAAACCTTGAAGAAGCAATTCTCAACTTTATCACTGCAATGCATCCATACTATGCGGAGGTTGAAAAAATGGGAAAGCTGGCACTGAAAATGAAGAAGATCGATAAGAAAACAAAAAGAAATCTGATAAATAAGATTGATCGTCTAGTCTGTAATTTTGAAAATGACAACCCTATATTTTACAACGAATACTTTGATCTTAAAGATCGTTTCTATAAAAAGATCGATGAAACACTTATTGAGGAGAATGCTTTTCCGGAATTACCGGTGGATGAGAATAAAATAGCCCGGCTTAATCCAGAGGATAAGTAATCTACAAAAAAAAATCCAGAGAGAATGACAAGTGTATTTTTTCGGTACTAACTAACTCAATATCGATCAGGCCTCGGCATACATCCTGATCATTTCTTACAAATCGTTAAGCTATAAGATCTGTTAATAAATTATTGAATAAAGATTCCCTGTCCGAAGATAATTTTTCAATTATATTTTCAATGCAGTTGATCTCCTGATAATTTACTTTGCCATTTTGGATCATGAATTTGATATGATTGATGATAATATCGTAGTCGTGCCACTTTCCAAGAAGTGCAGGCAAATAACTTTTATTTAAAACAGGAATATTTTGCGGCTCAATGGAAAGGATTTTGCAGTTATACCAAAGTTCTTTTAGCCACTTCCTAATGTGGTGAATTTGATGCGGTTCCAAGGCTTGCTGTGTTTGTATTTCGTTGAATAAGATTTTATATTCCGCCAAATATTCGGCTTCCTTTATACTGTCGATCTTGAAAATATGAGGAACAATCACTTGAAATTTTTTCTTCAGTTTTGAGGCAGGCTTCCCTTTTAACATTGAAAAGAAAGTCTCTTTTTCAACAGCCCGGAGCTTGTTAAGCCTTTCCAAATAATCCATTAATAAATTGTCAAGCTTATAATTTTTAAGTACTTTTTTTTCAAGTTGCAGTTCGCGTACTTTTCCTGCCTGACGGAATAATTTTCCAAAAGGTTTAAATGTTTTTTTCCTTTTGAAATCATTCGAACAAAAACCGATTAACTGCAAGAAAGCATTAAGTTTTTTAATTTCAACCCGAAGTCTGTGAAAAGTGTGAGTTGTAAACTTATCCCTGGGTCTTTTCATCAATAAATAAATGGCAATCTTGCGGCGTCCTAAATATCTGGTTAATGTCTTCATATAACTCCTATTTTATTCCTATGCATCCCAGAATAGACTTAATATGGAATTAAATCCATGTGTCAATAAAAGACAAAGAATCTCCAGGAAGGACAATCACAACAGGATTCCTATCTTAAGTCATTCAAGAAAAGATGGTTTTTAAGTACTGTACATTACTTAGCCGAAAACTAAAGTCGGCAAAAATGAAAACTGTCTTTATTCCTCGATCACCGGAACGACTTTACGTTTTGATTTGGTTTCATCCTTCTCTTCAGATTCAACAGTTTTAATGTCCTGAAATTCCAGATCCTGCTCAATAATTTCAGGGATGGGTTTTATATTCTGTTTTTCTCTGGCCTGAGAATATTCATTATAGAATTGGGGGTTCTTACTTTCAGATAAAAGTGCAAATTTATCAATCTTATTGGTTAGAAGTTTTTTTGATTGTTTGAGAATCATCTTCATCTCAATAGCCACGAGCTCTTTTTCTTTAATCGCTTCCTGGTATTGGAGTATTGATCCAATAAATCCGATTGTGGATTCTTCAATATTTTTAATCATCACAGGATTTAATCCATATTTCGCTTCAAATTTAAGATTGGTTTTAGAATTTTCAGGATTTAAGGCTAATTTAATTTTATCAACAAACGATGTAGAATAACTGCCGTATTGATTAGCAATCTGCCATGCTTTTTTTGAAACCTTTATTAATCCCATGTCTGGACATTCATGGAGAAATTCCGGTGTAAGATGCTCCAAACGCAGTTGTAACTTCTTTTTATGATCATCGGTAGCAAAAGCCTGTAAAATACGGATGACGGTCATCGTGTTATCAATCAATTCATTTCTTTTGTCATTTTTGGATTTCTCGAGCGATGTTAGATCATTGCAATACAATAAATTCAGGTCAATTAACTTTTTCTGATTAGAAACGAGTACTCCATAATGATCATGAAACCTGGAAACCTTATCCAGAATTTCGTGATTTTTGGATAAAATGCCAATAACCTGAGCATTTCTTTCCAGTTTTAAATTAAAATTCTTGATCTTTTCCATGCCGTATTGGTTTTAAAAAATAAGTATTAAAGTTACATCACTTTATTCCTAATTGTAACGAAAAAATAAAAAATATTCCATACCTCAAGTTAAACTTGACTTTTTTCAAGTTGCTTATTCATTCAGTTAAGTGATAATCCAGCATACCTAAATTAACCCTTAATTATCTCTGTTAGCTCTTTCACGGAGATAATCATAAAAAATCAGCTGAGATTTTATTTCAGGAAGTTTGCCCTGATTTTTTATAGCGTTGTTCAGATCGTTATCGAGGATTCTTGCAGCAGAGTTATCCTCCCATTGCAAATTAAAAAAGTCGATAAGTTCCTTTTTAATTTCCTGATCATAAATAGGGACAGCCACTTCTACCCTTCTGTCAAGATTTCTGGTCATAAAGTCTGAAGAGGATATATACACCTTCTCATCTCCACCATTAAAAAAATAAAACAATCGGGAATGTTCCAGATACCTGTCAATCATACCAATGGCAGGAATATCAAGCTTACCATCAATATTGTCGGTAAACATCGAAAACATACCTCTTACGTTTAGCCTGACATCAACCCCACATATAGCTGCTTCTTCGATTTTGTTGATTATTTCAACATCAACCATATTATTGCATTTCAGATAAATGCGTGCCTCTTTTCCGCTTTTTACATTTAAGATTTCCTGTTTAATCATGGATACAATTTTTTTTCGCATCGTAAAGGGTGAAACCAACAAATGCTGAAACCTACTTATCCTGTAATTATGGTCAAAAAAATCAAAAACACGGGTCACCTCGCGAGTAATATTTGGATCTGCAGTACATAATATCTGGTCAGAAAACACTTTTGCTGTGACTTCATTAAAGTTCCCTGTACCAATTAAAGCATAATTTTTTAACTCCTTATCCTCTTTCCGGGAGATCAGACATAACTTTGAATGGACTTTTAATCCTGGTACTCCAAGAATCACTTTCACATTTTCTTTATCCAGCATGTTTCCATATTCAATGTTATCCTGTTCATTAAATCGGGCCTGAAGTTCAAGTACTACAGTAACCTTTTTCCCGTTTCGTGCGGCATTAATTAGTGCGTTAATAACATGTGAATTGCGGGCCATACGATAACCTGTCATTTTAATTTCGGTTACTTTTGGATCTATCGAGACCTCACGCAATAAATCGATGAAATGAAAAAATGAATGATAAGGGAAATGAAATAAGATATCACTTTTGCTGATGCTAGTAAGATAAGTTTGACCATGCACTATTTTTTTATGTCTGACCGGACTAACTGATTTATAATACAGATGTTCTGCTCCCACCTGCGGAAAACCCATAAAATCTTTGAAATTGTGAATTCTGCTTCCCCTAATCACAACATCCTCTTTCTTGAAATTCAATTTGTGTAGTAAAAAAGTAAGCAAATTATCGGGGATCTCTTTTTCGTGTACAAAACGAACCAAAGCACTATTTCCCCGTTTGACGATACTTTTGGCAACCAGTTTAACGTAGCTCTCGGCTACATCATCATCCAGATCAAGCTCAGCATCGCGTGTCAATTTGAAAATGTAAGCACTTATTTTTTTGTAGTTAAACATATAAAAAGTATCATCTAGTTCATAGCGGATGACATCTTCGAGGAGAATAATATACGTTGTATTGTCAGTTGAAGGAATAATTACAAATCTGGGCAGAGAATCGGTTGGAACTTCAATAAGTGCATATTCTGATTTATTATTCTTTGCCATATCGACAGCAAGATAAATTACATCATCACTTAACAGGGGCATTTTAGATCCCTTTTTAAGGATAATAGGCATAATTCGGGGCCGTACTTCACGTTTGAAATAATGAGTTACGAACTCTCCCTGTTCAGGAGTAAGCTGGGTTTCGTTCACTATGAAAATATTCTCCTCAGCTAGTCCCTCCAATATCTGGTTATAAATCTTTTCAAAACTTCTACTTTGTTCGATGACTATATCTTCAATTTGAGTTAGTATTTCGCGGGGATTCCCCCCTTCTGCAAGGGTAAGCTGCCCTACCATAGCAAGACGCCGAAGAATCGCTACGCGAACCCGGAAAAATTCATCAAGATTATTTGAATAAATCCCCAGAAATTTTAGTCTTTCAATAAGTGGCACCTCATTTCGTGAGGCTTCTTGAAGAACTCTTTCATTAAAGGACAACCAGCTAATTTCCTTACTTCTATATATTGCATTCATGATTATAAGTTGAAAAAATTTTAAAGATAAAAATTCCGCAATTATAAATTCAAAAAGCAAATTTAATTCTTGGTTGAAGATGTCTACTCTAATAAACTTGATGGAGTAACTGAGAAATGTAAGTGAATTGGATTTGAATTTTCTATTAAACAAACGACAAACTAACATCCGACGTGACCCTCAATTGAAAACCAAGAAACAGGACTAATCACATCGTAGGGAACAATTTCCTTGACTTTGTTTTGAACAGGTCAAAAATCAGGTTTTATGACTTTATTCATTTAATAAATATATATTTCATAACTGCTCAAATAATCACCGTATTAGTTCTAGGCAGAGCAATAATTTCTCAGATGCATTTTTAGTTTGTTATATTTTTTGTATCATCTGAACGAAATAATCGTTCCTTTGTAATAATGAAAAATAACTGATGCAATAGACAAAATCTACTGATGAAAAGCAAATTAAGTCAAACTTCCGGATGGAGAGGGGGTCTGGCGATGAGCCGTTTCAACCAGTTATTTCTGTTTCTTTCATTTTTTCTAGATGGCTGCATTTTCCCCTTCCCGACAACTGTTATTTTCATTGCGGTTTCTCTTATATCTCCTTCACGGTCGTACTACAATGCAGTGATTTCAGTAGTGGCACTGGTCGCAGGTTCAATTGCGGGTTACGCACTTGGTCACTATCTCTGGCTTAAACCGGATGGAAGTTTTACCCAACTTGCCGGCTATTTTTTTGATCATGTTCCGGGATTCACAATATTGAATTACCATTATATTCAAAATCTTTTCCTTAAATGGGGAAACTGCATTATTATATTCTCTGTAATCCTGCCACTTCCATATCAGGCTTATTCTATCACTGCGGGTGTTTTCGACTTCAACCTAGTGGTTTTCATTCTACTGACAATCATACTCTATGGCTTGCGGTTTCTTCTGATTGCGTGGCTAATTATCCAGTTTGGAGAAGGTGTAAGTATAATATTACAAAAGAACATGAGAATCATCGTTTTACTTATTATTTTAGTTTTTCTTATCCTTTTGATGATCTATCTTTTTGGATTTCATGCTCCATAAATTTGGAATAATCTTAAGTCAGCATGTCAATTCCTCCAATTATTGATGATAAATCTGATTTTGTCAAAAAGCTAAATTTGTTGATGCAAATTAAATGAAAAACAGTTCGAGGTAGTCCAATTACAACTGTGTGGGATGAGCAATTTTACCGGTAAATCCATTATTATTTGATGCGTTGGAGAATTTGACTACTTTCTGCGAACATCAAAATTAGAACTATATATTGTTAATAACCAAGCATATAATTCTGAGGATTAATAATCACCTCTGAATTATTTTCACATGCTTTTATGAATTTCTCTAAGAATAAATTTATAAATTAATGGGAAGCTCTTTGTCCCAGTTTAACTTATAAGCGAAGAAATCGCACAAATCCAGAAGAATTGGATCAATTGGTCTTAATTATCTAATATTTATCATAATTTCACGAACATCATTCTCTGAAAAATGGTTAAGGCATATAATATCAATAGTCTCCTGAATTTCTGTTAATAATTTATTCATTAAGGAAGTTTGTTTCTTTTCATATAAGTATTTTACAAAAGTATCATTTCCCTTTTGTATCTTTTGTTCAATTCATTAATAACGAGTATCTTAAAATAAAATACGGAATTAGTATGGTTAGGAATGTACGATTCAATTTAATGTCGAAAAGTATTTATACTAAAATGTTAAATCCACCAACGTACACCTAATTTCATTTAACAAATTCGTTTAATTTTGGAAATTTAGAGACCGGAGGATCACCTTAACTAGCTAAAAAAATCAAACTCACAGAAACTATTGAACCAGAATAAATAAATCTAATTTTGTAAAATGCTACTTAAAATAGGGAGATGATCGTTCTTCTAGTTCTCAAGATTAGTTGGTCAATTTAACCGGCGAATCCAGTGTATTGACGGATTTATAAGACAAATGTTCATAAAAAGCGACACTTCAAATACAGCAACAATATTTCTACGAAGCACTTCACGCGCCTTTACGCCAAACCGCTATTAGCGGCTGGCATTTTGGCTTTTTTTATTTTCAAAGGGCTGATGATGGAACTATGTAGATGCTTTTTAATTTATTTCTTAATCGCTTGCTCCACAGACCTTGCAGTATCAAGAACAGTTTTTTCAAACGGTATGGGTTTCCAACTAAATGTTTTCATAGTATAACTTTCATCGGCTTCAATTGTGTTTCCTACAAAGGGTAACATCCCCTTCATTTCATCATTGAATTTGGCAATAAATTTCAATAAAAAAGTAGGTGCTAATTTAGTGCTTACTTTATCAAATCCGTTTGTTTTTAAAATTTGGGCAATTTCCTGGATAGCATGAGGTTTTTCAGTGGTTACAATGAATCGATTGCCGTTTGCTTTTTCATTTTCTAAGGCCTGAACATGAATGCCTGCAACATCCCTTACATCAGACATAACAGAATAGGCTTTCGGTAACATGGGTACTTCCCCAGTGATTAATTTTTTAAAGAAATCCATTGCTTCTGTAGCTAAATTTCCTGTCAGAGTTGGTCCATAAATAGGTCCGGGATTGACAACTACTAATTCTAATTTCGTACCACCGGTTTGATTTTTTATAAAATCCCAGGCACTTTTTTCAGCCAATGTTTTACTTTTAAAGTAGGCAGTTACATTTTTTGCATTCACATTTGTCCAACTGTCTTGATTGATTTTTATGATGCCAGATTGCCCTCCATGCATAGCAACTGTTGAAGATGTAAGTACTACCCGCTTAACACCAGCCTTTTTTGCTGCTTTCAATGCTCTTAACGTACCATCAACTGCAGGTTTTATTAATTCATTTTCGTCTTTTGGAACTTTCACCACAAATGGTGACGCAACATGTAATACAAAATCACACCCCTCCATGGCTTTGTCCCAACCTTCATCTTTCAGAAGGTCTAATTCACAAAATTCCAAATTTCCCTTGGGGTCAATTTGTTTAGTAATACCATTTATTACTTCATCGGTTTTAGATAAACTCCTTACCGAGCCTCTCACGGCATAGCCTTTTTTTAATAATTCGGAAGCGCAGTGCTGTCCTACAAATCCCGAAATTCCTGTTACTAATACTTTTTTCATTTTTTTTTGAAGTTTTATTAATTTTAAGATATTAAACCTAACACATTATCCTTTAATGAGTTGTGTTTTTGAATGTAGACTAAGAGCTAAAGTCCATCTATTATTACTACTCTGCCTGCCTCGGATTGTAATTCATTGATGCGAAGGTTTTTATATTGTTGATATTCCTCTGAGTTGTACCATCCTTCAGCTGCTTCCATGTTGGGAAACCGGAGCACTGCAGCCCAATTCCCATCCCAGTCTCCTTCTTTTACTATTGGCGTAGCCGAACCTGCAATCATTTGTCCTTCATACTTATGCAAAATTGGAAATACGAATGAAGCATAACGTTGGTTAAGATCTTCAAGGCTTTCAACTTTCATATGCACCATAATGTAGGCAGGCTTTGTGGCATTGACACTTTCAGTGTTTTTTTCTGTGTTTTCCATTTTTTTAATTTTTAAATTATTACTTTTGTT
>TBL_comb47_HYPODRAFT_10006463_pt1 | contig 12651 bp, 20 predicted proteins | sample TroBogypolimnion_40_FD_10682 | JGI IMG/M metagenome (IMG submission 10682)
GCCTTCTTTAAGAATGGCGATGATTTGATTCTCGGTAAAACGTGTCTTTTTCATCAGAGCCTCCTGGTGGGTGCATTGTGCCAGAAAACTCTACTTTTGACATGTCTATCATTTAGGGAAGCTTACGGTATGGTGATGCACCACGTAAGTCTTTGATGAATGATTTCATTTTCTCTGTGGATCATAAGTCGAACAGTTTCTTCGTATTTTCCACTTTCATCAAGTATTTTCGATTCCATAAATAACTCCATTTCTAGCGGACTTCCAAGTGATCCACACTGCAACATGTTGATTTTACGTATGTGCTATTTTAGATTGTGGCCTAAAAATGTCAATGAATTGATAGCCATCCTGTGCCTTTGCGTTTGGAGTTTTGAACGACACGGCTCCAATAGCGCTCTTCATAATAATCTTGGCTGGCGTCGACATAGGCTGTACCGTGTTTCAACCTGGCATAAACCAATCGAGCCATTATATGCGCGGTCGCAGCGATCACGTGGGGTACCGACGGGAACGTTGTCTACCCAAGAGCACTGTGGCTTGATGAGTTATGTCCAACTGTGGGGGACAAATTCGCCTTTCACGGGAGAAGGCACTTATTCGCATCGATCCTTGCGACGGAAAACATCCCGATGGTCGAGATTCAGTGCATGCCTCCGGCACTCCAACTGAGCAACGATTGAACGATACATTCACCGGTTGAAAAAAGAAAACCGAGAAGTTCTTGAAACCCTTCTTGAAAGACCTATTTCTGAAAGAAGTATATCCAAAGTAGATCAATACTCAAAATTAGTTGCTGCATGATTCTTTAACCGACTGATCTTGTTTAGTATTAACAGTAACCGTCACCGGCATGCCGAGCCGTGAGAATGCGAACGCTGCTAAACCTGCTTCAACAATATCAGCACTTTGCAACATGGAAGAACTTATCGGTACACCAAAAACACGTTAAAAAGTACATCAAAAGTACATCATTTATTTCCAATTCAGATTCAATTTCCTGTGTGATTTTGCGCAATCTCTCAAATATAGATTAATGATACTTTGATAGGGAATGCCGATTTCTTCCGAGATATTTTTGAAATAATTGATCGAATCTTCATCTATCCGGATCGTGATCTGCTTCTTCAGCAGGGAGGCATAAGGGTTCTTTTTTGATTTTGAAAAATCGTATTCTTCGCGCATACTGTTCACCTTTTAATAAAAAGTAGCTTCCTGCTTGGTTGCTTTTCGTGCGGAGATTATACGAATGACCTGGTCCGATTCACGGTAGCAATGGCAAACAATTAACATCTTTAATTCTTCGCTCAACCCCATCAGGATGAAACGGGCTTCTTCTTCGGAATGTTCTGGATCGTCGATTAATCGGGCGTTTTCATCTATAAAAACGGTTTTTGCTTCCTCAAAACTAACTTTGTGTTTTTTGAGATTACTTTTCGCTTTGGATTCATCCCATTCGAAACGAAGCATCTTCATAATTAAAATATAATTACCATATAATTATTGATCAAGTTATTTGCCAAGGCAAAGACACCGCTATCTTTTACTGTTGCTGCGCAGTCACGTTAATTGGTCTGCGGGAGTTACTCGATCCTCTGTTGCCGGTGTGAGAGGCCGTTAAAGGAAGATCAAGGCGATTCCATCCAGCACAAAACAAGAGTTTTGTGAGATATCCGATCTTCAAAATACATTCTGAATCATTAAAAAGGCCCCCAGCAAGGCCCCCAGTAACAACGTAAGTTAATTTCGTAATACACTGAACCTAAACTGGTATAGTATCCCTCTGTTTCTGATTGTTCTTCGTGCTGTCCTTGGAACTCACCAAACTCAAATTGGTATGGTGTCCCAGTATTCCCGCAGCCTGTACACATTAATTTTAAAAATAATATAGATAATTCAATAAATTGCGCATATGGATATTCCAGATACCCTTTTTGTATTAATTTTTTAATTATTGTATTTCAGTAATTTAACAGCATAATACCTCCAAGCGAGAGTCTCTATTGGCACTCGTTACAAACCGTGCTAACGGTTACTCTCATAAAGTTTTTCATAAAATCTGGAGGGCTTAGATATGAAAAAGACTTTATTGACCACATTAGCAACAGGATTTTTTATGATTGGAATGGCTGGAGTAGCAAATGCTACATATACAGGGTATCTGTATGACTCTGTATCAGCTAATTCAGGGACGGCTCAGTCGGTTCTTCAAGCCTTTGAAACCAGTAGTGGGACAAACCAAACGGTGGACGCTACATTTACAGTACAAAATATCAACTTTGATACCCAAAGAATATTTTCACCAGGACCTCCTATTGTTTATCAAAAAAATACCTATACACAGTTTTTTCAAGGTGGAACGGTTGACATCAACGGTCTAACCCCACTCACTGGTGCAGTCTGGGGTAATTTCATTTCAACTGACGGCTCAACAACCGCCTTGGTTAAAATCGACGGGAATGCTTATTTCAACAGTTCCTTTTCTATCACGCATGATGATGGCGCTATGATAGTAGTAGGGGGTAAACTTTTTGACGCCTCAGCCCCCACCACCCCCACAACAAGCACCTTCACCCTTGCCTCCCAAGGCCTCTCTGCTGGCTGGTATCATTTCGATCTATACTATGAAGCATGGAATGGTAACCCAGAAGTTCTGACGACCAGTGGAATCAATCCTGTACCGGAACCAGCCACCATGCTGCTCTTCGGGACAGGTCTCGCCGGCTTAGCTGGTTTTGCCAGGAGGAAAAGAAGTTAGCTTAAATTAAGCACGCACCCTTTAGCCTTGAGGCGGAGTCATGGGGCTCCGCCTTTTTGTTTTCAAGTATTGTTTTTTTTGGGGGGGCTGGCCACCATGACCCAAGAAACAACATCGTCAAAAGAGTGCTATTGCCTGTATTGGGCGCCCTTTACCTGCTCCTGCCTACTGATAACAAATGGTCTCCTTTTGCCATTAAAAGAATATATTCTTTTGTATTGCCATACTAATAGATTTTTCTTGTGCCCCCACTACCAACAGTTAGCTAACGCCGAAGAGCTAACCGAAACAGAACCAAAGAAACCAATGAACCACCGTCGCTCAATTCGCTTCCCCGGTTATCATGACTTTTATTTTTCAAAACTTATAGGCAAGCACCTTTTAAAAACACGGGAAGAAAACACGTGGACTTTCGACATTAGCGACTATGGCGTGCGTTTTGCCAGCGATCAATCACTAACACGTGATGCTGCTATCCATTTTCTTGTTAAAGATGATGAAATTGCCACTACCGTCGAAGGTGTTGGCAGGGTTGTCTGGTGCGATCCTCTTAAACACACACCCTTGTTTCAAGTAGGTGTCGCCATTGATTGGCTATTTCGGTGAAAATCACTCCCTAAATGTTTACACATTTCTTACTTGCTGTGTTTTTGCTCTGAGGTTTTCTCGTTGCCAGCATTCAGTTAGGGGAATGGATTTCGCCGTAGGCGGAAGTTAACTGATCTACCTCAATGAAAAAACAGGGAAGCGCCACCATTAATAAATCGTCTGTTTTTTCGTCCTGCCTCCTTCCTCGATGCTGCGAAATTTCGAATTCACCGAACTTAAATAGGTAAGGTGTCCCCGTATTGCCCCTGTTTGTTGTCTTCAAAGTGATTTATAGCGCATAACTAAGGACGCATAGAGTTGGTTTATATACTCCGCAGCTTCAGAATTGAGATCAACGAACTCGATCCCGGTTGCGTACTGTTCTTCTATTTTGGTGATATGCTTAACCAACGCCTTAGAAAGGATTTTCATCCTGCCAAGGAGAAACCCGACTTTTATGGGCTGATTAACCTCAAGTAATACTGGCAGGATCAATGATAGGCCTCCTTTGTTGATATCAAGTAGGTGGCAAGTATAGGTTTCTTTTACTGTTGAAACTTTTACGAAAATATCTTTCATTTCAAACAAAACGTGAATCTCTTCAGAGTCTAAGCGGACAAAACGTCGTTTGCCAAGAGTGGTCACCGGCTTATATTCCCAATCGACACCAATTCCCTCCAACGAGGGGATGTCATCCCATCTATTTTTCTTATCCATATTAATCTTTTCCTGTTAACCGCCGTAGGCGGAAATATTCAGTCTTTAAGAATGTTCTTTTCTGGATCTCTATAAGACTGAGGGTTGATTGATTCTACTCCCGTGACTTTTTGTTTGAGTTTGTCGGCAATTTTTCCCGGCAAGGTGGCAATGCTTTTTCCTGTTATATATTTATAACCACACACGATTCCAAGAATTACAATAAGGTAGATCGCAAATTTTTTTAGTAATTTAGGCATGTTCCATCTGTGCTGTGTTTTTGCTCTGAGGTTTTCTCGTTGCTGACATTCGGTTGGGAAAATGAATTTCGCCGCAGGCGGAAGTTAACTGATCTACCTCAACGAAAAAACAGGGAAGCGGCCCCATGAATGAAGCGTCTGTTTTTTCATCCTGCCTCCTTCCTCGATGCTGCATCTGAAATTTCGAACTCACCGAACTGAAATTGGTAAGGTGTCCCTCTATTTCCATTCACCAATCCTGCCATCATTAAATGATTGTAAGGCTGTTGCAGACGCTGTCCTCAATGCTCACTGAACTTAAATTAGTATGGTGTCCCTGTATTTCCTCCTGGTACCCATTTTCTTTCTTTAACTAAATTGGTATTAGCCATTTTCGCTTGTATTGCTCCGAACCAATGAGACATACAGTCCATTAATATATGCAGCATATTCAGAATTTAAATCTATAAATTCGATTCCTGCTTGATATAGCTCCCCATTGATTTTGGTATGTTTGACCACAGCTTTGGAAATAATTTTCACTGTTCCAAGATAAAAACCAACCATTAAAGGTTGATTCTCCTCCAATTGCACAGAAATTTCCATTGCTAAACCGTCTGCGCTGATATCAAGTAATATTGCTTTGTAGATATGCTTAACCGTGGCCACTTTGACAATGATCTTGCTTGCTGCATATAATTTAGGGATGCTTTCATTTTCTATACGAACAAAAGCTCTTTTACCTAGTGGAGGTGTTGGGAAACCCCATTCTAAACACCATTCGTCAACGGAGGGTCTGTCACTCCAGCAAATTCTATATTTCATAAAAGTTGTTGTTCATCCTTGCCGACTAATTTTTCTTGTTGTTGCTGACAATCGGTTGAAAAAAATGGATTTCGCCGCAGGCGGAAGTTAACTGATCTACCTCAACGAAAAAACAGGTAAGCGCCCCCATGAATGAAGCGACTGTTTTTTCGTCCTGCCTCCTTCCTCAATGCTGCACCTAAAATCGGGTTAGCCTTAAGTTTGCGTTTCGGTGGCACCTCAATGACCATTGTGCCACAATGTAACACCCTGACATTGCACTTTATTTATTTCATTTCCTCATGCTACTTTGGACACTGGAAAATCAGTCTCAGGCAAAACTCTTCCATCCTTTTCTTCTTTCGTTGCTGGTACTAATTCACCGGCGTCTATACTGGTTATTTTTTTTGTATCTACAAATTTCACAGTAACCATGCCCGGATTAAACTCGGAACCTTCAAAATTTATCAACTCGCAAATCCTTCCTCTATTTTTCTTTTTTGATAAATTTAAAGGTTCTATTTTGTAATAACTTCCAATGGTTAATTTAACTTCGATGTCGGGTCTTTTTATGATCTGATAATTTTTGAAAGAATGATGTTCTATTATAACTCTTTTCATTCCATACCCTCCCATCTCTTTTTTAGTTAAATCTTCGATATTACATTCAAATACATCTGATAATTTTATTAGGTTTACTACCGAGATATCTAATTTACCTCTTTCGTATTTCGAAATACTTGATCTTGGTATTCCTGTTTTTTCGCTTAAATTTTCTTGATTCCAATTCATTGTATTTCTTAGGTATTTTATATTTCTTCCGATCATTTCTAAAATTTCATTTGACATGCCTTACCTCTTTGTCTTATACAATGTTCAAATATGAACATAATGTTCTCAGCGGAGCATTGTTATTCAATCTGAACATTTATGAACCAGGCTTTAATAATCATGAAACAAGCCGCCCCATACAACTTAATCGAACTGACCTGCTCGCAATGCCATCAGCCTTTCGACCTGGACATTATCGAACTGCCCGGCGGCATCCTCCAGCCCTATTTGCAGTGCTGGAACTGCCTCAGAAGTATCCCCGTTTCTACCTATCCAACTTCCAAAATATTGGTGGAAGTTTCCACCTCTATCATACGTGAAAAATCCTCACAAAATCAAATTCAAAAGGTGAACCCATGAGCGAACAAAAACAAAACGAACCAACCAACGGCTTAATCCTTTCCGGCACAGTCAACGCCAAAACCAATCAGGTCTACAAAAACGGCGATGAGCACTTTTTTGTTTTCATCACTTCGACCGGCTCCACCGTCCTGCACAAAGTCGAACTCAAGCCCGCTGTCTGGGGCTCCTACCAAGAGGGATCACCCTTCAAGATGAAGGTCAATATCAACGTCTTTAAGGATCAGGTGACCTTTCATCCAGCTGCTTAATTTCAACCGGGGTTAAAAAACCATGCTTTCCTATCAAACCTTAGTCGTTAACGGCCTGATTCACTCATTTGGCAAAGGCTATGATCTGCAGAAAACTGCACACCTCAAGGTTGATGGTTTAACCCAATTTTTAACCATACCGCTTGAACAATCGCACAATCATCAAATAGGTGATGTTGTTCGGGTGAGAGTCACAATCGACAGAATTACAAACCTTTCACGCTAGATATATCAGCGGTTCAGTGGGTGGCCGCTGCCGGATATAAAATCACCCTAAAACCTATATGACCATGGAAAAGGGAAATGAAAAAGAAACTTATCCTGTCGCTCCTAGGGGCGGGGCTAATCTTTCCAGGGATGGCCCTCGCTGAGTTCACCTGGACACCACTGGTTACCTCCGCAATGTTTGACGGCATTCGAGCGGATGTAGTCCTTGCGTGTACCTCGATCTTCTTCATTGGCCTGGTCATTTTCGGTATGGCCATGATTTGGCGTACCACAGGCCATTAACAACAATCAATCACTTAAAAGGAACCATCATGAACAGAACAAAACTTTGGAAAGGCCGTTTGATGGCCTCTTGCTACACCTTCGGCGCAATCGCTTTTGCCGCTCCCGCTTTTGCAGATGACGCCAACCTTACCACCCTTTTTGCCGCTGCCGACACCACAGGCCTGGTGGCAAAAGTTCTTTTGCTCTTAACCGGCGCAATCGCAATGCCTCTGCTTTTTACCGGCTACGATCTGCTCAAAAAAGGAATCAAGCGTTTCCGCGGTTGATCAACCTTCCTGTCTTACCCCAAGGGGGCCTTCGGGCTCCCTTTAACCTATTGGCGACATTATGCACATCGACCCCTTTGAAATGCTCTGGAACGCCTTTTTGCCGATCCTTACCACGTTCACAGGTGGTCTTGTAACCGATCTTACCACTCTCATGATCGGCATACTGATCATCATAATGATCCTGATAGCCTTTGATCTCATCATTGATGTTTTGACCGGTTCCGAAAGAACGCTTGCCGGATTCCAAGAACAAAAACGGATGCGGCGAATGCGGAATTTAGAGGCGCATCCTTCAAGAAGGATTTTCGACTCTGAAATTGAGATTTCAGAATCCAATCTTGAAGAGCTTGAAAACGCATACAAAAAGTCAAGGAGATGAAAAGAAATGGGTGGAATGACATTTACATTTGACGTTGCATCCTATGGTTTGGGCATTGGCTGCGTCATGCTCGGATGGTTTGCTGGGATGATCGTCAATTTCGCCTTCTCGCTCTGCAAGCGCATAGGGTGGTGGACATGACCGGCCCGGAACTTATCGATATTCTCACCACTTTCTCTGGCGAGCTTTCCCGGATCATTTCATTTGCCTGTGGATCGCTCACGGCTATGGCCTTTGTTCTGGCTTCTACCATGAGGCTTTAAGATGGTTCGATTTCCTGAAGCTATAAACATTCCCCTGTTGTTTTCAGATTTTTTTTCGATGGCACAACCCTTTGTGCAAATTGCTTTTTATTTGGCTTCGGCTGCTGTCATCGTCGCTGCCATTCGGAGAATGAAATCATGAAACATTTACCGTCCTTCAGCCTGATCAGAAAGAAAATACTCTTCCTGGCTTTCATTGCCGTCTGTTTCATCATCGGCGCTCTGCATAATGCCCTTGGCGCTGACCTATCCTGCCGCCAATCGCTCGACGTTTGCGAGAAGTCATGTACCCACCGTGACGGCATGTATAAATTCCAGTGCCTGGGTGACTCGTACTCAACCGAAGGCTCTAAGTTCAAATGCCTATGCGGTGACGAGGTGAATACTGAACTGAACCACCAGCGGACCCTGGCTGAACTTCGGCGGCTGCAGATTTTCTCTTCCTCACAATCCGAGTCGAAGAAATGAAAAATTTCCTGTTTTTCATTCTCGGTTTTGTTCTGGTTTTTGCTGTCGGTATTGCATTTGCTGCCGGCCCTGGTTCAACGCCCTTAACCAATATAATTCTTCTCAATTCACCTACGGCAAATACAACGCTTGACTCTATTTTAGCCCAACAAGGATCAACGCCTATTCTTGACAATATGGTTAACCAGGCCAATGGAACATATGTAAGAACGCTTCCAGCAACACAAACAACCGCTCAAACTATTCAAACTTTATCCCCTAATTCTTCCTGGTCTGTTGCCGGTGGAATTTTAACAACTCTTGGCATGGCTTCCGCTCGTTGGAACCCCATGATCGGCGGAATGATTTCGGGCGTTGGTCAAGCATCTATTGCCCTTGGTTATCTTGCAAACTATGAATTTGATTTAAAAAAAGCGTATGATCATTCCTGGCTTCAAGGCGATTCAGCATTGAAACATATTATTGATAATACTTTTCCGGCTAATTTACTTCCTCAAGCTGGTGATATTTTTACAAATGGATCTCAGAATTATCAACTAGGTACTCTATATAATTTTAATGGTACTTATTCTACCGGCATTATTGATCAAATGTCTCTTGTGTTTGGTACTGATACAGCTGGTACCTATTCTGGCCAAATCCGCACTTTAAATGGTCATGGTTTTGTAATTAAAGGATTTGCTTTTAATTGGAACGGTTCTTCTTATTATTATTATGATGAATATCTCCTTAATGTGACTGCCGCTCCTGCTACTTATCCAACAACTGGCGCACCTTCGACATTATCTAATTCTGATATAGCTAAACTTGGTCAAGCTTTTGCGGATGCTGCTTTAAACGATCCCCTTGTTAAAAAGGCTCTTGAAAATGTTGTCAATTCTCATCCCGAAACAATTAACGCACCTTATCCTATTTCCAAACAAGATATAAATAATTACAAAAATAATAATGTCTCTGCCGCTTTAAACCAAGCCGCAACGACCATCACTAATATATCGAATGCCAACCCGGCAGACACCGCCGCCGCTACTGCTTCGGCCACAGCAACAGCAAATGCCACAGTCAACGACAACAAGGAAACGTTTGACCGTGTGCCTGCGAATGCCTTTGCAACTCCCTATGCAAAAGATCCCGTCAGCTTTACCGACAGGCTGAACACCTTTTTCACCAACGTCAAATCAAGCCCGCTCTTTTCTTTCTCTCAAGGATTCTTCAATTCCATTCCCGGTGGTGGCTCCCCAATTTTTCATGTTCCAGCCGGCATCTATGGCGACCATTATTATGACATGAGTCAGACAATGACAGGAGGGCTTGCCGTCATGAAAGCCGCGCTGCTCTGTGTTTTCGGCTTCCTATCCATTCGTGCCGTCATAATGAAGAGGTAAGAATATGTCAGGTTTCGGCGTAATAATTGATTGGCTCTGGTCATTCTGGCTGCTGGTTGAAAAGGGCTTCACATGGGTCATTAACGGCTTTTTCCTGCTCATCAGATTCACCCTCTTTTCGATCTTCGACGGCCTGCTTGTCGTGATCGAAGGCTTCTTCTCCGCTCTGGATCTGTCCTCTATCGCTTTCAACTACGCCGCTGCCTGGGGTGGCCTGCCCACTCAGCTTATCTGGTTGATAACAGTTACCGGAATTCCGCAATGCCTCACTCTCCTTGGCGCGGCCTACATGATCCGGCTTCTCCTCAACTTGATACCGTCCTGGGCGACAAGGGTTTAATCATGATAATAAAAATTGAAGCACCGCTCTCCTGCCACACAATTCTTTTTGGAATTTATCGTTTTTTTTCGATTCGTTTCCTTCTTCGTTATCATTCGTCAAAATACCGTAAAAGTTCAAACTGGATGCAAACAGCTGCTCGCTCACACATTATCCAGGTGAATTTATGATTATCGGATTTGTTGGCACTCCCGGCAGCGGGAAGACATATGAAGCAGTGAAAAAGATTTGTGACAATCTTTCATGGGGGCGGGTGGTATTTACAAATATCCGAGGACTTGAAGATCCTAAGTGTTTGGAAATGATAAAGAACGTCTGCGGTCTTTCTGATCTTGCCCTTAAGATTCAATTACAATTTTTACCTGATGAGCTGGTCCCTTCCTTCTGGAACCATATCTCGCCTAAGGCTTTAATCGTTATCGATGAAGTGCATAAATTTTTTGATTCTCGGCAGTGGCAACAGAAGGAAAATCAAATGTTTGCCAGTTGGGCCTCTACCCATCGTCATATGGGTTATGACCTGGTTCTTATTACTCAGGCTACCGCAAGGGTTGATTCAGCCGTCCGAGCGCTTTTTGAATGGGTCTACGAGTATAGAAAGATCAACTATTTTGGCTCGCTGGTGACCAACAAATATATCTGCAATTCTTTTGATTCAGAAGACACCTCGGCCAAACCTCTTGCCCAGGATAGACGCAACTACGATCAAAAATATTTCCGTTGTTATAAGAGCTACGCGGCGAAAGACATAAAAGAATTAAGCATCATGCCGCATGTCAACGTCCTGAAACACCCCGTCTTTTATATCATTCCCGTTCTCTTCTGTTTTCTCATTTATCAAGTGTTCCATTCCAGCCTGGCGAAAGGTGATCTTTTCGGCACAGGCCAAATGCTCAAAGAACAGGACAAACGATCCGTTTCAATGCTGCAGCAATCCAAATCTAAAGACAAAAATTCGCAGCCGTCCGGTGCCATCGCCTCTGTGAACAGGAATGGCCTCACCGTTTACACCAATAAGGGGAAATGAAATGAAATCTAAATTGCTGGTCTTTACTGTTTTAGGCGTATTCCTGGTCATGGGTTTACTTCTGACTCCATTGGTTGCTTCCAAGCTCAAAAAACCCCCTGTTACATCGCCCAGGCCCGTAAATGCTCAAGCAATCACTGAGCAGCCTGCCAGACCTGCACCCATTGAAACGGTTTCTGTAGATTTCGAGAACACCCAGTTAGCGGAAGTCGTCCAATTCATTACCGCAAAAACGCACGTGAAATTTGTTTTTGACGGCCTGGGTACCAGCCCCATCACTTGGCAGGAATTTGATGTACCGGTTCCTGATCTGGTTCGATCCTTTGAAAGAGTGCTGAAATCTTCAGGGATAAATTGCAAGCCTGCTGACGGCTCTATCCTTTTAACCAAAAGAATAGCTCAAGGTGAACTTGAACGGCTTGATTTTGCAATGAGCGAGAAAGGAACGTTCTTTTTGTATCGGGGCAATGTCTATGAAGCATCAACGCTCCCTTGCTCTCTCCGTCGAATCAACGGGCAATGGTACGCTGTTGCCGCTGGAAGCGGCACGGGCAACCAGGGCGACCAATTACCGGCGATTGCCGGGTTTGGTCGACTTGAGTTGACCGCTCAAAAATAACCAAACCGCTAAAACCATGAACGCCAAACATCGCAGAGATGAAGAGCTTTCCAAACAGTACAAAAACCCATCATTTCAACCTTCCTATCATCGAGGAAAACCTCTTCCTGAGGCTCCACCGCAAGAGAAACCGCAAGATAGGGAATGGTACTGGAAATCCCTACTGAGTGATCCGCTATGCCGCCAACAAAAATAAAAGCCACTTTCCCGAAGAAGAAATCCACACCGAGGAAATCAAAGAAGTGTGAAGCCGATCCGCGCCAACAAAGGCTTCCTGGCTTTCAATTGATATCAAAATAAAAAATCCCCTTTGCTCCAAAGTTTAGCTACCTAGGCAAAGGGGATCACTCACCACAACCCCTGAATGAGGTTATGCCACAATGTTACATCCTGCCGTTTCCTCTCGCAAGACTTCCCGCAAGAAATCTACACGTCAATCTACCTCCACCACCGGAGCGGCAGCGGAGGTGGTTCGGTCGCAAGCCAGAATATCATGCGACCGTATACTAGTAAAACGGGTGCATCAAAGTGTTGATTTTCTAAAAGTTTCTTTTTGGATTCAGTGGGAAGATTCAAAATTCCTCGATCTCCTCGATTGGTTGAAAAAACGTCTGCAGTCGACCGATGATGAGGAAGTCTGTGTGTTCAAGGATTGCGGTCTCGATTGGAATCTTATGAGAACCGGAACAAATAAATTTAATTACCGGCTCCGCTCTGGTGATGTGACCCTGCTCTTCAATCGCCGGGAACATTACGGCAATATTCCTAATTTTCGAATCGAAATTGGCTCCCTGACTTCACAAACAGCCCTGTATCAAACCATCGTTAATATCAAACATTGGTTGGAGCGCAAACACGCTG
>TBL_comb47_HYPODRAFT_10006467_pt1 | contig 12647 bp, 2 predicted proteins | sample TroBogypolimnion_40_FD_10682 | JGI IMG/M metagenome (IMG submission 10682)
CTTGAATGAAACATGTAAAGACGCAATGAATATTATGGAATTTGTTGATCAGTTGCAAGTTAGCGTTAAGGATTTGGAAGAAACAGGGAGACTAGGATACTCTGAAGGTATTTCTAAAATATTTATTAATGGGTTAAAACAAATAAACATATCAGATAGACCGATTCATTGTTCTGATTCAAAAAGAGAAATTGTTTATATAAAGGATAAAAATCAGTGGAACAAGGAAGATGATAATAAAAGTTTGCTAACAAATGCGATTAAACGTGTAGCACATAAAAACATGAAACAAATTAAAGAATGGACTAAAGTAAATCCAGAATATAATGATTCTTCATCTAAACAGAATGATCGATACTTGAAGATTGTTAGTAATTCAATGAATGGATTAACAGAAGAAGAAGCTAACAAGAACTATAATAAAATAATTAAGAATATTACAAAGGAAACTGTGATAGATAAATGATATATATTAATTTTATAACTTGTAAAAAAGGACTTAGATAGCCTTTAAGTATGTTTCAAATTAATATATATATATATTCTGTTAATTAAATTCCCAAAAGTAATTAAGACCATAATGTTCTAAAAAATGAGAAAATATTAGAAAAACATGTTATGCTATTATTTTATTTATAAAATCATTGAATATGTGTTTAAACATATTTAAACATATTTAAACATATTTAAACATATTTAAACATATTTAAATATAGGTTAAACTATATTATATAATGCCAAAAGAAAATATTGATTATTCAAATACCATAATTTATAAAATTTATTGTAACGATTCTGCAATTACAGATACATATGTGGGACACACAACTAATTTTGTTGTAAGAAAGTATTCTCATAAAAATGCTTGTAATAATTCTAAAAATGTTTTGAAAATTTATAAAATAATAAGAGAAAATGGTGGTTGGGATAATTGGAATATGGTTGAGATTGCCAAATATAATTGCAATGATTCAACAGAAGCAAGAATTAAGGAACAACTACATTACGAAGAGTTAAAATCAACTTTAAATAGTTGTCCCCCGTATGTAGATAAATTACAATATTATTGTGTTGAATGTGATTTACAATGTAGTAGTCCAAAACAATTTGATAAACATATAAAGTGTAGTTTACATACAAAAAATCAAATTAAACCTAACAACGAACAGACAATAATAAATAAATCAAAATTCTGTCCAAAGTTTTATTGCGAAAAATGTCACTACGGAACTAGTAAAAAAAGTAGCTACGACGATCATTTAATAAGTAAGAGACATAACAATTTAATAAGTAAGAGACATAACAATTTAATAAGTAAGAGACATAACAATTTAATCTCAATTAATAATATTCTGCCCAAATTCTGCTCTGGGTTTATATGTCATATATGTAGCAAGGAATATAAAGATAACTCCGGATTATGGAGACATAACAAAAAATGTATAAAAATTCAACAGACAGTTACTCCACAAAACATAATCGTAAATATTTCTGACTTACAAAATGATCACACAAAACAACAGCAATTAATAGAATATTTGTTAAAAGAAAATTCAGAGTTTAAGCAACTTATGATAGAACAGAATAAACAAATGTTGGAACTAGTTAAGAATATTGCAAAGGAAACTGTAATTAATAAATGATATATATATATTAATTTTATAACTTGTAAAAAAGGACTTCATAACTTGTGAAAGAAAAACATAGTAAAGTTCTTTAAGTCCTTTTTTACAAGTTATAAAATAAATATATATATAATCTAACAAATAATTTTCAAAAAGTATTTTAGGTTTTGGAAAATGGACATTTATAAATGTCCAAAATGAGAAACCTGAATAAAGTTTTGAAAAAGCAAATTACGAAAAGTGAATTTAGACCATAATGCTCTAAAAATATTAAAAACACAAATTATGTTGTTATGTGAAAAAAAATATATACAATTCAAAAAAATGATTTAAAATTGTTATATTTAGGAACTATATGAAACAATTTGAAACAAACGAAACAAATATAGAACAAAAATTATAAAGACCATTCGCTGTTCTGATTCGAAAATAAAAATTGTTAATATTACTGATAAGAATTAAATTGGCAAAAGAACAAAAACTATAATAAATTATTACAACGGAAACTATCTCTAATAAATATTATATTTTGTGATAATAATATAAACACATCTCAAAATATAATATACAATTATAATAATGCCAAAAGAAAATATTGATTATTCTAATACCATAATTTATAAAATTTATTGTAACGATTCTGCAATTAAGGATATATATGTAGGACATACAACACATTTTATTCAACGAAAATACCAACATAAATTATCGTGTAATAATTTAAAAAATGTTTTGAAAATTTATAAAACAATAAGAGAAAATGGAGGATGGAATAATTGGAGTATGGTTGAGATTGCCAAATATAATTGCAATGATTCAACAGAAGCAAGAATTAAGGAACAACTACATTATGAAGAATTACATGCGTCTTTAAATAGTTGTCCTCCGTATGCAAATACCAAAAAATATGTTTGTGTTGAATGTGATTTACAATGTAGTGGTCCAACACAATTTAATAATCATATAAATTGTATTTCACATAATAAAAAGAAAATTAACCCTAACAACGAACAGACAATAATAAATAAAGTAAATCTTTGTACTAAATTTGTTTGTAAAACGTGCGACTATTCTACGTCACGAAAGTCTCAACTGGAAAGACATTTGGTAACACCAAGACATATAATAAAACAAAATGAAACACACATGGGTACAATTGCGACCGAAAAGTGTTATGATTGTAATTGCGGTGATTCATTTAATAGTAGAACTACATTATGGAGACATAAAAAGAAATGTATAAAAATTCAACAGCCAGTTACTCCACAAAACATAATCGTAAATATTTCTGACTTACAAAATAAAGACAAGCAACAAGAATTAATTGAATATTTGTTAAAAGAAAATTCCGAGTTTAAGCAACTTATGATAGAACAGAATAAACATATGATGGAACAAATGAATGAGCAAAATAAACAAAACAAAAATATGATGGAACTAGCTAAGAATTCTGGAAATAATAATAATAGTCACAATACAACTAACAACAACAATTTTAATCTTCAGTTTTTCTTGAATGAAACATGTAAAGACGCAATGAATATTATGGAATTTGTTGATCAGTTGCAAGTTAGCGTTAAGGATTTGGAAGAAACAGGGAGACTAGGATACTCTGAAGGTATTTCTAAAATATTTATTAATGGGTTAAAACAAATAAACATATCAGATAGACCGATTCATTGTTCTGATTCAAAAAGAGAAATTGTTTATATAAAGGATAAAAATCAGTGGAACAAGGAAGATGATAATAAAAGTTTGCTAACAAATGCGATTAAACGTGTAGCACATAAAAACATGAAACAAATTAAAGAATGGACTAAAGTAAATCCAGAATATAATGATTCTTCATCTAAACAGAATGATCGATACTTGAAGATTGTTAGTAATTCAATGAATGGATTAACAGAAGAAGAAGCTAACAAGAACTATAATAAAATAATTAAGAATATTACAAAGGAAACTGTGATAGATAAATGATATATATTAATTTTATAACTTGTAAAAAAGGACTTAGATAGCCTTTAAGTATGTTTCAAATTAATATATATATATATTCTGTTAATTAAATTCCCAAAAGTAATTAAGACCATAATGTTCTAAAAAATGAGAAAATATTAGAAAAACATGTTATGCTATTATTTTATTTATAAAATCATTGAATATGTGTTTAAACATATTTAAACATATTTAAACATATTTAAACATATTTAAACATATTTAAATATAGGTTAAACTATATTATATAATGCCAAAAGAAAATATTGATTATTCAAATACCATAATTTATAAAATTTATTGTAACGATTCTGCAATTACAGATACATATGTGGGACACACAACTAATTTTGTTGTAAGAAAGTATTCTCATAAAAATGCTTGTAATAATTCTAAAAATGTTTTGAAAATTTATAAAATAATAAGAGAAAATGGTGGTTGGGATAATTGGAATATGGTTGAGATTGCCAAATATAATTGCAATGATTCAACAGAAGCAAGAATTAAGGAACAACTACATTACGAAGAGTTAAAATCAACTTTAAATAGTTGTCCCCCGTATGTAGATAAATTACAATATTATTGTGTTGAATGTGATTTACAATGTAGTAGTCCAAAACAATTTGATAAACATATAAAGTGTAGTTTACATACAAAAAATCAAATTAAACCTAACAACGAACAGACAATAATAAATAAATCAAAATTCTGTCCAAAGTTTTATTGCGAAAAATGTCACTACGGAACTAGTAAAAAAAGTAGCTACGACGATCATTTAATAAGTAAGAGACATAACAATTTAATAAGTAAGAGACATAACAATTTAATAAGTAAGAGACATAACAATTTAATCTCAATTAATAATATTCTGCCCAAATTCTGCTCTGGGTTTATATGTCATATATGTAGCAAGGAATATAAAGATAACTCCGGATTATGGAGACATAACAAAAAATGTATAAAAATTCAACAGACAGTTACTCCACAAAACATAATCGTAAATATTTCTGACTTACAAAATGATCACACAAAACAACAGCAATTAATAGAATATTTGTTAAAAGAAAATTCAGAGTTTAAGCAACTTATGATAGAACAGAATAAACAAATGTTGGAACTAGTTAAGAATATTGCAAAGGAAACTGTAATTAATAAATGATATATATATATTAATTTTATAACTTGTAAAAAAGGACTTCATAACTTGTGAAAGAAAAACATAGTAAAGTTCTTTAAGTCCTTTTTTACAAGTTATAAAATAAATATATATATAATCTAACAAATAATTTTCAAAAAGTATTTTAGGTTTTGGAAAATGGACATTTATAAATGTCCAAAATGAGAAACCTGAATAAAGTTTTGAAAAAGCAAATTACGAAAAGTGAATTTAGACCATAATGCTCTAAAAATATTAAAAACACAAATTATGTTGTTATGTGAAAAAAAATATATACAATTCAAAAAAATGATTTAAAATTGTTATATTTAGGAACTATATGAAACAATTTGAAACAAACGAAACAAATATAGAACAAAAATTATAAAGACCATTCGCTGTTCTGATTCGAAAATAAAAATTGTTAATATTACTGATAAGAATTAAATTGGCAAAAGAACAAAAACTATAATAAATTATTACAACGGAAACTATCTCTAATAAATATTATATTTTGTGATAATAATATAAACACATCTCAAAATATAATATACAATTATAATAATGCCAAAAGAAAATATTGATTATTCTAATACCATAATTTATAAAATTTATTGTAACGATTCTGCAATTAAGGATATATATGTAGGACATACAACACATTTTATTCAACGAAAATACCAACATAAATTATCGTGTAATAATTTAAAAAATGTTTTGAAAATTTATAAAACAATAAGAGAAAATGGAGGATGGAATAATTGGAGTATGGTTGAGATTGCCAAATATAATTGCAATGATTCAACAGAAGCAAGAATTAAGGAACAACTACATTATGAAGAATTACATGCGTCTTTAAATAGTTGTCCTCCGTATGCAAATACCAAAAAATATGTTTGTGTTGAATGTGATTTACAATGTAGTGGTCCAACACAATTTAATAATCATATAAATTGTATTTCACATAATAAAAAGAAAATTAACCCTAACAACGAACAGACAATAATAAATAAAGTAAATCTTTGTACTAAATTTGTTTGTAAAACGTGCGACTATTCTACGTCACGAAAGTCTCAACTGGAAAGACATTTGGTAACACCAAGACATATAATAAAACAAAATGAAACACACATGGGTACAATTGCGACCGAAAAGTGTTATGATTGTAATTGCGGTGATTCATTTAATAGTAGAACTACATTATGGAGACATAAAAAGAAATGTATAAAAATTCAACAGCCAGTTACTCCACAAAACATAATCGTAAATATTTCTGACTTACAAAATAAAGACAAGCAACAAGAATTAATTGAATATTTGTTAAAAGAAAATTCCGAGTTTAAGCAACTTATGATAGAACAGAATAAACATATGATGGAACAAATGAATGAGCAAAATAAACAAAACAAAAATATGATGGAACTAGCTAAGAATTCTGGAAATAATAATAATAGTCACAATACAACTAACAACAACAATTTTAATCTTCAGTTTTTCTTGAATGAAACATGTAAAGACGCAATGAATATTATGGAATTTGTTGATCAGTTGCAAGTTAGCGTTAAGGATTTGGAAGAAACAGGGAGACTAGGATACTCTGAAGGTATTTCTAAAATATTTATTAATGGGTTAAAACAAATAAACATATCAGATAGACCGATTCATTGTTCTGATTCAAAAAGAGAAATTGTTTATATAAAGGATAAAAATCAGTGGAACAAGGAAGATGATAATAAAAGTTTGCTAACAAATGCGATTAAACGTGTAGCACATAAAAACATGAAACAAATTAAAGAATGGACTAAAGTAAATCCAGAATATAATGATTCTTCATCTAAACAGAATGATCGATACTTGAAGATTGTTAGTAATTCAATGAATGGATTAACAGAAGAAGAAGCTAACAAGAACTATAATAAAATAATTAAGAATATTACAAAGGAAACTGTGATAGATAAATGATATATATTAATTTTATAACTTGTAAAAAAGGACTTAGATAGCCTTTAAGTATGTTTCAAATTAATATATATATATATTCTGTTAATTAAATTCCCAAAAGTAATTAAGACCATAATGTTCTAAAAAATGAGAAAATATTAGAAAAACATGTTATGCTATTATTTTATTTATAAAATCATTGAATATGTGTTTAAACATATTTAAACATATTTAAACATATTTAAACATATTTAAACATATTTAAATATAGGTTAAACTATATTATATAATGCCAAAAGAAAATATTGATTATTCAAATACCATAATTTATAAAATTTATTGTAACGATTCTGCAATTACAGATACATATGTGGGACACACAACTAATTTTGTTGTAAGAAAGTATTCTCATAAAAATGCTTGTAATAATTCTAAAAATGTTTTGAAAATTTATAAAATAATAAGAGAAAATGGTGGTTGGGATAATTGGAATATGGTTGAGATTGCCAAATATAATTGCAATGATTCAACAGAAGCAAGAATTAAGGAACAACTACATTACGAAGAGTTAAAATCAACTTTAAATAGTTGTCCCCCGTATGTAGATAAATTACAATATTATTGTGTTGAATGTGATTTACAATGTAGTAGTCCAAAACAATTTGATAAACATATAAAGTGTAGTTTACATACAAAAAATCAAATTAAACCTAACAACGAACAGACAATAATAAATAAATCAAAATTCTGTCCAAAGTTTTATTGCGAAAAATGTCACTACGGAACTAGTAAAAAAAGTAGCTACGACGATCATTTAATAAGTAAGAGACATAACAATTTAATAAGTAAGAGACATAACAATTTAATAAGTAAGAGACATAACAATTTAATCTCAATTAATAATATTCTGCCCAAATTCTGCTCTGGGTTTATATGTCATATATGTAGCAAGGAATATAAAGATAACTCCGGATTATGGAGACATAACAAAAAATGTATAAAAATTCAACAGACAGTTACTCCACAAAACATAATCGTAAATATTTCTGACTTACAAAATGATCACACAAAACAACAGCAATTAATAGAATATTTGTTAAAAGAAAATTCAGAGTTTAAGCAACTTATGATAGAACAGAATAAACAAATGTTGGAACTAGTTAAGAATATTGCAAAGGAAACTGTAATTAATAAATGATATATATATATTAATTTTATAACTTGTAAAAAAGGACTTCATAACTTGTGAAAGAAAAACATAGTAAAGTTCTTTAAGTCCTTTTTTACAAGTTATAAAATAAATATATATATAATCTAACAAATAATTTTCAAAAAGTATTTTAGGTTTTGGAAAATGGACATTTATAAATGTCCAAAATGAGAAACCTGAATAAAGTTTTGAAAAAGCAAATTACGAAAAGTGAATTTAGACCATAATGCTCTAAAAATATTAAAAACACAAATTATGTTGTTATGTGAAAAAAAATATATACAATTCAAAAAAATGATTTAAAATTGTTATATTTAGGAACTATATGAAACAATTTGAAACAAACGAAACAAATATAGAACAAAAATTATAAAGACCATTCGCTGTTCTGATTCGAAAATAAAAATTGTTAATATTACTGATAAGAATTAAATTGGCAAAAGAACAAAAACTATAATAAATTATTACAACGGAAACTATCTCTAATAAATATTATATTTTGTGATAATAATATAAACACATCTCAAAATATAATATACAATTATAATAATGCCAAAAGAAAATATTGATTATTCTAATACCATAATTTATAAAATTTATTGTAACGATTCTGCAATTAAGGATATATATGTAGGACATACAACACATTTTATTCAACGAAAATACCAACATAAATTATCGTGTAATAATTTAAAAAATGTTTTGAAAATTTATAAAACAATAAGAGAAAATGGAGGATGGAATAATTGGAGTATGGTTGAGATTGCCAAATATAATTGCAATGATTCAACAGAAGCAAGAATTAAGGAACAACTACATTATGAAGAATTACATGCGTCTTTAAATAGTTGTCCTCCGTATGCAAATACCAAAAAATATGTTTGTGTTGAATGTGATTTACAATGTAGTGGTCCAACACAATTTAATAATCATATAAATTGTATTTCACATAATAAAAAGAAAATTAACCCTAACAACGAACAGACAATAATAAATAAAGTAAATCTTTGTACTAAATTTGTTTGTAAAACGTGCGACTATTCTACGTCACGAAAGTCTCAACTGGAAAGACATTTGGTAACACCAAGACATATAATAAAACAAAATGAAACACACATGGGTACAATTGCGACCGAAAAGTGTTATGATTGTAATTGCGGTGATTCATTTAATAGTAGAACTACATTATGGAGACATAAAAAGAAATGTATAAAAATTCAACAGCCAGTTACTCCACAAAACATAATCGTAAATATTTCTGACTTACAAAATAAAGACAAGCAACAAGAATTAATTGAATATTTGTTAAAAGAAAATTCCGAGTTTAAGCAACTTATGATAGAACAGAATAAACATATGATGGAACAAATGAATGAGCAAAATAAACAAAACAAAAATATGATGGAACTAGCTAAGAATTCTGGAAATAATAATAATAGTCACAATACAACTAACAACAACAATTTTAATCTTCAGTTTTTCTTGAATGAAACATGTAAAGACGCAATGAATATTATGGAATTTGTTGATCAGTTGCAAGTTAGCGTTAAGGATTTGGAAGAAACAGGGAGACTAGGATACTCTGAAGGTATTTCTAAAATATTTATTAATGGGTTAAAACAAATAAACATATCAGATAGACCGATTCATTGTTCTGATTCAAAAAGAGAAATTGTTTATATAAAGGATAAAAATCAGTGGAACAAGGAAGATGATAATAAAAGTTTGCTAACAAATGCGATTAAACGTGTAGCACATAAAAACATGAAACAAATTAAAGAATGGACTAAAGTAAATCCAGAATATAATGATTCTTCATCTAAACAGAATGATCGATACTTGAAGATTGTTAGTAATTCAATGAATGGATTAACAGAAGAAGAAGCTAACAAGAACTATAATAAAATAATTAAGAATATTACAAAGGAAACTGTGATAGATAAATGATATATATTAATTTTATAACTTGTAAAAAAGGACTTAGATAGCCTTTAAGTATGTTTCAAATTAATATATATATATATTCTGTTAATTAAATTCCCAAAAGTAATTAAGACCATAATGTTCTAAAAAATGAGAAAATATTAGAAAAACATGTTATGCTATTATTTTATTTATAAAATCATTGAATATGTGTTTAAACATATTTAAACATATTTAAACATATTTAAACATATTTAAACATATTTAAATATAGGTTAAACTATATTATATAATGCCAAAAGAAAATATTGATTATTCAAATACCATAATTTATAAAATTTATTGTAACGATTCTGCAATTACAGATACATATGTGGGACACACAACTAATTTTGTTGTAAGAAAGTATTCTCATAAAAATGCTTGTAATAATTCTAAAAATGTTTTGAAAATTTATAAAATAATAAGAGAAAATGGTGGTTGGGATAATTGGAATATGGTTGAGATTGCCAAATATAATTGCAATGATTCAACAGAAGCAAGAATTAAGGAACAACTACATTACGAAGAGTTAAAATCAACTTTAAATAGTTGTCCCCCGTATGTAGATAAATTACAATATTATTGTGTTGAATGTGATTTACAATGTAGTAGTCCAAAACAATTTGATAAACATATAAAGTGTAGTTTACATACAAAAAATCAAATTAAACCTAACAACGAACAGACAATAATAAATAAATCAAAATTCTGTCCAAAGTTTTATTGCGAAAAATGTCACTACGGAACTAGTAAAAAAAGTAGCTACGACGATCATTTAATAAGTAAGAGACATAACAATTTAATAAGTAAGAGACATAACAATTTAATAAGTAAGAGACATAACAATTTAATCTCAATTAATAATATTCTGCCCAAATTCTGCTCTGGGTTTATATGTCATATATGTAGCAAGGAATATAAAGATAACTCCGGATTATGGAGACATAACAAAAAATGTATAAAAATTCAACAGACAGTTACTCCACAAAACATAATCGTAAATATTTCTGACTTACAAAATGATCACACAAAACAACAGCAATTAATAGAATATTTGTTAAAAGAAAATTCAGAGTTTAAGCAACTTATGATAGAACAGAATAAACAAATGTTGGAACTAGTTAAGAATATTGCAAAGGAAACTGTAATTAATAAATGATATATATATATTAATTTTATAACTTGTAAAAAAGGACTTCATAACTTGTGAAAGAAAAACATAGTAAAGTTCTTTAAGTCCTTTTTTACAAGTTATAAAATAAATATATATATAATCTAACAAATAATTTTCAAAAAGTATTTTAGGTTTTGGAAAATGGACATTTATAAATGTCCAAAATGAGAAACCTGAATAAAGTTTTGAAAAAGCAAATTACGAAAAGTGAATTTAGACCATAATGCTCTAAAAATATTAAAAACACAAATTATGTTGTTATGTGAAAAAAAATATATACAATTCAAAAAAATGATTTAAAATTGTTATATTTAGGAACTATATGAAACAATTTGAAACAAACGAAACAAATATAGAACAAAAATTATAAAGACCATTCGCTGTTCTGATTCGAAAATAAAAATTGTTAATATTACTGATAAGAATTAAATTGGCAAAAGAACAAAAACTATAATAAATTATTACAACGGAAACTATCTCTAATAAATATTATATTTTGTGATAATAATATAAACACATCTCAAAATATAATATACAATTATAATAATGCCAAAAGAAAATATTGATTATTCTAATACCATAATTTATAAAATTTATTGTAACGATTCTGCAATTAAGGATATATATGTAGGACATACAACACATTTTATTCAACGAAAATACCAACATAAATTATCGTGTAATAATTTAAAAAATGTTTTGAAAATTTATAAAACAATAAGAGAAAATGGAGGATGGAATAATTGGAGTATGGTTGAGATTGCCAAATATAATTGCAATGATTCAACAGAAGCAAGAATTAAGGAACAACTACATTATGAAGAATTACATGCGTCTTTAAATAGTTGTCCTCCGTATGCAAATACCAAAAAATATGTTTGTGTTGAATGTGATTTACAATGTAGTGGTCCAACACAATTTAATAATCATATAAATTGTATTTCACATAATAAAAAGAAAATTAACCCTAACAACGAACAGACAATAATAAATAAAGTAAATCTTTGTACTAAATTTGTTTGTAAAACGTGCGACTATTCTACGTCACGAAAGTCTCAACTGGAAAGACATTTGGTAACACCAAGACATATAATAAAACAAAATGAAACACACATGGGTACAATTGCGACCGAAAAGTGTTATGATTGTAATTGCGGTGATTCATTTAATAGTAGAACTACATTATGGAGACATAAAAAGAAATGTATAAAAATTCAACAGCCAGTTACTCCACAAAACATAATCGTAAATATTTCTGACTTACAAAATAAAGACAAGCAACAAGAATTAATTGAATATTTGTTAAAAGAAAATTCCGAGTTTAAGCAACTTATGATAGAACAGAATAAACATATGATGGAACAAATGAATGAGCAAAATAAACAAAACAAAAATATGATGGAACTAGCTAAGAATTCTGGAAATAATAATAATAGTCACAATACAACTAACAACAACAATTTTAATCTTCAGTTTTTCTTGAATGAAACATGTAAAGACGCAATGAATATTATGGAATTTGTTGATCAGTTGCAAGTTAGCGTTAAGGATTTGGAAGAAACAGGGAGACTAGGATACTCT
>TBL_comb47_HYPODRAFT_10006468_pt1 | contig 12646 bp, 10 predicted proteins | sample TroBogypolimnion_40_FD_10682 | JGI IMG/M metagenome (IMG submission 10682)
CCTTTGCGCGTTTAATAAATGCGCCAATTCTACTTTCATCCGCAATTTCTTCGAGCATTTTGAGAGTAGCTTCATTCGCGCCACCATGAGCCGGACCCCATAAAGATGCAATGCCTGCAGCGATACATGCAAAGGGATTGGCACCTGATGAGCCCGCGAGCCTTACTGTAGAAGTGGATGCATTTTGTTCATGGTCTGCATGAAGAATTAAAATGCGTTCAAAAGCTTTAGCAAGCACTGGATTAGGTTTGTATTCTTCACAAGGTGTGGCAAACATCATACGCATAAAGTTTTCTGCATAACCCAAATCATTTTTGGGATAAATAAAAGGCTGGCCCAAGCTATATTTGTAGCTCCATGCTGCGATGGTAGGTACTTTAGCTAAAAGTTGATGCGCTGATATTTGGCGATGTTCAGGATTCATCACATCCATGGAATCAAAATAAAATGCAGACATTGAACCTACAACACCCACCATAACTGCCATAGGATGTGCATCACGTCTAAATCCACGGAAAATATTATTTAATTGATCGTGGAGCATGGTGTGACGATTAATCGTTGTTGAGAATGTTTCTTTTTCTTGAGGCTTAGGTAATTCACCATGCATTAAGAGATAAGCGACATCTAAAAAATCATAATGTTCTGCAAGTTGTTCAATAGGATAACCACGATAAAGAAGAAGACTTTTCTCTCCGTCAATAAAGGTAATTTCGGAGCTGCATGAAGCAGTGACATAAAGCCGGGATCATAACTAAAGACTTGATGAGTCCCTAATTGACGAATATCAATGGCATCGTTACCCATAGTGCTTTTTACCAAAGGTAATTCTATGGATGTTGATTCTTGATCAAAATTTAATGTGACTTTAGTTGATTTCATTTTTGAAAAATAAAATTAATTATTAAATGAATTATAACTTTTCACGCTACTTTTGCTAGCGCTATCTTTATGCGGGGTAGAGTGCACCTAAAATGCGCAAGCCTTTAGCGCCAGTGACTTCAGGTAAGTTACCTGGTTTTAAAAATAATGTTTGTTTTGCAAGCCATGCAAATGCAGCAGCCTCAACATGTTGTGTTGGTAAACCAAGTGCATCAGTGAGTAGAATATTAGTTTTAGGCATTAATGTTTTTAAGCGTTCAACCAAGAAACCATTTAAAGCACCACCGCCACATAAATAAATTTCAGTAATATTTGCATCATGAGAATCTATTGCTTTTGCAATGCTTAATGCCGTAAGTTCCAAAAGCGTTCTTTGAATATCTTGTGTTGAGTAAGATTTTTGTAAGTGTTTATTAAGCCACGCTTCATTGAAATGATCTCGACCCGTACTTTTGGGCGCAGTTTTTTCAAAATAAGCATCTTTAAAAAATGCATCAAGGAGTGTTTCGATAACTTTACCTTCTTTGGCCCATGCACCATTCTCATCGAATGCTTGATGAAGATGTGCCTTACTCCATTGATCTAATAAAAGATTACCAGGGCCGGTATCAAAACCTGACACAGAAGTTTTAGGATTTAGTAGGGTGACATTAGCAATTCCGCCAATATTCAAAATTGCACGATAAGTCGTTGGGTGTGAAAAAATTTCATGATGAAATGCAGGCACCAATGGAGCGCCTTGCCCACTTGCTGCAACATCTCGACTTCTAAAATCAGCAATGACATTGATATTGGAAAGCTCAGCTAAAAGTGCAGGATTTCCAATCTGCAAGGTGAAGCCTTTTTGAGGTTGATGCCGAATAGTTTGCCCATGAAATCCGATGGCTTTGATATCTTTGGATCCGATGTTTGTTTTTTTAAGCAAAGCTTCAATTGCTTCATAGGCTTTTTTACTTACGGTGTTGCCTATGATGAGACTTTCTTCAAGCTCATTAGTATTAGGTGAGTGAAGTCTTAATAAAGCCTCTTTAAGTGTGTCTTCATAGGGCACATAACTATGACCCATAATTTTGATGTCTTGAGGTTTTTCACCAAAATTGACAAGCACTGCATCCATACCATCAAGGCTGGTGCCGGACATAAGACCTATAAATAATTCATTCATGTGTAAGATTGTAAATGTTTTATTTCCGCTATTTTCCATATTGGTAAAATAATTTAGGCTAAAATGATGGCAATTATTAAACTTCAATAAAACCATTCGGAAATATTTGTGGCTACTGAAATCAATCAAGCATTAGCGCTCATTAAAAGAGGTGCTGAAGAGATTCTTCTAGAAGAAGAGCTTCTTGAAAAACTCAAAAAAGGAAAACCTTTAAGAGTCAAAGCTGGCTTTGATCCTACGGCCCCAGATCTTCATTTAGGCCATACCGTTCTATTAAATAAACTTAGACAATTTCAAGATTTAGGTCATCACGTTTTATTTTTAATTGGCGACTTCACGGGCATGATTGGCGACCCCACAGGTAAAAGCGCGACACGACCACCTTTATCTCAAGACGAAGTTAAAAAAAATGCCGAGAGTTATGCTGAGCAAGTTTTTAAAATATTAAAGCGCGATCAAACCGAAGTCGTTTTTAATTCAACATGGCTCAACGATCTGGGAGCAGCTGGTATGTTGAAATTAGCTGCAAGCCATACGGTCGCTCGAATGTTAGAGCGCGATGATTTTAGTAAGCGATATAAAGCTAATCAACCTATCGCTATCCATGAATTTTTATACCCCCTTCTTCAAGGCTATGACTCTGTGGCATTAAAAGCAGATGTGGAATTAGGCGGTACGGATCAAAAATTTAATTTATTAATGGGTCGCGAATTACAAAAGCAATCTGGCCAATCTCCGCAATGTGTCATTACGATGCCGCTTCTCGAAGGTTTAGATGGTGTGCAAAAAATGTCTAAATCACTAGGCAATTACATAGGTATTAATGAAGCACCTGAGATTATTTTTGCAAAAATTATGTCGATTTCAGATGAATTAATGTGGCGATATATTGAGCTACTTTCTTTTGCATCTTTGGATGAAATCGAAGGTTGGAAAGCAAGTGTTAAAGCAGGCCAAAATCCTCGCGATATTAAAGTTACTTTTGCTCAAGAAATTGTCGCGCGCTTTCATTCAAAAGAGGCTGCTATCGAAGCGCTAGATAATTTTCAAACACGTTCTAAGGGTGGCATCCCAGAGAATGTGCCTGAAGTAAACATCACGATTCAAGCCGATGCGATAGGCATTTTGCAGCTCCTTAAAGAGGCGGCACTCGTGGCAAGCACTTCAGAAGGCATGCGTCTTATTGAGGGCGGCGGTATTAAAATTGACGGTGAGCGTCTTGAAGACGGCAAAAAAATGATCTCTAAAAATAGTGAGTTTGTGGCTCAAGTGGGCAAACGAAAATTTGCCAAGATTAAAGTGCTTTAATGTGATGGATCGTATTGATTTTTAATGAAGTTTTGATTTCAATTATCTGAATTTATTGATATAATTCGGCATGAAAATATTGATGGGCTTTAGGCCCATTTTTTGTTTCTGCAACTTGGGTAATTTTAGGAAATCAGCCTTAGATGGAAAAGCTTGAAACATTAATTGAAAAGACCGTGCAGCAGCTCGGATACGAGTTGGTTGATTTGGAGATTTCAAATCGAGGAAAGCTTTTGCGTGTTTATATTGATAAGCCTGATTCAGTGACGATTGATGATTGCACTTTGGTGAGCAACCACTTAGGTCACGTATTTACCGTAGAGCAGGATTTAGATTACGACCGACTAGAGGTTTCATCCCCTGGTATGGATCGCGTGTTAAAGAAATTAGCTGATTTTGAACGCTTCAAAGGTGAGCGAGCTTCTGTGAAGTTAAGAATGCCTTTAGATACGCGTAAAAATTTTTTAGGCACCATTGATGGAACAGAAAAAGACACTGTACTGTTGATGTGCGAGGGTGAGCTTTATCGTTTTGCTTTATCAAATATTGATAAAGCGCGATTGAGCCCAGAATTTAAACGTTAGAGAATGAGTTGCGGAGATTGAAATGAGTCGCGAGATTTTATTATTAGTAGATGCTTTAGCCCATGAAAAAAATGTGAACAAAGACGTGGTCTTTGAAGCGCTTGAATCAGCTTTGGCTTCTGCTACAAAGAAAAAAAATACAGAAGATATTGATGTGCGCGTAGAAATCAATCGCGATACGGGCGAATATAAATCTTTTAGACGTTGGACCATTTTGAATGATGAACTCATTGAAAATGAAGATGCTCAGATATCTCTGACTGATCCTCGTGCAGAAGGTAAAGCTGAAAACGATACGATCGAAGTGCCTTTAGAATCTATTGAATTTGGACGCATTGGCGCACAAGCTGCAAAGCAAGTGATCTTACAAAAAGTACGTGAAGCCGAAAGAGAGCAAATTTTAGAAGACTTTTTAGGCCGTAATGAAAAGTTAGTGACAGGTGATTAAACGTATGGATCGTGGCAATGGCATTATTGAAGTGGGCCGTATTGAAGCTGTGCTTCCGCGCGATCAAATGATCCCTAAAGAAAATTTACGTATTGGTGACCGCGTGAGAGCTTATCTTACAAGCGTTGAAAGAAGCCATCGTGGACCTCAACTCATTTTATCTAGAACGGCACCTGAATTTCTTGTTCGTTTATTTGAACTTGAAGTGCCTGAAATTGAAGAAGGCTTATTAGAAATTAAATCAGCCTCTCGTGATCCAGGCTTACGTTCAAAAATTGCTGTCAAAAGCAAATGATCAAAGAATTGATCCGGTAGGTACATGCGTGGGTATGCGTGGATCAAGAGTTCAAGCAGTGACAGGTGAACTTGCAGGTGAGCGTGTCGATATTGTTTTATGGTCTATGGAGCCAGCACAGTTTGTAATTAATGCTATGGCACCTGCTGAAGTTTCAAGTATTGTCGTTGATGAAGAAAAACACAGTATGGATGTTGTGGTGAATGAAGAAAATTTAGCACAAGCGATTGGACGAAATGGTCAAAACGTTCGTCTTGCATCTGAACTCACAGGTTGGAATATTAATATTCTGACGGAAGAAGAATCTTCTAAGAAAAATGAAGAAGAGTATGCAAGTACAAGTCAATTATTCATGGCGAAACTTGACGTGGATGAAGATGTAGCTGACATTCTTGTGCAAGAAGGATTTAGTACATTAGAAGAAATTGCTTACGTGCCATTACAAGAGATGGTTGAGATCGAGGCGTTCGATGAAGACACGGTGAATGAACTTCGTTCACGTGCGAGAGCGGCTCTTCTTACTGAGGCGATTGCTAAAGAAGAAAAAGTTGAAGAAGCAGCAGAAGATTTACTCACGATGGAAGGCATGGATGATGCGACAGCTAATCTTCTTGCATCAAAAGGTATTTCGAAAATGGAAGATCTTGCAGATCTTGCTGTAGATGAATTGGTTGAAATGACTGCGATGGACGAAGAGCGTGCGAAACAGTTAATTATGACTGCTAGAGCGCCTTGGTTTGTTTAAAGGCATATACACCCTACGATGAATATTATGAGGTACTAAATGGGACAATCAACTGTCACTAAATTTGCTGAGGAATTGGGATTACCTGTTGATTTATTAATCGAACAGCTTAAAAGTGCTGGCGTAAATAAATCAGCAGCAGAAGATTCATTAACCGAAGTAGATAAATCAGCACTTCTTGATTATCTTCGCAAGGAACACGGCCAATCTCAAACACCAAAAAATAAAATCACTTTAACGCATAAGCAAAATAAAGAGATTAAAAAAACAGATAGCACAGGACGCGCTCGTACCATTCAAGTTGAAGTGCGTAAGAAACGTGTGCTCGTGAGACGTGAAGATGGGCAACCTGTTGACACACCTATAGAAGAACTTAAGCCTATTGAATCAGTTGCGGCACCAAAAGCAAAAGGGCATGTGCTTGGTGAAGACGAGTTATCAATAAGAGAAGATGAAGCAAAGCGTCATGCAGCACTTGCTGCAGCGCAAGCCGAAGACATTAGAAAAAAACAAGAAGCGGTTGCAAAAGCAAACGCAGCACCAGCAGCTAAATTAAGTGAAGGCACACTTCATCGCCCGGCTTCTAAAGCTGGCGTTAAAGTGGAAGGCAAAGAAAAACAAGTTGATAAGAGCGAGAAGGATTGGTCTGATCGCGAATTTAAAAAACGCACACTGAAAGGCCGCGGTGATTCTAGCGCTGCTTCAGGATGGCGCTCACCTAAATCAAAATCAAAACATCGCGAAGAAAATGAAGAGTCAACGTTTGTAGCCCCTACCGAACCGATTATTCGAGATATTCACGTACCAGAAACAATTTCAGTGGCTGACTTAGCACATAAGATGTCAGTGAAAGCAACCGAAGTCATTAAAGTGCTTATGAATATGGGCATGATGGTGACAATCAATCAAATTCTAGATCAAGATACTGGAATGATTGTGGTAGGTGAAATGGGGCATAACGCGATCGCAGCTTTAGATAACGATCCTGAAGCGCTGATTGATGAAGACTCAACGGTAGAAGCTATTTTAGAAACACGTCCTCCAGTCGTGACTGTGATGGGTCACGTGGACCACGGTAAAACATCACTCCTGGATTACATTAGAACAACGCGTGTAGCTTCTGGCGAAGCAGGCGGCATTACACAACATATTGGTGCGTACCACGTGGAAACACCACGCGGCATGGTGACTTTTTTAGATACACCAGGCCATGAAGCGTTTACGGCAATGCGTGCTCGCGGTGCTAAGGCTACTGACATTGTGATTTTAGTGGTGGCAGCAGATGACGGCGTCATGCCACAAACCATTGAAGCGATTCATCATGCAAAAGCGGGTAATGTGCCTTTAGTGGTTGCAATTAATAAAATTGATAAACCTGAAGCAGCNCCTGAACGCGTAAAAATGGAACTCGTAGCGCAAGAAGTGGTGCCTGAAGATTTTGGTGGCGACACCATGTTTGTGGAGGTCTCAGCAAAATCAGGACAAGGTATTGATAAATTGCTTGAGTCAGTGCTTCTTCAAGCTGAAGTGTTAGAGCTCAAGGCACCTAAAAATACACCAGCTAAAGGTATCGTGATTGAAGGCCGTTTAGATAAAGGCCGTGGCCCTGTGGCAACTATTCTTATTCAATCAGGTACATTAAAACGCGGCGATACATTATTAGCAGGATCAGCTTTTGGNCGTATTCGTGCGATGCTCGATGAAACAGGTAAAGAAATTAAGGAAGCAGGACCTTCNATTCCTGTTGAAGTATTAGGTCTCGCAGATGTGCCGAATGCAGGNGAAGAGGTCGTGGTATTAAATGATGAACGCAAAGCCCGAGAAATTGCTTTATTCCGTCAAGGTAAATTCAGAGATGTGAAATTAGCAAAACAACAAGCTGCCAAACTTGAAAATATATTTGATCAAATGGCTGAGGGTAGCGTCAAAGTGTTACCACTCATTATTAAATCTGATGTGCAAGGTTCATACGAAGCGTTATCCACATCACTCCAAAAATTATCAACGGATGAAGTTAAAGTAAATGTGATTCACATGGGTGTTGGTGCCGTTACGGAATCTGATGTGAACTTAGCAAGCGCATCAAAAGCAATTTTGATTGCCTTTAACGTAAGAGCAGAAGCAGGCGCTCGTAAACTCATCGATTCACTCGAAGTTGATGTTCACTATTACAGTATTATTTATGAAGCTGTGGATCAGGTGAAAGCAGCGCTTGGTGGATTATTATCACCTGAGCAAAAAGAAAGCGTCATTGGTATGGTTGAAATTCGCGAAGTATTCAAAATTTCTAAAGTGGGTTCGATCGCCGGTTGTTACGTTCAAGATGGCGTGATTCGAAGAAACTCAATGGTACGCGTCTTAAGAAATAACGTTGTGATTCATTCAGGCGAACTCGACTCATTGAAACGTTTCAAAGATGACGTCAAAGAAGTTAAAAATAATTTTGAATGCGGACTCTCTATTAAAAACTTTAATGAAATTGAAGTGGGCGATATGCTCGAAGTATTCGAAGTGGTTGAGGTTGCGCGTAAGCTTTAACCATGGTGAATCGATCCTATGCGAGAAGTGATCGCATTTCAGAGCAAATTAAGCGAGAACTCGCAGAACTTATTCAGTCAGAACTCAAAGACCCTGCCGTAGGCATGCTGACGATTACTGAAGTTCAAGTCACCCCTGATTTACTCCACGCTAAAATATATTTTACGTCTCCTACAAATGACCCTTTGATCATGCAAGGCCTTGAGCGCTCTACAGGATATCTGCGTGCCCAATTATCAAAGCGCATGGCAACACGCGGCATACCGCAACTTCATTTTGTGTACGATACGTCCATTGATGAGGGTATGAAAATTTCACAACTCATTAAAGACGCACTTCCTCCTCAATAATTTATTTCCATGCAAAAGAAGTCTACGAAGCGCGAGATTGATGGGGTCTTTCTACTCGATAAGCCGCTTGGATTTTCTTCAAATCAAGCCTTAAAAAAAATTCAATGGTTGTTTAATGCAAAAAAAGCAGGACACACCGGTACCCTTGATCCAATGGCTTCAGGACTTCTGCCTATTTGTTTAGGTGAAGCTACAAAATTCTCTCATCGTCTTCTTGATGCTAATAAAAGTTATATCGCAACGATTCAATTAGGCATCACCACTACGACAGGAGACCAAGAAGGAGAAGTGGTTTCAGAAAAAGAAGTTGTATTAAATGAAGCCCAATTAAAAGACACATTAAAAAAATTTATAGGTGATATTACACAGATACCACCTATGTATTCTGCGTTGAAATTTGAAGGAAAACCTCTTTATGAATATGCAAGAGAGGGTATTGAAATTGAGCGCAAATCTCGACAAATCAAAATTTACGACATCAAGCTTATAAAAATTGAAGAGAGCATCCTCACAATTGAAGTTCTTTGCAGTAAAGGTACTTACATTAGAACTTTGGCAGAAGATATTGGGCAGACATTAGGATGTGGCGCCCATTTAAAGGGTTTAGAACGGACCCAAACGGGTAATTTTCAATTATCAGAAGCNTTAACGATCGANGCACTTGAAGGTATGTCTATGGCGTCCCGAGAAAAAGCACTTATGCCCATCGATGCCTTACTTGAAGACTTAGCATCGATTAAATTAACCGTAGCTGAAACAGAAGCGATTAAAAAAGGGCAAAGCATTGATTTTATTAGTAAAAATGATAAAGAAGTGCGCTTATATAGTGCATCAGACCAATTTGTAGGAGTAGGTCAGCCTGACCTCAAGGGACGCCTTTTTCCTAAGCGCTTAATCGCAAATATATTATAAAAAACATATTGTTAAATCAAAAGAATACAATTAAAATACGCGGTTCTGAATGAGGAGAGAAGATTAAATGGCATCAACAGCAGCAGAAAGAGCCAAAGTTGTAAGTGAATATCAACAGGCAAAGAACGATACAGGATCCCCAGAAGTGCAAGTTGCACTTATCACAAGTCGTATTGGTTATTTAACAGAACATTTCAAAACCAATGCAAAAGATCACCACTCACGTCGTGGACTTTTAGCACTTGTAAGTCAACGCAGAAAATTATTAGATTACCTTAAAGGTAAGAATTTAGGTCGCTATCAATCATTGATTGAGCGTCTTGGTTTACGTAAATAATTTTTTAACTATTTAAATTAATTAGTTTAAGAGATTTATTGATTCGTAAGTTTTGAAGCCGATTGCAATCCTTCTTTAATGGAAGATGCGTCGGCTTTTTTATTGGATGTTAAATGTTAGTTAATGTATTCGTTATTAAGAAGTGAATAACGGATGAAAAAAGAAAAGGGTAAATTATGTTTAAAGCAATTAAGAAAAGTATTCAATTTGGTGCGCACACCTTAACACTTGAAACAGGTGAAATAGCAAGACAAGCAGATGGCGCAGTATTAGTAAGTTATGGTGATACAGCAGTGTTAGTGACGGTCGTGGGCAAACACGATGTTAAAGAAGGTCAAGATTTCTTCCCTCTTACAGTTGATTATCAAGAAAAAACATACGCGGCAGGTAAAATTCCTGGCGGTTTTTTTAAAAGGGAAGGACGTCCAAGTGAAAAAGAGACACTTACTTCACGTTTAATTGATCGTCCATTACGTCCTTTATTTCCAGAAAGTTTTTACAACGAAATTCAAATCGTGGCGATGGTCGTTTCATCTGACAGCGAAATTGATTCTGATATTCCAGCAATCATTGGCGCTTCAGCGGCGTTAGCTATTTCTGGTATTCCATTTTATGGACCGATTGGTGCAGCGCGCGTAGGTTACATTAACGAAAAATACATCACTAATCCGACAGCTTCACAATTAAAAGAAAGTGAACTTGATCTCGTGGTTGCGGCAACAGATTCAGCGGTATTGATGGTGGAATCAGAAGCAAAAGAATTACCTGAAAGCGTGATGTTAGGTGCAGTGCTTCATGGCCACAAAGAAATGCAAGCAGTGATTAAAATGATTAATGAGTTAGCTAAAGAAGTAGGCAAAGAGCCATGGGATTGGGTTGCTCCAGAACCAGATAAAGCGCTTATTAAGAAGATTCATGATTTAGCAGCAAAAGATGTCCACGCTGCATTTCAAATTAAATCAAAAGGTGATCGCTCAGCAAAACTAGAAGAAATTAAAAATAAAGTATTTGCTGAATTGATTACTGAAGATACAGACACGATCGAAACAAACAAAATTAAAAATGAATTTTTTAATTTAGAAGCTAAAACAGTTCGTACACAAATTTTAGATGGCGAACCACGTATCGATGGTCGAGATACTCGTACAGTCCGACCGATTGCGATTAGATCAAGCGTTCTTCCAAGAACACATGGTTCAGCATTATTCACTCGCGGTGAAACACAAGCGCTAGTGGTAGCAACATTAGGCACAGGCCGCGATGAGCAATCCATTGATGCGCTTCAAGGAGAATATTCAGATCGCTTCATGCTTCATTACAACATGCCTCCTTATGCCACTGGTGAAACAGGTCGTGTAGGTACACCTAAGCGTCGTGAAATTGGCCACGGCCGACTCGCTAAACGCGCATTGATTGCGGTATTACCTTCTAAAGAAGATTTTAGTTACACGATGCGTGTTGTTTCTGAAATTACAGAATCCAATGGTTCAAGCTCTATGGCATCAGTTTGTGGCGGTTGTCTAGCTTTAATGGATGCAGGTGTTCCGATTAAAGCCCATGTCGCAGGTATTGCGATGGGCCTCATTAAAGAAGGTAATCGTGTTGCTGTGCTAACAGATATCTTAGGTGACGAAGATCACTTAGGTGATATGGACTTTAAAGTAGCGGGTACTGAAGATGGTATTACAGCACTTCAAATGGACATTAAGATTACAGGTATTACGACTGAAATTATGCAAGTGGCATTAAGCCAGGCTAAAGAAGGACGTGAACATATTTTAGCGATCATGAAAAAAGAAATGAAAGGTAGCCGTCAAGAACTATCTACATTTGCACCAAGAATTATTACTGTGAAAATTCATCCAGATAAAATTCGTGAAGTGATTGGTAAAGGTGGATCAGTGATTAAAGCCTTAACTGAAGAAACAGGCGCGACAATTGACATCGAAGATGATGGCACAATCAAAATTGCTTGTGTCGATGGCTTGCAAGGTGAAGAAGCTAAACGTCGTATTTTAGAAATCACAGCCGAGATCGAAGTAGGTCAAATCTACGAAGGTACCGTAATTAAGATGTTAGACTTTGGCGCGATTGTATCTCTTCTTCCTGGTAAAGATGGTTTACTTCATATTTCACAAATTGCACATCAACGTGTCAATGCAGTGACTGATTTCTTGTCTGAAGGACAGAAAGTTAAGGTACAAGTCATTGAAGTAGATGACAAAGGTCGTGTTCGCGTAAGTGCAAAAGCATTGATCGAACCTCCTCCTGCTGAAGAAAAATCTGAAAGCAAAAAAGAAGACTAATCGTTTTAAAGAAATTTAAGACAACAAAAAACCCGGGAATTCCCGGGTTTTTTTATTTCAAAAAATTGATTATCCCGCCATTTGTTTTTCGCGGATCTCATCAAGCGTTTTGCAATCAATACAAAGTGTTGCAGTAGGACGCGCTTCTAAACGTTTTAAACCAATTTCTTCGCCACAGCCTGTGCAGTATCCATAATCCTGACTTTCGATATTTCTTAAAGTCTCATCAATTTTTTTGATAAGTTTACGTTCACGATCGCGATTTCTAAGTTCAAGCGCCATATCAGATTCTTGACTTGCACGGTCATTAGGGTCTGCATATGAAGTGAGTTCATCTTGCATCGTATGAACCGTTCGATCTATATCCTGACTAAGTTCTGTTTTCCATTCGTTAAGAATCGTCCTGAAATGATTAAGTTGGCTTTTACTCATATAGCTTTCGCCTTTTTTAGCTTCATAAGCTCTGAATTGTTTTAACCCTTTTTGAGAAGAGCTACTAACTTTAGATTTGAGCGGAACAATTTTTGCAGGAATAGGTTTCTTAGCAGCAACTTTTTTAACTACAACCTTTTTAGGAGCTACTTTCTTAGCAACCACTTTTTTAGCTACTGGTTTTTTCTTGACTACAACTTTTTTAACTGGAGCCTTTTTCTTAGCTACTACTTTTTTAACTACAACCTTTTTAGGAGCTACTTTCTTAGCAACCACTTTTTTAGCTACTGGTTTTTTCTTGACTACAACTTTTTTAACTGGAGCCTTTTTCTTAGCTACTACTT
>TBL_comb47_HYPODRAFT_10006469_pt1 | contig 12646 bp, 8 predicted proteins | sample TroBogypolimnion_40_FD_10682 | JGI IMG/M metagenome (IMG submission 10682)
CCTCCATTATACCACTCCATGTTATGTTTTGTTAAGTAATTTTTATCTTTTTTAATAGCCGGAATAATTTCTTTATTGAGGATACTTGTGGGTACGTTCCAATAGGGGTCAAAAACAATGTAACTTAACTCACCACTAAAAATGACTGTTTCATTCATTGCTTTTCCAACTACTACGCTAGACACTAATGCAGGTTTTTCGTCTTTAAAATAGATTAGTTTAAAAGATGGGATGTTAATCACTATGTATTCTTTAGCTTTCGATATGTCTTTGGAAACCCATCGACATCGTTCCATATTCACTATAATTGTTTTGATTCGTTGGCTTAAGGGAATATTCATGCTAGCGATGTGTTTTGGCAAAATCACAAAGTCACTATTAAATCCGTTTCGTTTTTTATAGTTTAACAGCCCTTTTTGAAGTTCTCTATCATATACAAAACTTTTAGAATCATTCGATATGTCTCCTGAAACAAACAATCGGGTTCGAATTTGAGGTATCATTATAGACGAGTCGTTAGGTTTTAAAGAAACAAAAGTTGCCTCTGTTATAATTGATGACCATCCGCCTTTTTTTTCAATGTCTCTATATTTTTGCAATACTTCTTTTAGTTTGTAGTATTGTGCTATTAGGTGTTTCTCTTCTATCTTGGTAGGGTCAGCCAAAATAGAGTCTAAGTAAGCAACATAAGATAGCTTTTTTCTTGGCAAAAACCATCCTAATTCTTTAGATTTAGCATCCTCTATTCCCAAGAGCACTTTGTCAACATAGAACAAATAATAGGAAGTCAAAAACAATTCTATCTCCAAATTAGGCTTATTCGTTTGTTTTTGAAACAAAGCATCAAACGTTGGCTTATAGGGCACCAAAGAAGCAATTCCATCCCTATCTAGATTATTAATTTTATCCGAAATTACCGCTGCTGTTTCTTTAAGTCCTTTACTATCCAGCCATAGAAAATTATAGCCTTGTTTTTTATAAATTTCAACTACTTGCTTTTTATAGTATATCAACTTGGGATATTTAACATAGAAAGCCTCTATTAAAGTACTATCAAATGCGACCAAATGTGTTGCTTTATTTCCTATTGTATGGTTTGGACTAACCTTTAATGGATTACTTTCCTTGTTATGACAAGATTCAATCACCACAAACCCAAAAAGAAAAAACAAAAATGAAAGACGAGTTCCCATTCCTTTCATCATAATTTAAGTCGTTTAATTATCTTATAAATTTACTACTTTTACGTGAGTTAATTTTACACAACTTCAACTATTTATTACATATAAATCATGCGAAAACTATTTTTATCCCTTCTTTTTATTTGTTGTTTTATTTCAATACAGGCACAAGACAAAAGCAAAGAACAAATCAATATCCTTTTAGACCATTGGCATAAAGCCGCTGCGAATGCGAACTTCAATGACTATTTTAATGTGTTGACCGATGATGCTATTTATGTTGGGACTGATGCTACAGAACATTGGAATAAAACCGCTTTTGAAACCTTTGCAAAACCCTATTTTGACAAAGGAAAGGCTTGGAGCTTTACTGCATTAGAACGACATATCTATTTTTCTTCCGATGGGAAAATGGCATGGTTTGATGAACTATTAGACACGCAAATGAAAATTTGTAGAGGGAGTGGCGTTTTAATTAAAATAAAAAACAATTGGAAGATAAAGCAGTATGTGCTTTCGATGACCATACCCAATGACAACACGAATGAGGTGGTAAAAACAAAAGCGACTATAGAAGACGTTTTGATTGATCAATTGAAAAAGCAGCACTAGACCGAACTACTTTAAAAAAAAAGGAACACAGATTGAAGAAATTTTAAAAATTTATATAATTTCTTCAATCTGTGTTCCAAAAAATAGTCACAACAAAATCGCTACTTTTTAAGATTCTTCAACATCACTTGGGTCATAGAATCCATTTCAAATTGATGTTTCCATCCCCAATCTTCTCTTGCAGAAGAATCATCAATTGAAGCAGGCCAGCTGTCTGCAATTTTTTGACGGAAGTCGGGTTTGTATGAAATGGTAAAATCAGACATGTGTTTTTTAATTTCATTAGCAATTTCAGCTGGTGTAAAACTAATTCCAGCTAAGTTGTAAGATGAGCGAATTTTTACCTCTTCAGCGGTGGCTTGCATTATTTCTACAGTGGCTCTAATGGCATCATCCATATACATCATTGGCAATTTTGTGTCTTCTGAAAGGAAACATTCAAACTTTCCGGCTTCTAATGCTTTGTGGTAAATATCAACCGCATAATCGGTGGTTCCTCCTCCTGGTTCGGTTGTCCAACTGATTAATCCTGGATAACGAACGCTTCTCACATCAACTCCATATTGGTGGTGGTAGTATTCACACCATCTTTCGCCTGTTTGTTTACTGATTCCATAAACCGTTGTAGGCTCCATAATAGTGAATTGAGGGGTGTTTTCTCTTGGCGTTGTGGGTCCAAATACGGCAATACTTGATGGCCAGAATATCTTTTTAATCTTTTTAGCTTTCGCCAAATTCAGTACGTGAAACAACGAGTTCATGTTTAAATCCCAAGCAAAAGCTGGGTTTTTCTCAGCAGTTGCTGATAATAATGCCGCCATTAAATAGACATCGGTAATTTGATATTGTTCAATTAAATGTTCGATTTGATTGTAATCTAAAGCATTTACTACTTCAAAGATTCCGTTGTTTACAATATCATTATTTAGTTTTCTAATGTCGGAAGCAATTACATTATCATTTCCATAAATAGAGCGCAATTTTGTAGTTAGTTCGGTACCTATTTGTCCACAAGCACCAATAATTAAAATTTTAGTAGTCATAGTTTGTTTGTTTGTGGTACAAAGATAAGGTTTTCGGGAGAATGATGTTGAAGATTCAAAATTCGTTTCCGACAATCTTTGCTCAAAAAATGAGAACTATTTATGAGTTATAACTATCTATTTTTCTAAATGTATTTGAAAACCAATTGCAACTTGAAAACCATTATTTTTAATTAAATAATTAGTTTGACTATCCACTTTTCGATTATCCATCTTATAGCCTAGTAAAACTTCCATCCCTACTGATGAATTAAAAAATATTTCGGGACCAGCTAAAAACGTAAATCTATTTATTGTTCCTTTATAGCTATCTGAATAACCCGTACTTAAAATACCTAATTGATAATTTACTTCTGTAAGTATATTAAAAGGCTTTTCTGGTTTTAAAAAATAATATCTAGCAAATGGACCAATTGAAAATGTAGCATCACGACTATATCCCGTGCCCGCATTTGTACCAGAAACAGGTTTGGTTTCAGTATGAGTGAACGTAGGAGTTAATCCTAAAACTAGTTTGTCTTTAACAAAATAGCCTATTTTAGATGATATTTCAATTTGAATATTTGAACTAACAGTATTTGCTTCCAAACCTGTATTAGGCCAAGTAAAAGTTTCTTCTTGCTTATATGAATCAAAAGAGCCTGTTCCTCCCACCATCCAATTTCCTTTAGTGATTTGAGCGTTAGAAGTTATAGAGCATACTAAAATAGTAGCGAAGAATAATTTAATAATTTTCATATTGTGTATAGTTTGATAAAGTATTGAAGATTTAAAATTCGTTTTTCGATATTCTTTGTTCAAAAAATGAGAACTATTTATGAGTTATAACTATCTATTTTTCTAAATGTATTTGAAATCCTAACCCAAATGTTAACCCTTTTGTTGTACTATCTGAAATCAAATCACTTTGTGAAATATATTTAGAAACTGAATATTTTAATGAAATCTCGAAAGCAACACTACTATTAAGAAATATTGCAGTTCCAACTTTTGAACTAAAAACAGTATTTTTATTGTTTTTGTCTAAATCAAAATTATATGCAGATTCTAAAAATATATTTACTTGTTTTTCTTCTTTTAGAAAATAATATCTCACAAAAGGTCCTAAATTATAAGATTTATAAACTCCAAAACCATTATCATCTTTTGATTTTGAATAATTAAGCGATCCTTTAGTACCTATTGCAAACTTATTAAAAACGAAATACCCAAAATCAGGAGAAATTTCATATGAAAAAGTTTTATTAGAACTTGAAGAGTTATCACTTAATGAAGTAGTCGACGACGATAAATTAGCATCACCGCCCATCATCCAATTTCCTTTAGTGATTTGAGCGTTAGAAGTTATAGAGCATACTAAAATAGTAGCGAAGAATAATTTAATAGTTTTCATATTGTGTATAGTTTGATAAAGTATTGAAGATTTAAAATGTTTTCAATTACGAAACAATGATTATGCCAATTATATTTTTCTAATTGGATTTTGATTTTTGAACTTTTATAAAACCTTTCACATTATCCTAAAACAAAACTACTACTTTTGTATTTTTGTAATCTAATCCAAATTCTTCTGATGAAGATGAAATCAGTACACATTCTATTCTTGTTGCTTCTAATCGTTTCTTGTCAAAACGACAATAAGCTGCTCCTTATTGAGCAACAAAAAGAAGCTGAGAAAAAAGAAGTTGTTTTTAAAAGCATCGAAAAAGGTTGGGGTTTTACAATTTCTCCTTTAGAGCCTGAAACGCAAGCCAAGGTTAAGAATTGGTTGGAATGGCAAAATTTTTTGACAGAGATTCATCAAAATCCTAAAAGTTCTATTGGAGCTTTCCAAAAAAAAGCAGTTGTTTTATCAAAAAAAGTGGCCGAATTGAATGTTAATATTCCTCCAGAATTTAATAAGCCGCAAATAAAAGCTAGGATTGCTGTATTAATTACCAAGGTGAAATCAATGAGTTTATATATTAATTTGAACCAAATTCCTAGTGGTAAAGTAGTGAAATTAATAGGTGAAATTAACACTGAAATAGACTTCTTTCAATTACAAATGGAAGAGATTGTGAAAAGAAGTAAAATCCCATTGGAGGAAGGTGAACAAGATCTTCTTCGAATGAAGGATACGGCGAGAGCTGTTCCTAATACCCCAATTCAATAATATATAGTTTGAGCAAAAGCACTATTCCTTCTGTGTATCAAAAATCGGCAAAAGTTCAACTTTTGGCCAGTTTTTTAGAGCAACGTGACACCAAAATAAATGCTAAAGGATTGTTGGGTTCGGCATTGTCTTTTGTGGTGCAAGCGGCTTTTGAAAAATCGGAATTGCCTTTTCTTTTATTGTTTAATGACAAAGAAGAAGCGGCGTATCACCTTAATGATTTAGAACAACTTATCAACGATCAAGATGTCTTATTTTATCCAGGGTCGTATAGAAGGCCGTACCAAATTGATGAAACCGATAATGCTAACATTCTGCTTAGAGCTGAAGTATTGAACCGCATTAATTCACGAAAAAAACCAGCTATCATTGTTTCCTATGCGGAAGCTATTTTTGAAAAAGTAGTTACTAAAAAAGAACTTGAAAAGAATACCTTCAAAGTTTCTGTAAACGATAAACTATCCATTGATTTTGTTAACGAAGTTTTGTTTGAATACCATTTTAAACGAGTTGATTTTGTGACAGAACCGGGGGAGTTTTCTGTTCGTGGTGGGATTGTTGACGTATTTTCGTTCTCGAATGACAATCCGTATCGAATTGAGTTTTTTGGTAATGAAGTCGATTCCATCCGTAGCTTTGATGTAGAAACCCAATTATCGATTGAAAAGCTGAAGAAGATTTCGATTATTCCCAATGTTGAGAATAAATTCTTTGAAGAAAACCGTGAAAGTTTCTTGGATTACATCAATGAGAAAACAGTTTTATTTATTCAAAATACTGATTTGGTTGGGCAGCAATTGGACAAACTTTTTGCTAAAGCTACCGAAGCTTTTTCCAAATTAGAATCGACTTTAAAACATGTAGCCCCTGAAGAATTATTTGTTAATCAGCAACAATTCTTAAAGAAGGCCTTGTATTTTTCGGTGGTTGAATTGAGTAATGCTCCCACCTTTTCTATTGACAAAACGATAGAATTTCACTTACAACCGCAACCGTCGTTCAACAAGCAATTTGATTTGTTGTTGAACAATTTGAACGAAAATCATTTCAATGGAATTAAGAATTATTTGTTTTGTTCCAATGAAAATCAAGCAAATCGTTTCCATGATATTTTTGAAGAGATTGATGAGGAGCATCACGAAAGCCTTCGCAAACAATATAAAACCATTGTCTTTCCTTTATTTCAAGGATTTATTGACGAAGAAAATCAAATTGCTTGCTATACCGACCATCAGATCTTTGAGCGGTACCACAAATTCAATATCAAAAACGGGTATTCTAAAAAGCAAACTATTACGCTAAAAGAATTGACTTCGTTGACCGTTGGTGATTATGTCACCCATATTGATCACGGAATAGGGAAATTTGGCGGATTGCAAAAGATACAAGTAGAAGGCAAAACTCAAGAAGCAATTAAGCTTGTCTATGCCGACAATGATATTGTCTATGTTAGTATTCACTCGCTGCATAAAATCTCTAAATACAACGGGAAAGATGGTGCTCCTCCCAAGATATACAAACTTGGTTCGGGTGCTTGGAAAGCATTAAAACAAAAAACCAAAGCCCGAGTCAAACATATTGCCTTCAACTTAATTCAATTGTATGCCAAACGCCGATTGGAAAAAGGTTTTGCCTGTGCGCCCGACAGTTATTTGCAAAAAGAATTGGAAAGTTCTTTTATCTACGAAGACACTCCCGATCAAATCACCTCTACACAAGACGTAAAAGCCGATATGGAGACCGATCGTCCGATGGATAGACTTGTGTGTGGCGATGTAGGTTTTGGCAAAACAGAGGTCGCTATTCGTGCCGCATTTAAGGCGGTAGATAATGGAAAGCAAGTTGCTATTTTAGTACCCACGACTATTTTGGCCTACCAACATTATCGAACTTTTTCTGAGCGATTGAAAGATATGCCTGTTACAGTGAATTATCTGAATCGTTTTAGAACCGCCAAAGAAAAAGCAGAAACGATTAAATTATTAGGTGAAGGAAAGGTTGATATTATCATAGGCACTCACCAATTGGTAAACAAAGATGTTAAGTTTAAAGATTTAGGTTTGTTGATTATTGACGAAGAGCAGAAGTTTGGCGTGAATGTAAAAGACAAGCTCAAAACTATTTCTGCCAATGTAGACACCTTAACTTTGACCGCAACACCTATTCCTAGAACGTTGCAGTTTTCGTTGATGGCGGCACGAGATTTGTCGGTGATTACTACTCCACCCCCCAACCGGTATCCTATAGAAACACAAGTGGTACGTTTTCACGAAGAGTTGATTCGCGATGCCATTTCGTATGAAATTCAACGCAACGGACAGGTATTTTTTATTAATAATCGTATTGAGAACATCAAAGAAGTTGCCGGAATGATTCAACGACTAGTTCCCGATGCTCGTGTGGGTATTGGCCATGGTCAATTGGATGGCAAGAAGCTCGAAGAATTGATGCTGGCATTTATGAATGGTGAATTTGATGTTTTGGTAGCTACCACGATTATTGAAAGTGGTTTGGATGTCCCGAATGCGAATACCATTTTTATTAATAATGCTAATAATTTTGGATTGTCCGATTTGCATCAAATGCGAGGTCGTGTGGGGCGAAGCAATAAGAAAGCATTTTGTTATTTTATAACACCTCCTTATTCTTCCATGACGGACGATGCTCGTAAACGGATACAAGCCTTGGAACAATTTAGCGAATTGGGAAGTGGTTTTAATATTGCCATGAAAGACTTAGAAATCCGTGGTGCTGGCGATTTGTTGGGTGGCGAACAAAGCGGGTTTATCAATGATATCGGTTTTGATACCTATCAAAAAATCATGAACGAAGCTATTGAAGAGTTGAAAGAAAACGAATTCAAAGACTTGTATCCTACTGAAAATGATATTGAAAGCAAGGAATATGTCAAAGATTTGCAAATCGATACTGATTTTGAATTGCTGTTTCCAGATGCATACATCAATAGTATTACGGAACGACTGTTGTTGTACAATGAATTGGCTTTGATTAAAGACGAACAAAACCTATTAAAATACGAACAAAAACTAATTGACCGTTTTGGGGCTTTACCTAAAGAAGCTCTTGCTTTATTAAACAGCATCCGCATTAAGTGGAAAGCTACAAGCATTGGTATCGAAAAACTGGTGATGAAGCAAGGCAAAATGGTGGGCTATTTTGTAGGCGACCAACAAAGTGATTTCTATCAATCTAACCGATTTATGAAGCTGGTTCAGTTTGTACAAATGAACAGCAATCTTTGTAAAATGAAAGAAAAAGAAACCAAAAACGGACTACGACTGCTTTTGACTTTTGAAAATGTAAAAAGCATTAACAAAGCGCTGGAGTTGATGGAAAGGATATAATGTTCACCATTGTGTCGCCAATTTTAGCTATGCCCTCGAAGCGTTGATCAAAATTGCATACTTTATTTTTTGAAATAAGAATAACGAACAAGAAACGTTGAATTTTGAAATGGTTTCATTTCAATATCCGATAATCAATTTAGTACTCTAACTATTTTGAAATTAGCCGAATGCTGCTTTTACTTTGAGTTCAAAATAATTGCCTGAACGTAACTATATTGAACTACTAATATGAATACTACCAAAATAAAACCGCCTTGTTAATAATAACAAGGCGGTCCTTTTATCTATAAATTGTGTATTATTTTACAATTAAGAATTCTGAACGTCTATTTTGAGCGTGCTGTTCTTCTGTACAAGGCTCACATTGCACTTTAAGTTCTGATTTACCGAAACCTTTTCCAGTGATTCTTGAGGCTGCAATACCTTTAGAAATGACATATTGCACTGTAGCTTGCGCTCTTCTATCTGACAAAGAATTATTGTAGTCATCTGTACCTCTATTATCCGTATGTGATTTAGCAAAGATGACAAGTTTTTCGTTGTTTTTCATCACCTGAACTAGTTTGTCTAACTCAAATGCGCCTTCTTGTGTAATATTACTTTTATCATATTCAAAGAAAATAGGTTTTAACACAATTTCATCAGGAGTAATGATTACATCGATAGGCTGTAAAGCAGCATCCACTCTAGCTGAAGGTCCTTTGCTTTTAGCAACAGGGAATACATTGCCTTCAAAACCATCTTTAGAGGCTTGTATTGAATAAATTTTATCACATAATACTCTGTAATTGACTTCTCCTTTGCTATTAGACATTTTAGTATCAACAATATTATTTTTTTCATCAAGAATAGCCACTTTAGCATCGGCTAAAATTTCACCCGTTTTCTTGTTAGTAACAACTACTAATAAATCAACTTTACAAATTGGAGTCGCGCTAAAGATGTCATCATTTCCATTTCTATTACTTGACAGAAACCCAATGTTTTTTGCTTTATTGAAAGTAAAAGCAAAATCATCTTTTTCAGTATTTATAGGTTTCCCCATATTAACAGCATCTGTTCCTTTAGATAAATCTATTTGATATACATCATATCCTCCTAGACCTTGTCTTCCACTTGAAGCAAAGTATAATGTTGTATTATCATCAGCAATAAAAGGGAAACTTTCATTTCCTTCAGTATTTACCTTTGGCCCTAGGTTTTCAGGTTTTCCGTACTCATTACCATTAATAGAAACTTTCCAAATATCTACTCCACCTAAACTTCCAGGCATATTAGAAGAAAAATAAAGTGTTTTACCATCTCTACTCAAACTTGGATTACTTAAAGAGTAATCTTTAGTATTGAAAGGAAGAGGTTTAATATTACCCCAAACATCACCTGTTTTAGTAGCTTTATAAAGATTATTTTTTCCTAATTTAAGTTTGTTTACTTTATCTTTTTCGAATAGATGTTCTCTAAAACTATCACTTGAAAAATACATAGTATTCCCGTCAGCACTAATTGTTACAGGACCATCATGGAATTTTGAATTCAATTCTGTAATAGTTGTAGGTTCAGAAAATGTTCCTGAATCGGACATAATAGACTTATAGATGTCTAAGAAAGGTTCACCGTTCCACCCATAATTTTTTCTAGAACTATTTCTAGCACTAGTAAAATAAAGTGTATTGTCATACATAACTGCTCCAAAGTCCGACTTATCAGAGCTTAGTGGTAATGATTTAACCACATAATTCTCTCCTTTATCTAAAATAACTGGAACGTAATTAGGATTTTCTTTAAATGCTTTAGCTCTCAAATCATTTGGAACCATGGATGCAAACTTATTCATTTGTTTGTTTGCCTCTTCATATTTCCCATTGGCTTTCAGCATTTGAGCATATCTAAAGTAGGTTTCAGCATCTTGAGGAGTCTGAACTGCTTTAGCATACCATGTAGCAGCATCGGCAGTATTAAACATGTTATAATAAGTGTCTGCTAATTGTTTGAAAACATAACCATCTCCTTTTCCACTTTCGGCTAATTTTTGATATTCTTTAGCTGCTGCAACATATTCATATCTATTGAATAGTTTGTCGGCTGCTTTAGTATCTTTATTCTGAGCCGTAAGGGATGAACTTATTGCTACAAAAATTAATGCTATATATAGATTTTTCATTTTTACTATTATTTTATATTAGAAATATCTTGGAGATTGTGATACTTTTTTCGGGAAATTCAAATCGAATAAAATCATTATCTCATGAGATGCAGGTGTCGTCACTTTCAAATCTGAAATGATATGATCATAGGCATAACCAATTCTTAATCCTGGATTGATTGCATAATTAACCATAGCACCAAAGGAATCCTGAAGTCTATACGTTGCTCCAATTTCAAATTTATCATAAAACAAGAAATTAGCAGATAAATCAACTGAAACAGGTGCTCCAAAAGCAGATTTTATCATAGTAGATGGCTTAAATTTTAAAGTCGGATTTAAATCAAATACATAACCTCCTGTTAAGAAATAATGCAAGACTTCATTTCCATATTGAACACCATTATAGCTTAAATAACTATTTTTTAACATATTTGGCACTGAAAAAGCAACATAGTATTTATTAGTATAATAAAACAATCCTGATCCAATATTCAAAAACGATTTACTTGAATTTTGTTGAAAGGCAGGGTCATCTAAATCCGGAACATGTCCGTTACCAATGTCAGAAAACAAACCTACTTTGTGAAAAGTTCCTCCACCTTTAATACCAAAAGCAAGTCTATGTTCTCCACCAAGATTTAAGGTATATGAGAAATCTGCATAAATGTTCGTTTCTTCAACAGGACCAATCTTATCATTAATAGCAGATAATCCTAACCCTACATTTTTTCCAACAGGACTGTTGATAAAGAAGGTTCCCGTGGTTGGAGCCCCCTCTATTTCAACCCATTGTTTTCTATAGATTACACCACCAGTCATATTTTCTTTAGAACCAGCGTAAGCAGGATTAATAACACTCATATTATACATATATTGTGTGTACTGTGGATCTTGTTGAGCGTTGACATTAATAAATGTCATCAAAGCAAACACAGTTAAGAAATATATTTTTTTCATTGTTTTGAAATTTATCATTTATAATTAGTTTGTTACTTGTTCTGTCTATTTATGTAAATCCATCCTGTTTTAGTAGGTTGGTCATTTTTAAAATCAATTACATAATAGTATGTTCCATCTGGTAATTCACTTCCGCTGTCCGATTGTCCAATCCATTCGTTAGTATAATCGCCTTTAGAATACACTTTAGTACCATATCTGTTAAATATAGATAGTGTTTGTACATTCATCAATCTTAAATCAAAGAAGTCATTTTTACCATCTGGATTTGGATTAGGTGAGATCCCTTTTTGAATATCACAATAAATTCTATCTAAAGTAATAGGATGACTTTGTTGACAACCATCTGCAGTAGTAACATTTACTGAAAATGTTAAAGGTAATTGTGGCGCAGGTGTTGCAGCATGAACATAAGATGTAACATCAAAAGTAGCGTTATTTGATCCTACAGTATTACTATCAAATTGCCAAGTAAAATTAGATGTATTCAAATCAAATGAACTACCTGTTGGTACAACTTCTAAAATAAAATCATTGTTAATACATTCTCCATTTATTGTGAAATCAAATGCAGGAATAAACGCTGCCGTTCCAGAAGCACTTACACTTGTACAACCCGTTGTAGTATCAGTAATAATAACTGAATAGGTTCCAGCAGTTGTTGTAGTAAATGAAGCCACATTTCCTGGAGTGGTTGGTCCTGTCCAAACATAATTATAGGTTCCAGTTGTTGGAATTGGATTAGCTGTTATCGTTGCTTGAGATCCTTGACACACTGTATCTCCTGTAACAGTAACCGTTGGTAAAGCATTTATAGTTACAGTACTTGTTGCGCTTACACTGGTACAACCTGTTGTTGTATCAGTAATGGTAACCCCATAGTTTCCAGAAACCGTTGCATTAAAAGTAGCTACATTTCCTGGGTTAGAAGCACCAGTTGGTACAGTCCAAACATAAGTAAAGGTTCCCGTTGGAGAAGCTACTGCAGTCACTGTTGCTGTCTGTCCTTGGCAAACTGTTGGGCTATTTACTGTTACAGTTGGTAAGGCATTAATAGTCACGGTTCCAGAAGCACTTGCGCTTGCACAACCTGATAAGGCATCTGTTACTATAACTGAATAAGTTCCAGCCATTGTAGCTCCAAAAGAAGAAACATTTCCTGGATCAGTTGCTCCAACAGTATT
>TBL_comb47_HYPODRAFT_10006470_pt1 | contig 12645 bp, 11 predicted proteins | sample TroBogypolimnion_40_FD_10682 | JGI IMG/M metagenome (IMG submission 10682)
TACCCAAAGATATTAGCCATTGCCAAAGATTATCTGGTTTTCGTCTTATGTTCTCATTAATATCATTTGCCATTAGGCGATTAGGAGATAAAACCCTAACGTTTTTTCCAGAAGACTCTGCCAGTTCCAAAATAGCCGAAATAAAATTTTTATTGTCTAATTTATTGCTTTCTACCAAGCTAAGCCGATTCTTCGATTGCAAAACGTTAGAGGCAAGGCTATCAATTACCTTATTATTTAAATTAATCTCAAATTTATTGCTCTTACTTTGGTCAACAAGTTCCATAATGGCTTTTTCAGTTTCTATAAGTTCTTTTGTAACAAAAGTTGTATCAGACTTATCCAAAGAAATAAGAAAACCTTCCTTTATTAATCGGTTTACTGCTTGAACAATATCTCTATGTGTGGTTTTACCAATCACAAATTCCATTGCTTGTGAGATTATTTTTACGTAGTCTAGCTTTAACTTATATTGAGATAAGTACCAAGTGGCATCTTTAACTGTTTTTATTGCCAAAATGGCATCTTCACTTTTTTGAGGGTTTTTTGTTAAATTTTTGTTCTTGCTTTTTTCAAGCTCAACAAGGAATTCTTCTGACGAAAAACCGACTTTTGCCAATTCAGCTTTCCAGGTTTGCTTCATTTCTTTAAGACTAATATTTTTTTGTTTGTTTTCTCTAGTATCCAAGGAAGCTATGTCAGCAGCTTTTTTAGAGTGATAATACAAGCTTTCCATACGAGCCTCTATTTGCTTACGACGTTTTGAAACCGTATCTCTTGCTTCTTTGGGTATTCCTTTAATTTCCCATAACCCATTTTGTCCTACATTTTCTATTTCACAACCCATTTCAACTACTTTGTTGGCTAAAGTAAGTTGATAAATTAGCCCATAATAAATTTGGTGTTTATATATCCGCTCAGAAAATCCATTAACGGCATCCGATCCCTTCGTTATATTCGATGCCAAAGCTCTCCAGGTTTTGTCTTGTCTTTCGGTAACATTCATTACTAAAGCATGATGGTGTAAGTGTGGATCTAATGCTCGAGAAGCAGTATGCTTGACTAATGCAACTGCAAGATTTTTGGTATTTTCAAAACTTATTTTTTTGCCCTTATATATTTTAGCTTGTGCGCAATCTTCTTCTATTGCTTTTAAGGTTTCTTTGACTGCTTCAAGATGAGCATCATAAAATCTTTTGTCGCCGCCATCTAACGCCAAAATGGATACTGATTTAGGAGCATGAAAACAAAGATCATATCCGGCGCGATGTTTGTTAATCGAACCATCTTTTCGTAGACCAATAGTTACTCCATTAGGCAACTTGCCTTCCATCAGTTTTTGCAAATCTTTTTCTTCTATTTTTTTACCGCTGAGTCCAAGCTTATCTGCGCCAATACCCAACCACTGAGAAGCTTCTTTAGCATCAACTTCAGATAAATAATAATTATCCTCTTTGGCATAGTATATGGCAGCGCCGATGCTATTTCTTATTGGGGATATTGTTATCATTAAACCTCAACTTTCTGTTGGCTATTATATTTGCGTGTATTCCAGGTGATTTTATAATTCTTAGCTTGGTCGCCCCAAGCATACCAACTAGGGTGAGTACCACGAGCAAACAATTCGAGATAAGGCGATAGACTACAATTTTCGATTATATTATAAAGCTCATCTGGTTTTCGGCTGTGTTCTCTTCTTTGTGATTTGATTATATTTACCTGCGCGCGTCCAGCGCGCAAAGTACGCAGGTTACCTCGTACTCCAAATAACACCATTTCTGTAGCATTCCTAAAATAAAATCCAAGACCCCCGCTGTCTGGTTCGCCATCTTTTCTGATTTTGTGCCATATAATGTTTGTTTTATATTTAAAACCCTATTCCTTCATAACTTTAAAACCTTCTCCCAATAAAGCATTAGGTACCCAAAGATATAAATGTGCATTTTCAGCAGCTATTTGTTGAATGGGCATATTACATATTTCTTGCAAAGGAAGTGTGTTATAGCGGAATGTTTTGTTGTATTCTGGTGATCCTGTACAAAATCTATTCATAAATCTCCATGGAGGATCAGCTAAAATTGTTTTAAATTTTTTACCGCTAAATGTCTTAATGTTAAAATTCATACCTTGGTTCTCCTAAAGTATAAAGCAGATTTTTGAAGTGCATTTATTAAATGCTGTTTTCTCTTACTGTATTACTAGGCAGTTTATGAGATGCAATTACAGGATTGGACTCTTTTGTTTTATACGGTTTTTTAACGTAAAAATTGCTTATTTTTAGCTCAACCTCTTCTATAAGTTTTTCTATATTGCTGTCTGGTTGTATATTGTGCGGTATAAAATCTTTTGCAATTTCAGGTCTTATATTTTGTACAAGTTTAAGCAAAGTTATTGGGTAGGCTCCCAATAACTTTAAATAACATTTCATTTCATCTAGGCTCATTATTTCTGATGGAATAACTAATGGGTTGACTAACTTTTGCGTTCCAATCGAAATGCCATCACGGATGTTATTAGCGCCATAAGAATAGTTCTCTCGCATATCTTCTATTTCCTGACTACCCAGAGCTTTAGAAACATACTCTGCCATATCAGGGCTGGGACTTCTAAAAAAGAATGAGGTGTTTAATAGATCTAATATTCCACGCCCAACTTTTTCACCATAAACATCCTCTAACAAATATGTATTTTGCATTCCTAAAATAAAACAACCGCCATATTTACGCGCTTCAGCTATTACTTTAGGCAATCGCTGCAGCTCATGAAGACTAGGGAATTCGTCACATATAAACCATATTCTTCGTTTACTATTTGCTTGTAGCGATAAAAGCGTAATTGTTGCCATAGAAAACCACATTGAAATAAGAGGGATTAACGATTCATGATGAGCGTCATTTGAGGATAAAAATAACCAACTATTGTTTTCACTGTTATTTTCATCATAAATCCAATCTCTAATGCAAAATTTAGGTTTTACCGAGGTTTGTTCGATACTTGTTAAAAACTTCAATGATTTTGAATAGGTAGAGACAACCGAAAGAACAGAAAAAGCGGTTTTTTCAATTTCTTCGCTGGTAAGCCTAGAAGCATCAGTATCTTTTAAATAATTATGTAATTCATGCAACGTTATTTTTAACAATACATTCAAAAGCTTTTTAACGGACCTATCTTTGTCATCTTGCATAGTAAATGCGGCGCTGCCAAAAATGGTTCTTGCAGAATTAATCCAAAATGGATCTACTTCGCCTTTTGTTGGAATTAAGCTGCTTGCCATGTTTTCGAAGTCGGTTACCGTACGCGCTTCATGCCATAAGTCCCAATTTTCGCTCCTAACGTCAAATGGGTTTAATATTTTGTCTTCACCAGCTCGATAAAATGTTGATGTGTATATGCCGCCTTTATCATACAAAAGTACTTTATCGCCTCTTTTACGAATACAATCTAAAAATTTCGATATAAGCTGAGTTTTACCAGAGCCAGTTGAACCATGCACTAAAAAATGTTTCGTTTCTGAATTGGCAATCATAGGCATTTCATCAATAATAATATCCGAAGCTACTTTTTGTTTGTTAATCATTTTGGCTACATTTTTAGCAGAATCTAGTTTTGCACCACGAATAAATTGGTTTGCAGTTTGCTTTTCGCCTTGTGCTGTTAGCCATCTTACGATGGTATAAAATATCCCCAGGCTTAAAATAAAACCTGCGATTGCTCCTGCCTTGAGATAATAAATAATAGCTTCAGCAATTTTTACAAACTGCGTATAAGATAAGTAGTTTTTTGGAGAAATATTGTATGTTTTGCCGTGATAAGGCACGCTAAAGCGTTGCAACTTAAAATCTAATATTTCAAGTATAGGATTAATTTTAGCAAGGCACCAATACCATGCGTTTTGTAATATTTCATTAGGAGTAATAACATAAATCGAAAATGCCACTAGCATTAAAAGGGAAGGCAAATACATGTTCCATACAGTTTTATTAACCTGTAGCCACATTCTTGCATTATGGAAAGTAATTTGTCCACCACGGGTGAACTGCTTTGCTTTATCAGTATTTTTAGAATACATATTTTTTCGCTAAAGATTAGATGTTTGAGCAGGTTTCGATATAGGCAAGTTTTTTATTCGATTCCAGCACCATTATTTAGAAAAATAAAATTAGATAGTCGCCCTGGGGTTTTCTATGAGTTTGTTTTCACTTAACAACAAATACCCTTTGATCACCCTGTATATGGTCCAAACCAGAGTTGCTGCAAGAATTAAAAATCCTATTAAAATAAATATCAAAATAAATCCTATAAATGAAGTTATTAATCCAATCCAAAACGTTCTTATTTGCCATGCAAAATGTGATTCCAACCAGGTTCCCTTTACTTCATCACGTTTCAAATAATTCAAAATAACTCCAGCAATAGCCGTTATGCCAAAAAAGAAGGATAGTGCTTGGCACCCATAAACAATGTAAGCAATGGTTTTTAATGGTAGTGGCTCTCTCATGGTAAATGGATATTCAATTTTTTTAATATTACTATCAGAAGTCTCATTACTTTCAACTTCATCAGCTACAGTTTTTTGTTCTATCTTTACTGTCATTTTTATCCACCAAGCGCTTTGCTTTAAGCCATCAATTTTTTATTTATCCCAGCGATGGCGATCCTGATAATCTTGATGAACATCAAATGTGCTTTTATTTTCGAAAGAACAAGCCCTAGGATTTCCACCAGAGTCGATACCACCTATCATTCTAAGTCCAGTTGCAGGATTTGTTTCCTCATCATCAAACATAGATGATTTATTGCACTGCATCATACTGTCATATTCTTCTTGAGTAACTGTTGATATTTTTTGCTACGACGAGCAGAAAGCCAAAATATAAGGACAAACACAGATAATGGAAATCCAAATGTGCCGATAGTGTTTAAGAATCCAGCTCTATGTTTCTCCTTATCTTCTTCTCTTATTTTTTGTTTATCGTATTTCTTTTTTATCGGCTCTAGTTTTTCGATTGTCTCTTTGGTTGTGTTGTATTGAACGGTAAGATCGCGAATTTGTTTGTTTGCTTCATCAATACGTCCTTGTTCAAGCTTCTTAATATCATCAGATGCATATTGATTATTTTTATTTTTATCCAGTATTTCTGACCAATACTCTACTGATCTATATGCTGATCTTATATCGCTTTCTATCTTTTCTAGGTTTTCAACGGCAATGTCATATTTGGCTGCACCATCAATTAGCTTTTGGCTTATGGCCAAACAACATGCAGAAGTAAAAATTAAAACAATAAGAATCATGGTTTTCATACGCTCATCCTTTTTATTTTTTTGCAAACTCTGGTTTTATATCACCAGTAGTACTTCTTGATTTCTTAGTCCCATATTTAATATCTTTAGAAACTTCAGCCTTCACTGCATTGTATTTATTATTTTGGCTTTCTTCTGTTTTTTTCAATTTGTCATCAACTTCACCATATTTTTTATCAACTTTATCTGTAAGTTGCCCAAACTCCTCTGGTTTGAAAAAAGCATTTTTAGCTTTTGTCTTAAGCTCAACATTTTCAGCTTTAGCATCAGCTGCTGAATTTCGGGTCTGTTTCTCATGTTCGGCAATTATACCTCTTTTTTTATTTGCAATCCCCATCGTACCTGACTGAAATTTTTGATCTGGATTAACACCAGAACTATTATGTTGATAGTTTGATAATAATCTACCCTCTATCCCAGAATTATGAATATATTCTCTTATATCACCTTCTAATCTTGCTCTGTCTTTACCACCAAACAATCCTTCTGCCACTTCGCGCCCCTCTTTTTTAACTACAGCAACTGCAATTTCTTGGCCTAAATTACTATTAATTTGATCAGAATGTTGTCTAACATAAGCCGCTGAATTACTTAAACGTTCAGATTCTGCCTGATGTACAGAATAATGTTCTGATGCAGTTTGTGCTTTATTTAGATTGCTGGATAACTGAAATAACTGCGACTCAGCCGCTGAATGACTAGTCTCAGCATGTTTTGTTTTGCTATATTCTTGTATCTTGTGCAGATCATTACTAAATCTTTGGGCTTCTTCTGCAGTAACATCTATGCTTCTACCAACACCGTGTTGTGTTGATGACTCGCTTGTTCTTATATGCTCTAAACTAGCAGATCCTTTTAATCCCAACTCTGCTCCGGGTATATTTATACCAAGCGCTTTACCAGGAATAGATGCACCAGCGCTAAGTGTTGCATTCTGACTAAAATTAACAAGACCTCTAAATACATCATTAATATCTACATGATTACGCTCAGCTATGATTTTTGCTATATTCTTCATATCAGAGACACTTTGCGCAGAAGATACGGCTTCTCTTGAACTAAATCCTTCTCCATGACTTTGACGAGAATCGTAAGAATCACTAACACTATTGAGGTCTGAAATAGAAGTAGATATTGCTTGATCATAAGTTTTTTGGTCTTGTATGGTCGCGCTTTTTGCAGATTCTGCTTGATTAGAAAGAGATTCACTAATCATATCGCTACTTCTAACACTTGTAGGTAGTTTCGAAATAGCATGTGAAGCATCATATACTGGTTCGTCATCTGGCCTGGAAGTGCGTAAAACACCCGTGCCTAATTGTTCTGTAGCCATTCCATGCATTAAGGTAGAATTAGTATCGAATTTATTAGCATTAATATTGTTCCAACTAGAATTACCAAGATGAATATTCCCGCTTGCTGCTTCAGATGCTGCAGAAGAGGACGAAGATTGCAATACTCCACCAATGTAACTGGCTGCATGGTTAAATGCTGAAGACATGCCTCTAACTAAACCTCCTGAGATAAATGGTACCGATAACATTAGATATCCTGCCATATTAGCTATATCCGAATGTTCAAGAAGCAGCTTATCTATATTGCTCATAGTCAAACCGCCGGGTCCTAATTCTTTGGCATAAAAGGTTACCATCATGTTTAAACACGAAAACATTAGCGGCCAGGATTCGATCCAAACTAAAGTATATAAATAGTTTTTCAATACCATTGTTGTAAGATTTGGTTGCAGAGCCAATAATATTATTATCGGAAATAAACTCAGCATTAAGAGTAATAAAACAGTATGAATAATCGGTATCGTATAAAGCGCTATATTTCTTGATGTGGCAAGAGTCATCCTCATTTTATCCATAGCCTGAGCGGTACTAAGATTTAAAAGAGCAGCCGTAGCTCCAGTTTCTGCAGTGTAATTTAGCAGTCCATCTCTAATGCCGTTGATTAAAATGTTTTGAGTAGCAATTGATAAGGCGTTTTTTGATATTTTGGAATAATTGAAAAAAGCATCATAAGTAACTGTTAGTAATCTTTCCGCATCTTGTGCCTTAGCTTTTACTAGGCCTAACCGTTTTCCAAGAGTGTTAAGTAAATTAGTTTGTGCGTCGGTCGTAAGATCTTTCTTAAGAGAACCAGCAGCTTCTTGACATGTTTTAAACTCTCCACCTATATAAATGCCTCTTATGTTACTTGTGTTTTTAGTAATGGTTTCTAAAAGGTCAGCGCTGTTTGTTAAATCAGCCATGGTGTACTTTTTAGAAATCAAAATATCTCCTAAAACACAATTTTTTACATATTCATTTAACTCTGATTTTACCTCAGGATTTACTGCATTGAATTCTGAAGAGATTTTAAACAGCTTGGAACCAAACAACATTCCAGTTTTATTATAAGAAAGATCGTCGGGTGTGTGGAAGGCAGTTTCAAATGCTTCGGTAATACCATATGCTGTCCTGGTAATTATACTTGTTGGATAACCTAAACCATAAGGGATATTTGCTACTACATAGTTAGCTCCTGGATTGCTAACATCAAATATTTGGACTGTAACTTTGGGAGTAAGCATTATTGCCGTTATACCAAAATAAATCACAAACCACTTAGCGAAGGTAGCAATATCACGTCCTTGGATATAATTCACAGCAGCGCCATATATAGAAAAAAGCACACCAATCTTCATTGCAGTATTAAAGGCATTTCCACCAAGTAATGTAGCTACGGCATTTAGCGCTTCTTTGGCAAGCTCCCCATTAGAAATTATGTACATTGGGACTATACTCATGAGCCACCTCCTAAACGATGCTTAAGCTGCCCGACCACTCTTGAAGTAACTTCTTGTTCAGTAGTTTTAGAGGACTCAATAAATTTCATTAGCTCTTGAATATCACTGCGAGATTCTGTCTTTATCGCCTCAACGTAACTCATAGCTGAATGAATCTGATCGATCAGCTGCTTATGAACCTCTGGCGCATAGTCGGTATTTGATAAACTATGTTCTACTATCTGCAATGACTCATGCATATACTGCATTAGCAGACTTTTAGATATAGCTTCTGAATAATTGGCAATACTCATCGCCATAGCCGCCTGATTTGCCATTAAATGAGTGGTTATAAACTTTAGCAGAGGAAATTTTACCATCTCCAAAAATCCTTGCAGATCTTTATCTAATGGACCGCTATCGTTCGCTACGGCAGTAACTAGTCTATTAATAGTTTTTTTAACTTTTTCATATAAAGAGTTTTCTTTTTTGATTTCGGTTTCAGTTGGAGTAAGCATAAGGCATTTCGCCGGGTCACCGCATTTATAAATTTCCGCTTTACCTCCTTCCAGCAGCGCTTTTAATAATTTCCTATCTTTGGCCAGTGGAGTGTAAATTTTTACTTTTCCCACGCTGCTGCCATAAATAATAGTGCCCGATAAAGACATAAAGAATTCTTTAAGAACTTGGTCATTTCCTATATAACCGCTTGTATTGAGCGCTTCCCAAATAAGATTTTTGTTAATTAGTATGGATTGTTTATATTGCCCATGCCCAGCTTCTTCTGCTTTATTCATTACTTCATTATATTTTGAATCATCTTTACATTTTTGCCGCGCCTCAGCCCAATCTGCAAATTTACCGCTATAACTCCCGAGATCTCTGCAAATATGATCATGAGTGGCTTGGGTTCTTGGCCACATACCGCCAATAAAGGTTTCTGCCATTTCACAGGAATTGAAATTGTTTGCATTGATTTCTTGTGCGAGTTTTTGAATATACTCCATAGCATGGGCAAGTTCCGGTACCGCAGTTTCAAGCGCCAAATCAAACATATAACCACCAGCATTGCTCATTATTTTTTGAAAAAATTCCGTTAATGCTTGTTCGTTCACAAAAGAAAAACCACCAACAAATAGGTCTATACCGCCGCATCCATTCCTTAATGTTGGCGGATCAATATTTATAAGCTGAATATTCTTAACGCGGTCGCGTAAAAACATATTGCCGCCAGAATAGTAGCCAGCAGCTTGTCCTTGATACGCAGTTCCTGGAGTTATATTTCCTTCATAACCCAGCGAAGTAAAAAAAGCGCCAAGATCACTGGCAACATTAGCAGCGCCAGCAACATCAGCAAAAACTTCTGTAGTTGCAAATACTAAAATTAGAACTGCAATTAACCTGTTACACATGATTTTTACCCGCCATCTTCGCTTCATTATTTAATATCTTAGGAACAAGCTCATCCATTCTTCGAGTTAACTCTGAATAAGTAAGCGCTCCACGCGATACTGGATAAACATGAAGATTTTTATTATTCAAGACGAATAAAGTAGGTACAGCAAGACTGTTTTCTTTACCAAAAAAGCGTTCTGACACTTCTTGCTTAATTACCGTACTATCAGGAAAATAGTTATCTGGATTTGAAGAATTACCACCAAGAATAAAACCTCTGACATTAATACCAGTATTATCTGAATACCGTTTTAATACAGGAGTAAAATTTCTGCAGTATGCACAGCCAAGACTATAAAAAAAGATAAACTCATAATCTCTGGTAAATTGGGATCCAAAATAGTTATAAGAGTTAAATATTGGATTTGCTAGTTTCTGGTTTATACTAGTAAAGCGCCTAGTTTCAATTCTTTGATTATTTTGTTCTATGTTGAGAATTGAAGCAAAGGAACCATGGCTAAGCAACAAAGTGATTAAAAAAAACAAAAAAGCTATTTTCAGTTTGCTCATTTTATACTCCCTCTTTAAAAGCCGTCGCTACTTGTAAAAACCTTCTGTGCAATTCAGAATCAGAAATAAATCCGTAGTGGAGTGGAACCACTTTTTGGTTTTTGGGATCTACTAAAATTAATGCTGGAAAATATTTAATGCCCAACTTTTCAGCTTGACCATTATTAGTATGCTTAACTGCAAAAGTGTCTATTGACTTACCGTCGACTGTTATGGGTATTAATGAGATATTATTTTCTTTGCTAAATCTATGAACTGTTGGCGCAAGAGCTTGGTCTAATGGATTACTGCCTCTATAAAAGAAAAACAACCCATACTTTTCACTAAAAGATTTAATAGCATCTTTTTCTTTTCTACTGTTTTCAGCATAAATGATATGTTGCACATTGTTTTGGGTTGGATGTAAGACGCCGTAGTCAAGCTCTGGATATTCGAGCAGTGTTTTCTTCCATATTTGGGTAAACAAACCCGCTTGGTTTGTTACAAAATTCTGCAAAATCAAATACGATCTCATGTTTTCTACCGTAGGATATAAGATGGCTCTTGCCTTAGCTTCTCGTACTGCCTGGCGCAGCAGAGCCATTTGCGCCATTGATGATTCTTTTTTGATTTCTTCTTTTCTTTTTCTATTTTCTTCTGGATATATTTCGTTATACCAGTGCCAACCAATGGCTTCTTTAGCAAAAGCAGGTGTCTCCCAAAAAATACAGAGAGATACAGAGCATAAAAAGAAACAAACGAAATAAGAAAAATTATTTTTTAAGCCGTTCGCCATAAAATCCTTTAATTCGTTCTGCTGCTTTTAAACCAATACCAGTTTCTGGTGATTCCGATAGCCTCAAGTTTTTTGTGCTTCTTGATTTTAGTTCGTCATAAGAATATCCAGATGCTTTTTGCTTTAACACCCCTTCTTTAGGCGCTTTTTTCTCAGCCTCTTTTTTCATTTCATCGTAAAGCTCGCTAAAATCTATTAAGTCAAATTTCATTTTGGCTAGTTCATCTTTGGTAATGCCGCGACAGTCTACGCGGCTGGATTTATCATCATCATTAACATGGCCAAAACCTATACCCAGTTGTTTTTTTCTGCCGTCATTCTGAATAATGCGCGCTATCCTAGAACCAAAAACACAATGCGCTGTATGGTGTGAGGTACAGGTTTTTGTTATTGGATCTTTAGTATGACAATATTCACCCACTTCAATTGCTCTACCTGATTTTTTCATTAGGGATAATTCTTTTTCTTCTGCATCACACTCATATATGCCATCCTTATCATTGCAGCAGTTTTTAGTAATGCCGGGCAGTGCATAACAGGAACACTCCATCACTTTTCCTGCAAAAATTATTGGTTCTTTACTGTTTTGCTCTTTAACCTGGATGGCAATTTCATTAAGAGCAGAAAGATGTGATAATGCCTTTCCTACGTCTTTTTCTGTTGCTTTGATTGGATTAGTAGAAGTACAACTGCCGCCAACACAAAAAATGTCTTTACCGCAAGCAATATCACCAACTTCATCACACTTCTCAACTGGACAACTAAGTGTTACATCTTGAACTGCGCATATACCATCACTCCGCTTTCTACATTCTGCTTTTACTTGAGCGCATTTTTGGTTTCTTAACGGCTCGCAATTATTATCAGATGGGTCACTATATTCGTGTATAGTTCTACATCTCCAACAATCAAGCGTAACTGAAACACCGTCTATATTTCTGGCACCATCAACTTCAATACATTCTGTTTTAGGATCAGTAGAGCAAGCAAATGCAAAAACTTTGCCTGTAATCAAAAATATAGCTATCCAGATGTAATGTTTAGATATCATGGCAAGGCAACTCCTGCCAAACTGGCGCATTGGCTACTCTTTCTTTGTATATACGATCAAAATATAAAGCCATCACCCCAACTCCTATGCCTCCACACCAGTATCCTCCGCAAGGAGGCCAGTCAAATTGAAAATACTGATCTTGCGTTTCAGAATATGGTAGTTCAACAACCTGGCCGTTAGAGAAGGCGCCTCTATTATAAATTGTCTGACCTGTGGTTAGGTTAACTATGGTCACCACCATTGGTCCCTCTTGAAAATCAGTAAATCTAAGTCTCCCATGAGTTTTTTTAGGCACTAGTGCTTGTCCGCTATTTTGATGCATCTGCATATCGCTATATATTAAATAACCACTAAAACACTCCGAGCTTTCACCTTGATTAGGCATCTTATGACATATACGTACATCATCATGACTTTCATATTGAATCATGTCGGACGAGGCTATCTGCGAATATCCTGCTGGACAAGGACCGAGATAGGCCCTAGTAACCATACCGCTTGCGCAATTTGGATAAGCAACATCTCTTAGATACGTAGTAACACTAGCAACCTTTTCGCATACCCTTCGTATAGTTCTAACTTCTTCATTACAGGTTTTTTCAACCTGGATGATTTTACAAGCCGCCATTTTTTTCTTCTCACAATTTATGTGTTTATTAGATTCTCCCATTACGACATTGCTCGCATTAGTTTCAACTAATTTACTATTTTTTATATACTCTTCATTTTGACTGATTTTAAAGACTGGTCTTGTCTTAAAGCTTTCAGTTACAG
>TBL_comb47_HYPODRAFT_10006474_pt1 | contig 12643 bp, 9 predicted proteins | sample TroBogypolimnion_40_FD_10682 | JGI IMG/M metagenome (IMG submission 10682)
AATCAATCAATCAATCAATCAATCAATCAATCAATCAATCAATCAATCAATCAATCAATCAATCAATCAATCAATCAATCAATCAATCAATCAATCAATCAATCAATCAATAATTATGGCATCATCAATTATTACGGCAAAATCTATCATGACCACAAGTATTATGGCGACACCGTTGCAATTTCGGTTACCTCAAGAACTTTTACGTCATGTCTTTTCATATGATAACACGTATAAAAACCATTTCAATAAAAATGTTATCCCTGAAATTAGGACTGCTGCGGCACAACGAAAATTGAAAACGGCTTTCATCATTGCAAAAAAACATGTGTGTGGTCATGGACGTGATTTAGCGTCACGTCCAATTGTAAAATATGGTGATGATATTTGGTTGAAATTATTTGGGACTGTATTACCATATGAAGATTCAGCAATTGATAGAGTCAGAATTAATATTTGTCAGAATTTATCCATGCATCAATTGATGAGTGCATCTCCATTAGGAGATATGCGAGGAAATTTTCAGATTTATCTTACATTGAATTCTCAAAACTTTTGTTATATTGTCCATGATAATAAAAAAGTACTAGAGATTGCAGTTGAACATTTAGATTCTGAAGATTGTTATATTGATGCTTGGGCATTTACTAAACCAAAACATGGAGGAGGTATTAATAAAGATAAACGATTTCTCCATAAATGTATTGATGCCATGTAAAATGTTGAAATTAATTTAGCAGCGCAGCCGCCCGCCACCACCTTTCTACAAACTTTAGTGCCGTTTCGTGCGCAAACAAAGTCATATTTTTTATGGTGTTTTTCATTATCGTCATATTTTTATGACGATCTGTCATTTTGACAGATTGGTAAGAATTGTTATACCATATTAAATATTACAATTAAGTTGAGATAAACCAATATCTATCAATATTTATCAGAGTTCCGACTAACAGTTAAAGCCCTTCTTCTCTATTTACAGACGATGTTCTATAAATAGGAATTATTTATAATAGATTATGTTATTATATCTTACCCCAAATAGTAATAAACTTGGTCAACTATTAGATGTTATTGTTTTTTGGAATGTAATGTTGTTCTAAAAAAAGGTGCAATGTCGTTTTGTACTTTTACAATTCTTTTAGAAAATAAAAAATAATTGATTGATTGAATATATTCAGATATTCAGATATTCAGATATTCAGACCCACATCAACATCGTATGTTCTATAAATAGGAATCATTTATAATAGATTATTATTATATCTTACATCAAATAGTAATAAACTTGGTCAATTCTTGATGTTATTGTGTTTTGGGATGTAATGTTGTTCTAAAAAAAGGTGCAATGTAATTCAACAAGAAAGTGAACCTAGCATAATATTGTAAAGTCGCTTCGCTCTGCGCCGACATCTCACTTCGTTCGTGTCGCCGAAATACAAGTCTTATACGTGCTTGAATCTGGTCCCAGATTCAAGAAGCGCCATTAAGAAGCATGTTAACACGTATTTAGTTCTCTTTGTTTTGTTCATTCATAGAAGAAATATATTACAAGGGATCGTATGTGGCGCTTCGCGCCCACAAATTTGGTAAGAAATACTAAATTTCATGGGGCTTTGCCCTGAAAAAAAATGAAATTATGGCAGAATCATCATCAAATCATCATCAAATCATCATCAAATCATCATCAAATCATCATCAAATCATCATCAAATCATCATCAAATCATCATCATACAACAAAGTCACGACAAAGAGACCAACAAACATCCGTCTTCTGTCCGACAAACATCCATCTTCCGTCCGTCTTCTGTCCGACAAACATCCATCTTCCGTCCGTCTTCTGTCCGACAAACATCCATCTTCCGTCCGTCTTCTGTCCGACAAACATCCATCTTCCGTCCGTCTTCTGCCCGACAAACATCCGACAAACACCCGTCTTCCGTCCGTCTTCTGTCCGACAAACATCCGTCTTCCATCCGTCTTCCATCCGTCTTCCATCACATTAATATAAAAACTTTGATTGTTACAGTGTATGCCACAGTACGTATGTGAACGATGTAACTATTCAACCTCCAATCTGACACAATTTAAAGTCCATGAATCTACAAAGAAACATATTGGTCTATTACAACTAAATCAAATGTATCAAAAGCCTGAAAAAATACATGAATGTTCTAAATGTAGACACAAATATGGATCACGAGATGGAATGAATAGACATTTTAAACAATGTACCGTAATTCCCACAGCAGATGCGACAATCAACCATCCGACAATTCAAAATAACACAATAGATAATTCTAATAATAATATTGTAAATAATAATATTGAAAATCTGAATCAAACGCTAAATCAAACGATAATAGTAAATCAAACGGTGATCAATAAATATGTCAATCCGATAATAGTGAATAATAACTTGGATCTGTTGAATGAAAAATGTGGCACTGCAATGAATCTAGTTGATGTCCTAAAGTCTCTTCCAGTTACTCCAGAATTCTATCAAAAATTTGCCCATTGGGATTTCAAAAAATGTAATGAAGCATTGTTCACATTGTTGGAAGACCACATAAGTGAATTACCAATAACGCAACGTCCATTACATTCAAGCAAACAACCAAACGAAAAAGACCAAGTAATGTATGTTAGAAATGATGACAAGTGGACTGATGAACAAGAACTGGAATGGTCATATGCTTTTACATGCACCGACGAAGATGTACAAACACACCGGAAATCTGTACTAAACGGCTCTTTTACAGAATTCATTAATAAAATTACTGATGAATTTGAAGAGAAAAAAAAAACAGATTATAAAAAGTTAACCGATGGTGAGCGAATATCACGAAATTTGACGGCCCGATTAGGACCTGATACCATGGTAGCTATGATGCTACTGTTGGCGAAAACCTTTACTATTGATGAATTGGCTAGAACATGAACATCCACTTTTACACGGTTTGAATAATCTTTTATATAATACTTTATTGAATATGTAAATTAAATTCACGTATCAATTTAGTAATCAATTCATAAATAAACCATTAAATAAAATACAAGATAAAAGTAAGCTAGTACAAGTACCTAGTTATAGTAAACTATTCATTTATTAACAAATAAATATGGTAGCTTTTCCAATCTATTTAAAACCTATTAACAAGTCCAATGTAACCTATAAAATTGATGAGAAAACTATTTTTCTTGCACCATGTGGTTCTAGTATAGAAACAATTCGTCGTAGTATGTTTGTAAAAGTATCGCATAATAAAAGAATATCAGACTGTACTGCAATTTTTGCATCTGGAAGTATTCCTTTTTTTACTCACGAAATTTCAAAAGATATTTTATTTTTTCCATACGAATTAATAAAAAGAAGCCAGATTTTGTATACACAATTCATAGATAATACTGATAAATTGGAAGGATTGGAAGGATTGGAAGGATTGGAAGGATTGGAAGGATTGGAAGGATTGGAAGGATTGGGAGAACCGGGAGAACATGAATTTTGCATGTTGGAGTATTTCCGGATTGTTGAGGCATTACTTGAACATACAAGTAAACAGTTGACCGAAGATGCAATGATAAGGTACATGTTGGATAGTACTAATACAACGAGCGCTGTGAGTGTACTCTATATTTACCGCCGCAAAAGTGTATCGCCGTTATTATTGAACGGATTAAAAGAATTTTTTGGTAAAGATTTTACTGGAAAATGTATTGTAGTACAAGATGATGCTGACGATGAGTATGTAACTAGTCAAATTACATTTGAAGACGGCACTTTTTATGATTTGGTCATTTATGATTCACATCAAACAAGACAAATGGTCAGTATAAATAAACAATATTATAAAGATGAAATAATTATATCAGAACAATAACTACAAGTATATAAATAAATAAATACAAAACGAACAAACTAGTCTAGAAATTGTAATAAACATACAACGCTATTATTATTATTATTGTATTCCTATCTATCTCATAATAATAATAATAATTATCTATCTCACAATTGATGAATATATCAATTAGTAGTGAACAAAATAAAATAATTGAATTTTTGAATCAAGGTTCTCATGTTATTGTAGATGCCGTTGCTGGTTCAGGAAAATCTACTGCAGTTTTATTTGTTGCCAAACATTTCCCAGATAAGCGTATATTACAATTGACATATAATACTGCTTTACGTCAAGAATTAAAAGTTAAAGTAGTTGAAGCCAGTCTTACGAATTTGGATGTTCATACTTTTCATTCTTTGGCTGTAAAACATTATTTGCGTACAAGTTTTACAGATATTGGTTTACGTAGTATTGTTTCAAATAATATGTTACCAGAATTAGTACCATTACCTTCATATGATATTATTGTCATTGATGAAGCACAAGATATGACGGTACTTTTCTTTCGGTTTGCTTATAAAGTTATCAATGATATGAAGAAATTTACAGGGAATAGTGGTGGTGGAAGTTGTAGAAGAAGTGATAATATGGTACAATTGCTTATTCTAGGTGATTATATGCAAAGTTTATATGAATTCAAAGGAGCAGATGCAAGATTTTTAACAATGGCAGAACAAATATGGTTTGGTCATCCACAAATTGCCAAAATGCCATTTATTAAAACTGGACTTCGTACATCATATCGTATTACACAACCAATGTCACAATTTGTGAATCAAGTCTTATTAGGTGAAGATAGATTAGAAGCACCAAAAGAAGGTGTACCAGTCATGTATATACGTTATAATAGATTCAATTGTGTCAATAAAATTATTTTTGAAATAACAAATCTTATTGAAAATGAGGGAGCAATTCCAAGTGATATTTTTATTTTAGCAGGTTCACTTCGTGGATATACTAATCAAATTAAAAATATAGAAAATGAATTAGTTGAACGTGGAATTCCATGTAATGTACCAATGTTTGAAAATGAAGGTATGGATGAACGTGTTATTCAAGGGAAATTAGTCTTTTCAACATTTCATTCAGTAAAAGGTAGACAAAGACCTTATGTATTTGTTCTTGGATTTTCACAAACTTATATGGATTTTATGCAAAAAGATGCATCACATGACATTTGTCCTCCAACATTATATGTTGCTACTACTCGTGCATTAAAAAGATTATATTTATTTGAAGAAGATAATGGATTAGATGATGGTCCTTTGAAATTTATGAAAATGTCACATAATGAACTTAATGATGTTGATTTTGTTAATTTTTTAGGAATACCAAAAACAAATAGTTTTTGGGAATTACGACAACAACAACAAGATCAATCAAATGAATGTGATAATGGTGGTAATGGTGGTAATGGTCGTCGTATATATACAAGTCCAACTGAACTTGTTCGTTTTATTTCAGAAAATGTATATGATTATGTAATTCCTATTTTAGAAAAACATTTTATTCTAGAACGTAAACCATTAGATATTCCTCTTGATATACCAACTGTACAATTATTATGTAAAGGTGGTTATGAAGAAATCAGTGATATTAATGGAATTGCTTTACCGTGTATGTATTTTGACCAACTAAGACGGCGGCAGCAACCGAACAAGTTGGTAGAGGGTGGAAATTCTGATGGTGGGATTCAAAAAAAAGGGAATGATTGGTCATGTTTGGGTGGAATTGTTACAAAAGAAATGGAACGATTACGAAAACAAAGACGACCTAATGGGAAAATTTTTAGTATGTTGGAAAATATTTTAAAAACCTCTAATAATAATAGTTCCGATACTGCCGACTACTTATTTATGGCGAATGCATACATTGCATTGAAAGAAAATTTATATTTCAAATTATATCAAATATCAAAAGATGATTATAATTGGTTACAACCCAATGTTATTGAAGAATGTTTCAAAAATATACATGATAGTATTGGCAATGAAATACAGCCGGGGCTGGGGCTGGGGCCGGGGCAATGTCGTCAAGATGAAGAAAAGGTGGAAAGGGTGGAAAGGGTGGAAAGGGCGAATTTGCCATTTATTTTAGAAGAAACTTTATTGGAATATCAAGATGAATTACCAGAATTAGATGAACGATTATTAGCAAATGGAATACGATTATTTAGATTTCATGCTCGTGTTGATTTAGTAACACCAATTACAGTATGGGAATTGAAATGTACTAGCCATTTGACCATTGAACATTACTTACAAGTTGTATTATATGCCTGGTTATGGAGAACTGTTTGTCATTATCCATCCCGAGAATTTCGTATACTAAATATTAAAACGGGTGAAATACAATTATTAAACATGTCGGATGAAATATTAAATGATGTAGTTTATGCTCTTTTGAGAAACAAGTGTAAATCTCATAAAGTTGTTTCTGATTTGGAATTTATTGCAAACAGTGCTGAAAACGTAAGTCCTCCCCCTTAGCCAAATTCATTCAATATTTTTATTCAATTCAATTCAATTCATCATCATTGTCAAATTTTGATATTCTACATCCGATACATCTTTATTAATTAAACGAATAATGACACTTTCAGGGTCTGATGTGACAAATCGTTTAACTATATTATGTAACGTTGAAAAAAACGAAGGAGGATGATAAATAAAAACATTTTTTAAATTTGTATAATATTGTGTATCTTCGGGTGGCATTTCTTGAAAAAAAGATTCTACCAATGGTTTATATCGTTCAACAGCACTAATTGAAAATGATTTCAAATTTAAATGTACTTCATATGTACCATATTCTATAATTGCTTGTTGAACCATTGTTAAACCATATTGTGCAATTGAATTATAAAGTTTGGGATAAGCAAAAGTTTTTAAAAGAGTATAATCTACTATAATCCGGGATCCAATACGAAATATAGTTGCACCTAATAACTTTTCCAATGAAACTGAATCTACTACTGATTCGGCACAATCAAATTTCTGATTCTTTTTAAATAGTCTAGATTTAGAATTGTCTTGAAAATATTCTTCTTGTGCGAGTTCTACTTGTTCTTTTACATCTCCTACTATTCCCGATTCAGATTGCATTTTCATTGACTTATTCATTTATATCATGATATAGTCTTTTTTTTAGGTACTAACGTATCTCTCTATTTGCGGACAAAGTTATTATTCATAATCCATTATTTTCTTGTTCATCTATCTATCTATTATTGTATTATTTTTATTCATTATTACAATAATAATTTGTTAATTACGGGGGAGATCAATCAATCAATTACGTTTTACCACGAGGAGCCAGATGAGCAGGTGGGGGTGGAGCAGAGAGACGTTTGGGGGCTGGAGCAGTGCTACGAGCAGTGCGGGGAGCGGCATCAGTCGTATGGGATGCAGCTGCAGGAGGACGGGTACGCCCTGATTGAGCGCCTTCTCTCTCTTTGAATGTTTCTGTGACACGGTGACGATAACCACCATATTCACTAAACAAAATTGCTCCTAAAATAAGCATCAACATACTAGCAGAAAATGGAATATTCTCAATCGGTGATTTCATCTTCATCGTCTTCATTATCTTTGTCATTTTCATATTCATATTTATATAAAAAGAGGGGGATATAATTTTCATTTTCCGTTATACAATAATAATTCCATATTTGGTCGTTTGTTTGTAGTTAATTCATGTCTTTAATAAATTTGGATTATACAATTGTTCTACCAACATTGTAAATGACCAATTCGCACCATTTAAATCCAACTGATTACCTAGATTATTAAGTAAACGTACCGACATTCGTTGAATATTTACTGGTCCAAAAAATTGACGAATATTGGATTGTAAAGTTCCACCAAATTCTGTAAAAACCGCACCAGGTGTTAATCCTGGTAATTTTATTGGAACCATGGCAAATATACCACTTGCTACAGGTCCACTAGTATAAAGATATGGACTATGAGAATAAGCATTTTGTTGAATCTGTGTAATTGAATAAATTTGATTCCGAGTCAATGAATTATAAGTGGATGGATTCATTTGATTTATACCACTTACACAAGTATAATAAGCAGCATATGATGATGAAGATTGAATTGTATCTGTATCACCCATGACAGTAACTAGACCATTATTTAAATGACTTCCAACATATTCATCCAAAACTATCAAAGCATAATTAAATGGTGTTAAATTTATTAAAGTATCACCTTTTATAGATACAATATTTGAACTTGAATCATATGAATATTCGTTTGTAATAACAGGACTTGAAAAACTACCATTTAATGGATATTCAATTAAACTTTGATAACCTAGTAACCATCCCATTGTATTATCCCATGCAATATTTGTAGCATTACTAACACCCAATACACATTTTACAAAACTATAAACATCATAAAATACAAGACGATAATCTTGTGCGGTATAAACTTTATTCACTAAAATGTCAATATATACATAACCCGTGATGGAATCAATACCAATATGAGAACCAATTGTTGTCAAAGGATTATTATTTATAGCAAAATTCATTGCAATCATGAAATCTACAAGACTATATGTATTTTTAGGAATTGTAAATACTATTGGTTCAGAACCAATAACACCTGGATTTATTGGTGTTAATTGAAATTTATTATTTGATGAATCTATATTAAATGTTACACAATCCATACTTTTATAACCAGAAAAAATTGATGCATACATTCCTGGTGCTGTTGAATTATTTTGAACCTGATATGATGCTAATGAATAACTACTATCCAAATATAAATCATTGGACCAATTACAACTTGAATCAGTTTGATTGTTACCATAAAATACTACTTTATAATCACGTTCAGTCAATATTTTGACCATTTTTATGGATATTGTTGTAATTGCATAAATACCAATACCACCACCAATTCTGGTATCGGTCGTTGTATATAGTGATATTATTCCAGTACATGTAGTCTGTTGAAAAATTGCATCACCATCAATATCTCTATATTCAGTAAATGCAGATTGTATTGCGGTAGCAAGATCACTAATCTTTTCATAATTACCAGGAGATACATATATATTAATAGTTGGCATTCTCTGATTTGGACCATTTGATTTTGCTGTTAATTGAATACAATTATTTGTATCAAATACTACATACATTGCACTACTAACTGATTTACCTGTAATTGTATTTTGATTATGTAAATCATGTGGTTTATTACCAAATCCTTCATAACCCAAATCTAAAAATGAACCTGAAAAATCAATTTGTAATGTATCTTCTGTTATTGTTTTATTGATATCAAAACTAAAATTTGATATTAAACTAGAGGTATCATAATAAGCTTTTGTTGCTATTTTTGAAAGAATTCCATTAGGATTGAATGAAATATCAATCGTACTATCATTTGCAATAGATAATCCAGTATTTATTGCTGCAAAATAATCAGGAACCAGGTAAAAACTTGGAGATTTAAACATTGTACCTGAAACTGTGACAATAATATTATTACTAGAAATATCATAGTAAGGTTTACTACATACAATAGAAAAACTTACATCATTTGGAATTACATAATTTGTACGGTCAGGTTGATGTTGAGCGACGACATTGCCAATTTCCATCATGGTATTGGGAAAATTAAAAAAACTAGGACCGTTTGTCCCATTTGTCCATATTGGATTTGTATAACTACTTTCATCAGGAAATTGTACAAATAATTTAATATTTTGAGTTTTTTGTGATGTATTGCGATTCAAACAAAGACTTAATTTCCACATATTTGATGAACCGTCTTGTGATATTTCTTGTGTAATAGAACTATTCTTATTATCTAATACCGGATGATTACCCAATACTGATTGTAAATTGAAATAAATTGCATTTTGATTATAAGCCCAGTTTCCAATTGGTAATGATAATTGGATTTGATACGATGTATCTATTGTATATCCAACATTACTATTAGCATATTGGATAATTGTAAAATAATTATTAGATAAATCCAGTTTAATTGTATTTGCATTTGAATTTCTATCAAGAAGACCTGGTGTTGCTGTCCTTAATTTTGATTTTGAATAAATAGATTTCAAATCAAACGTATTTTGATTACTAAATCCAAGGAATTGAGGAATTGTGAAAAAAGGAATATGTGGATTACTTGAAAGATTAGGAAATTCTAAAATATAATCTGATTTATAATAAACTTTTTGAATACGTAAATTAAATGTTGTTTGTATAGTAACGGGATCATATATTAGAAATGAACCTGAAAAATCTGTATCAGGATAACTTGGTATTAGATTTATTTGAATTTGATTATTAATTGCTGCAATTATTGTAGTTGGATTGTAATTACCTGATGGAATACTAATTTGATAATCAAAATTTCCATCATTTATACCAGGTGAATTCCCTTTTAAATAAAAAAAATTGCCACCAAATGCATGACTGATTGTATACCATGTATATGGTATTTGAACCGCATATAATTTTAAAGCAACAACATCACGTAATGGTCGTGATAAATTAAATGTATAATTTGAAGCACTCAATTGTTTATTCTCACGATATTGACTATCTATTGTTACCAATGTTGTTGTTGTTTGTTTTAAAAGAGGATTTAATCGTTGAGGATCAGTCAGATAATCAATATTTTGAGTTAGAGGTGTTGATGTCGGGACCGGGACTGGGACTGAGACCGAGACTGGGACCGAGCCCGGGACAGAAGCCGGGACTGAGATTGGAACTGAGATTGGGGACGATTGGGATCCTGGCGGCATTGTATCAAATCCTTCATTCACATTATAATCATCTGCATAATCTGCATAATCATCATTATCATCATCATTATCATCATCATCATGTTTACGATGATTACCTCGTTCTCCACCATCATCAAAAAATCGGTCATAAATATTACAAAAAAAGGAATATACCTCGTCTGCACCAGGGATATCCTTGTATTTCTTAATAAATGATATTATTTGGGCTTGCAATTCATTATCACTTGATTCATTATGCAATCCTAAAATTTCAAATATTTCATCATCTGAAACGTTGTTCAATGATTCAAGTGATTGAATATTTGTTGATGATGATAGCATTTATTTTTATTTTATTTAGTTATTCTGTTTAGTTTGTTTATTCCGTTTAGTTTGTTTATTCCGTTTATTTAGATTACATTGATATGTTATTGTTTATGGTACAAACTCGCTACTCTTTCAATCGCTCACTCCTACACATTCACTAGGATTTAACGGTCTACTATTATTAATTCTACTGCGAAACATTGTTTTAATAAATTCAAGTAAATCTAATTTTTTTTTACATCGTTTAAGAATGATTTTAGGAAAAGAAGTAATACCATTACCTCTTTTCATATGATAACGACCTTTGAAACAAATGATATCTAAAAATGACATGATTTCTTCTTCTTCATTGGAAAGAGTCGTGTCACGACGAATATGAACTCCATTTACACCGCCGCCACTAGTGTTGCCGCTACCATTGCCTCCCCCATAAATATAACGATTAAAATTACCATTTTTATAAACAGAAATATGTCTACATTGACCACGAATTTGGGGAGAATTTAATACCATTCCTATTCCTTCTATACGATTCTTTGTATTATTCATTTCTAATATAAACAATATGTTTCTTTTTGGAATCAATTTACTTATTTCAGTTGGTGTACCATATATACATTGAATATTATATGCTTTTTTTATCAACATATTTTGTTCATATGTTTCTGTACTAAATCTACTTGTCATTAAGAAATGACGACTTTGAATTGGTATGGGAGTTTTTGGTTTTGATTGTTTTAGTGGTGTCTTCTTTTTTATTCTTATTCGTATAATATTGTTTTCAGTACTAGTAGTAGTAGTAGTACTGGGGGTAGTGGGATTCGTAGGAATAATCGTAGTAAGAGTGACGTCCATGCAATATAGTGGATGAATGGATGGATGAAATGAATGAATTATCACGACGACTCTTGACAAAAAAAATAATTCAATTTTAAAAAATGCGTTATATTATATATATATTATGGCAGCTCATAGAAAATCCGCATGCTCAAGACGTTCCTCCAAAGTTTGCCGTCAAGCAAAACGTTCATGTTTATACACCAAATCAGGGAAAAGAAAGAGTTTTTGTCGTACTCGCAAAAATAGACGCAATCGTAGACAAGTCCGATAAACTATAAATGTCTTCCGTTGGACAGTTATTTGTTTATTTCTTTATTTAGGAAAATACCGAGTATAGAAATCCAAAACTTTTTTACTAATCTTTATTTTTGTAGGATCATATGCAATAAGAAATAGACCATCTAAACTTTTTACTCGTGATAATGCAACATATGTTTGTCCAACAGCAAATACACCACTACCAATATCTATTTCTGCATAATCCAAAGTTGAACCTTGACAACTATGAATTGTCATTCCCCATGCTAATTTTAATGGAATTTGCCAAAAACAGATTGTTGGATATGATGCACTTTGATATGAAACAGGAGATATAGGTCGTACAATTCCATTAAAGAATCGCACAATTGGAAAAGAATGTGAATCATTAGATAGAGAAGGAGAACATTGGATTGTTTTCGGTTCGGGGGGGGATTGGGGCGCGGAAGGAGGAAAATGTGGGGAATACTTTAGAGAGGGAGGTACTGGAGTTGGGGCTGAGGCCGGGGCCGGGTTCGGGTCCGATTGGTTTAGTGGCGACGGAGGGGTCGG
>TBL_comb47_HYPODRAFT_10006477_pt1 | contig 12640 bp, 14 predicted proteins | sample TroBogypolimnion_40_FD_10682 | JGI IMG/M metagenome (IMG submission 10682)
CGCCGATCCGGGCCGCGACGGCAAGCCGGGCGCCGGACCCGCCGCCATATCCGCCTGGATCCGCCAATACCGGCAGGCCAGATTCTGGCCGGTCCCCGCAGGCAAAGATCCGGGCGAGTACGCCGAACAGGGCGGCGATCTGCGCCTCTGGGTCGAGTCCGGCCTGATCCCGGAAGTTAAAACACCGCCGTCTCATGATTTGTCCTTATCCCCTGGGAATCCCCAGCCGGGGAGAAGGGGCGAAAATTCCCCGCCTTCTGAAGATCCTCCTGTCTCAGCCTCACCCCGGCACTACATTCTCGCCCTTCCCGACGGCCGGGATATCCATATCACCGACAACAAGGACATCTGGTCCCTGCTCGCAGACGAAGGCAATGTGGTGTTTTCGGAAAACGAACTCAAGAAATTTCAGGCGGCCTGCAGCCGCATGGACAGGCCGCAGCGCCTCCTGGCAGCCATGCAGATCGTGGATATCAAGCAGATTTTCAAAAAATCCCGAATCCTGCGCGGGGAGGCGGCGGCATGAAAACCGAACCTGCCCGTCAGGCGGGCTTATGCTCCTTCAGCCAATCGCGCAGGGCCCCTTCCATCCGGGTCTGCCAGCCCCTCCCGGTTGCCTTGAAGGCATCGATAATGTTTCCGTCCAGACGCAAGGAAACCGGTCTCTTGGGCGGTGATTTTTGCGGACCGCGCACACGCGGAGGAATATCCGGATGGATTTCCCGCACCGGTTTCATGCCCGAAAGAAACGAATTGGGCAAGGGAGGAGAATCAACCGCATCCCAGTCTTCCTTAAGGATATTCTCAGGTTTTTGTTTTTTCATAAAATTTCCTCTCCCGGCTATTGGCCCTTCGCAGACTGATCAGGCGGATTTTCCTGCGTCTGACTGTGTAGATGAGCACATGAAGGCGCTTGCCTATACGGCCCAGAGCGATCCAGCGGTCCTCTTCATAATCGAAACGGCCGTCTCTTGCTTCAATGGCCGACGCCCAATCGAACTCTTCGGCCTCGGCAAAATCAACGCCGTGTTTGGCTTTATTGGCCTCGCGTTTTCTTTCGTCCCATTCATAGTCCATACTATATTGTATATACAATATAATGAAAAGTCAAAACCAAACGTCGGGATAAGCCCGCACCGGAAGCGTGAGGGCGCCTGAATGCAAGAGAACATCCAATCCATACCGGCAGAAGCCGGCATCAATCTTGAGCGCTTCGTCAACCGCAAGCAGGCCCTGGACTGGCTCAAGGCCCAGGGCTACAAAGTCAGCCAGGGCAAGTTCTATCAGGATTGCGCCGCGGGCTTTCCGGCCGTCCGCAAAGATGGAACAGTCAGCAGATACCAGGTCATGCAGTACGGCCAGCAGCTCGACATCGAGACCAGGGCCGCAAGCATCTTCACCCCCGAGGACGAGCACTCCGCCCGCAAGGAGAAGGCCGAGGCCGAAATCGCCGAGATGAAGGCGGAGCGGATGCGCCGCGAGGAGGACCGGCTCTGGCTGCATGCCGACGACGCCTGGGCAAGCATGGCCGCCGTCGTAGGCACCCTGCGCGATGCCATCCGGCACCGGCTTTACACCGGCCAGCAGGAGATCGTCCATCTCGCCGGCGGCGATCACGGCCGCAGCCAGGAAGTTTTTGAAGCCATCGACAACCTGGTATCCCAGGCATTCAACGAGGCGGCGGGCGCGGAGATCAATGTGACCTTTGAAAAGGAGCAGCAATGAAGAGCCAGCGCGAATCGTCCCTGAAATGGAGTAAGGAAAATTTCACCTTTATCTCACGCTGCCCGATCACCTGCGGTCACGAGACCGTCATGACCTGGAGCATCTTTGAAAAGATGTGTTTCGCCAATCAGGAACGCGAAGAGACGGCCGTCTGCAGCCGCTGCAGGGGATACGCCATCCCTTTGGAGCTGACTCTGGCCGATAAAACGGATCACATTACCCACACACCGGCAAAGCCGGAAAAAGGAGGCAAAGACATGGCAAAAGTAATCGGAAACGGCGCATGCGAAATCTGCAAAAAAAAGGACCGGACCCTGCGGCTGATCAAGGAGAAGAAATGCTGCGCCTCTTGCGAATTCATCTGGCGGGCGGCGCAAAACGCCCCTGAATCGCTTGCCGCGGCGCTTAAAATGTCCGGGCACGCCGGATTCGGCACGCAGGATCAGGCGGCCCTGCAGCAGCTTGAGGCACAGCATGAAATCGACGCCGGTCTCATCGGCAAACTCAGGTCGGAGGCCGAATCATGGAAAAATCTTTATGAAGAGGCAAACCTGGAGCTGCAGCAGACGGTACAGCCCTCGGCCCAGACCGTTCAGGACTTGGAAAACCGCCGCCAGGCAGACCAGGCTGCCATCGAATCGCTCCGCCAGGATTATGAAAACCTTGAGCACGCCTACACCGAGGCGAATGCCACGATTGCCGGATTGAGAACAGCCGCGGCGGCGCCCAAGGACTCCGTCCTGCTCGATATGGCCCTGGGCGTCCTCGCGGGCAGCATCACCGGCATCGGCCCCGACACGATTTATCAGCTGAGGAACAGCTAAGAATCATGCAAACCGCTATCATTCCTCAAACCCGGATCCCCATTCCGCCTTTCGTGCCGGCTGCCCGCCGCCCTGCCCTGTCCGGCCGCACCGTCCGTATTCCCCGTCTGCCGCAAAACCTTCGCAGCCGGATGCGGACCTCGCAGAAGATTAAGGTTTCCGACTGGGCCGAAAAATACCGGATCGTAACCGACGGCGCCCACGAAGGCCCCTGGCGGCACGACTACGCGCCCCATACCGTGAAGATCATGGACACCTTCGGACTCCCCCATGTCCGCGAGGTCTGGTTCTGCGGGGTGGAGCAGTCCGGCAAGACCAACACCATGCTCAACTGCCTGGGCTGGTGCGTCGACTGCGATCCCGGCAACATCTTCTACCTGATGCCTACCGAGGAAACCGCCGCCAAGATCACCGGCGGCAAGCTCAAGCCTCTGCTGGCCAAAACGCTGCAGCTCTCCCGCTACCTCTCCGGCCGCAACGACGACGCCACGCTTTCCCGGATCAAGCTCAACCACGGCGTCTCCATCTTCCCGGCCCACGCCAACTCCGCCGCGGCCATGGCCACCTGGGCCGCCAAGCACTGCTTCGGCGACGAGGTGGATAAGTACCCGCTGATGACCGGCCAGGAGGCCGATCCGATCACCCTGATCAAGAAACGGAACAGGACCTATAAGGGCCGCTACAAACGTTTCTTCGCCTCCACCCCTGCCGGCCGCTTCATTCACCGGAAGACGATGGAATGCCCCCAGGTCTGGGAAATGCATGTCCGATGCCCCCACTGCGGGGAACTGATCCGGATGGACGCCGATCACCTGGTCAGCCCGGACTCCGCCGCCGCATCCCCCGGCTACGCCTGCAACAGCTGCGGCGCACTTTGGGACGACCTGGCCCGCGAACAGGCCATCCGCTCCGGCCGCTGGGTCTGCATCAAGGGAGCCGGCATCGTCCGTCCCTCCAAGGTGGGCTTCCATCACCGCGCCTGGGAATGCCTGGATATCAGCCTCGCGGAGATCGCCGCCGCCTGGCTTGCAGCCAAGTCCGGAGGCGTGGCTGAAAAAACAGCCTGGGCCAACGGCTACGAGGCCGTCGACTACGAGGCCGTGCAGCAGGACCGGCAGGAAGATCAGATCCTGGGCCTGATCGATCCCTCCATGCCGCGCGAGGCAGTGCCCAGGGATATCTGCTGCCTGATCCTGCTTGCCGACACCCAGCAGACCGGCTTCTTTTATCAGGTCTGGGCCTGCGGCTGGGGCCGGGACCTGGATATCTGGATGATCGATCACGGCTATGTGCTGGACTTCGGCCACCTGGCGGACATCGCCGCCAGATCCTGGTATGATCCGGACAACCTGGAACACCGCGCAGCCGCCGCCTTTATCGACTCCGGAGGCGGCACCAACCCGCATAATCCCAAACACAGCCGCACCGCCGAAGTCTATGAGTTCTGCAGACGAAATCCCCTCTTCAAGCCGCTAAAGGGCCGCCGCGAACAGACTCAGCCCTGGAACGCCACCCGCATCGACTACTATCCGAGCCGCAGCAAGACCAAAATCCCGATCCCCGGCGGCATCACCCTCTATACGCTGAACGTCACCCTCTACAAGGGAGAACTGGCCCGCAAGCTGATGGTGGGCCCGGCGGGTCCCGGCTCCCTTCGCCTCCACGCCGGCGCCGATGAAGATTACGCCCGGCAGATGTGCGCCGAATATCAGGATGACCGAGGCTGGTGGATCTGCCCCAGGAATAAGGCCAACCATCATTGGGATATCGGCGTCTACGGCATGGCCGCCGCCGACATCATGGGCATCAGAAACAGAAGGAAACCGGCAAAATCCGACGCTTCCCCGGAAAAGCGCAAAACACCACCACAAAAACGGGGCTTTATCAATGGCTGGAGGTAAACACACCTATACCGTATTTATCCGGCCCGAAGATCACCTGGTCTATGGCGCCGAGGCTATCGGCCGCATCATCAAACGCGACGCCCGCGAAATCCCCGACCTGGTCGCATCCGGCATCCTACCGGCATGGAAGGGAGGCCCCAACGGAAAATGGCGGGCCTTATGCACCGATCTGATCGACTTCAACCTGCGCGAAAAAGAGCGCAATCAAAAACCCTGTCAATAAGTATTTTGCTGCTTTTTTGCCGTATTCTGCTGCTTTTTTGCTGTATTTTACGTTTGGCAAAAAATCATACGGTATATTTTCGTCATGCAAACACTGGCGAAAATACCCACATCAATCACGGTTGGAGATTCCGTTGCCTGGCGGGTAGGGCTGAATGAGTATCCTGCGTCTGCCGGCTGGGAAATCTCTTACATCCTCCTCAACAAAGATGGAAAAATTACCATATCGGCATCCGCCGACGGTGACGGCCATTTTGTGTCCCTCCGCTCATCCGAGACTCGGGGTTATGCCCCCGGGCATTACCGTTACACGGTCCTTGCTACCCTGGACGGGGATCGTGTAACGATCGGCTCCGGATCAATCGGCATACTCCCCGATCCGTTGGCGCTCGAATCATACGACGGCCGCAGCTACGCCGAAAAAACGCTTGAGGCGATCGAGGCGGTTATCGCCAACAAGGCGACAAACGACCAACTGCAATACAGCGTGGGCGGCATGAGCCTCGCCCGGTACACCTGGGACGACCTGATGAAGATGCGGAACTCTTTCCGGTCCGAGGTCGCCAACGAACAGAGTGCATTGACAGGGAGAAATGGCAATAAAATCCTGGTGAGGTTTGTCTGATGTGGCCGTTTACGACAAATAAATCAAAGGCGGTGCCGGAAAAACGGCGCCCCGTGACCGTGCACATCAAAAGCTACGCCGCTGCGGCAATCAATCGGCTGACCGCCGACTGGAAGGCCCCGGACACAACAGCGGACATCGAAACCGAGACCGCACTGCCGATCCTGCGCCAACGTGCGCGCGACCTTGAGCGGAATAATGACTATATCGAGCGGTATTTCAACCTCCTAGCCACCAATGTCATTGGGAACACCGGCATACGGCCGCAGGTGCAGGCGAAAGAAACCAACGGATCGCTGGATACCTACGCAAACGATCTGATTGAGGGCAGATGGGAAAAGTGGGGGAAAAAGGGAATCTGCACCGTTTGCGGGCAATATTCGTGGATGGATGTTCAGAATCTTGCCTTGAGATCCGTGGCCAGGGATGGAGAAATCCTTATCCATCTGATCCCCAACTGGCAAGACAACGCTGCCGGATTTGCAATCCAGCTCCTTGAATCCGACCACCTCGATATCCGATACAATGCGATTTTGCCAAACGGCAATACGGTCCGGATGGGCGTTGAGTACAACGCCTATAAGCGGCCGGTCGCCTATCATATACTTGCCAAACACCCCGCCGATTACGGATCGTATGCGCAAGGGCAGAAACGCGAAAGAATCCTTGCCGAAAATATCATCCATCTGCGGCGCCAGAAACGGGTGCATGAAACCCGCTCCGTCCCCTGGGTAACCATCGCTGCGGCCCGCCTCAAACAGATTGACGCCGCCGAGGAGGCCGAGGTCGTCGCCTGGAGGATAGCCGCGTCGAAAATGGGGTTTTACAAGCAGGGAGACGACCCGGGCTACAGCGGTAACGATGTTGACGGCAATGGGAACCCAATCCAGGAAGCGGAGCCCGGAATGTTCGAAACCCTCCCCCGCGGCTGGGATTTTACCGAATGGAAGCCCGATAAACCGGCGTCTACCGTCGAAACATTCCTGAAAGCCGAACTCCGGGGAGTCTCTTCCGGCCTGAACGTGAGCTATCACGCCATCGGCAATAACCTTGAGGGCGTATCCTGGTCCTCAATCCGGTCCGGCGAGATTGCCGACCGGGACTATTGGCAAGTCCTGCAACGGTGGATGATCGAATCCCTGTGTCAGCCGGTATACGAGGCCTGGCTGAAAATGGCGTTGACGACAGGGTTTGTCAATCTTCCTCCGGGAAAATTCGACAAATTCAACGATGTCCTCTGGCGTCCCCGCGGCTGGAAATGGGTGGATCCGAAAAAAGACTCTGACGCCGCGCTGGCGGACGTACAGATGGGCGTTGAATCGCTCTACGACATCGCCGCCGACCGAGGCAATGACCTCGACGAGGTCTTGGCCGCAAACGCAGCAGCGAAAAAATTAGCCGAGACAAAATACGGGCTGACGCTGTCCGTATTCCAACCCAAACAGGTACAAACAAATGGAACGATTACAGGAAACACTCAACCGCCTGCAAAATGAGACGCTTAGACGCTCTTTTGTCCTCGATCGCGCAAAAATCGACACCGAGACCCGCACGGCTGAAATCGCCTTCTCAAGCGAAGAGCCCTACGGGCGCTGGTTCGGAGACGAAATCCTCGGCCATGCCCCGGAAGAGGTGGACATGATCTTCATGGCGTCCGGACGGGCGCCGCTCCTGGCCGGGCATAACCATGACGACCAGATCGGCGTCATCGAATCGGCCCGAATCGATCAGGCGGACCGCAAGGGCAGGGCCGTGGTGCGATTTGGCCGCAGCGCCAGGGCGGACGAATTTTTCCGGGATGTAATCGACGGAATCCGCGGCAGCATATCAGTCGGCTACCGTGTACACGACATGAAACTCATATCGTCCAACGACGATAAGGGCGACACCTACCGCGTTACCCGCTGGCAGCCCCTGGAGGCCAGCATCGTAGCCGTACCGGCAGACACTACGGTCGGCGTGGGCCGCAGCATAGAACATCAAAAACAACACATTGAGGTAAAAACGATGGGACAAACAGAATCTGTTGTAAAGCCGGCCGTAGACACTGCGGCGATACAGGCAGAGGCCCGCGCTGCAGAAGTGGAACGCATTCGCGATATCTCCGCCCTGGGGAAAATGCACGGCATGGAGGCGATTGCAGAAGCGGCGGTCGCCAACGGCAAGACACTGGATCAGTTCCGGGCCCAGGTCCTCGAGGGACTCGGCAAGCTTGGGCTCAAGCCGGTCGAAGTCCCTGATGCCGCGATCGGCCTGACCGAGAAGGAAACCAGGCAGTTTTCCATAATCCGGGCCTTGCGCGCCCTGGCAAACCCGACCGATCGCCGGGCGCAGCAAGAGGCCGCGTTTGAATTTTCGGCGTCCGAGGCCGTAGCAAAGACCCTGCAGCGCACCGCCCAGGGCGTCATGATCCCTCTGGAGGTCATGCAGCGCGAACTCGTTGTCGGAACGCCGGCCGCAGGCGGCAACCTGGTTGCTACCAACCTGTTGTCCGGATCGTTTATCGATATGCTCCGCAATAGCATGATCATGTCCCGCATGGGCATGACCATGCTTGCCGGTCTTGTCGGAGATATCGCCATCCCGAGGCAGACCGGAGGGGCAACCGCGTACTGGGTCTCCGAATCAGGAAGCCCGCCGGAAAGTCAGCCATCATTCGACCAGGTCCCTCTGTCCCCGAAAACAGTCGGGGCTTACACGGACATTTCCAGAAAGCTCCTGAAACAATCGTCAATCGATATCGAAAATTTTGTCCGCAGCGAGCTTGCGGCCACGCTTGGCCTGGCGATCGATCTTGCCGCAATCAACGGCAGCGGACAGAACAACGAGCCAATCGGTATCCTGAATGTTACCGGTATCGGCTCCGTCGCCGGCGGTCCTCAAGGCGCTGCCCCGACCTGGGGAGACATCGTCGCACTGTGGTCCTTGGTGGCCCAGGACAACGCCGCTTTCGGCACCCTGGGATTTTTGACCAACACCAAAGTCATCGGCAAACTGATGACCACCGACAAATCCAGCGGCGGAACCGGACAGTTTATCTGTACGGCCTTCCCGGACGCATCCGGTATGACCAACCTGGCCGGATCGCGCTGCGGTGTATCCAATCAGGTTCCCGGCGACCTGAGCAAGGGATCGAGCAACGGCGTCTGTTCGGCGCTCATCTACGGCAACTTTGCCGACCTGTTGCTCGGCATGTGGGGGACTCTCGACCTTACCGTCGATCCCTACGCCCTGAGCACTCAGGGCGGCGTCCGGGTAATCGCCTTGCAGGATGTGGATTTAGCGGTGCGGCATCCGGAATCGTTTGCGGTGATGAAAGACGCCCTGACGGCGTAATACAGGATGATGACTAATCAAAATACATGGGCGCTCGTCGATGCGCCCAAGGAGGATGAGATGAATACGGTAAAAATCAAGATCGTCCGGGCCACGGTGTGCGGCGGTGTTTGCGTCGATGCCGGCGATGTCGTCGATGCAACGGCCAGGGACGCCCGGCTGCTGCTGGCCATGGGCAAGGCCGTACCGGCAGAGGTGCAGACGCGGGACCCGGGCGGCAATGGAGACCCTGACGCCGAGGAGTAATGCCGATGATTACCGGCAAGGAAATCATAATATCCGCCCTGCAGGACTTCGGGTGCGATGCTGAGATAAACGGGGATACGCTCCGGGTGATACCACCGCGCTCCGCGGTCCGCGACATGTGCGCCGGCGGGGCCGTCGATCATGCCGGCCCCTGGGCCATGGCCGCGGAATCCGATGTTGACGCCATGGGTATTATGGCCGGTAACGATGGAGACACCCTGACCATCGATGGTATGCCATACACGGTCCTCACCATACTCCCCGACGGGACCGGATGGACAGTCCTCAACCTGGAGCGGCACTAATGCGCAAAGAAATCGTTGATTATATCAAGGACCGATTGACGGAAACCGGAAAGTATAAGGAGGTGTGCGGCCTGGGAAGCAAAACTCCGGAATATCCCCTCGCCAGGGTATGGGCGCCAGGATGTGCGGAGCCGAACCCCGACAACCGCCCGGAGGCCCGCATCGATCTGCGGATTGCCGTGCAGATCGAAACCATCCTGCGGGAAGACAAAAACGGAAACAGCGTTGACGGCGGACTTTACGACCTGGTCGACGCTGCCTTTGCGGCCCTGCAGAACTTGAAACTCCCAGGCAAGGGGAGCCAGCCCCTGATCGTCTACGATTCTCCGGGGCTCGGCGAATACAAAACAGACGGACCGGCGGTCTACACGCTGCAGGTATCCATAAGGGTAATCCTGCCCGTCTTCTCTTTAATCTGAGGTGCGATAATGGACAATACTCAATTTGGACTGATAGCAGGCGGTGACCTGTATATGGATTTTTACGACGACTCCGGCAACCCGACCGGGTTCCAGCTCGTCGGTAATGCAAAACGGTTTGCGCCGAAGGTTGAGACCGACACCAAACAACTCACGCTGAACGGCCGCGAGACCCTAGGCCAGATTGCCGAGAGTTACACCCGGATCACCAACTCGACTGTTTCGATAATTTTCAACCGGTACGATCCCCTTATCCTGGCTGCTGCGTTCATGGGCTCGGCGGTCGATCAGACCGCGCAACCCGGGACCCTGACGGCGCACCTTACCGCCATCCATGACAAATGGGTCGAGGTCGGTGAAATAGGAATAAGCGCCGTCGAGGTTGAAGACCAGACCGGCGCCACTACATATGCGGAGGGGAAGGACTACGAAGTGAACCCCCGCACGGGCATGATCAGGGTCATAGCCACCGGCGAGATTGCCGAGGGTGAAATCCTGCACGTAACCGGCACCGTCGACGCCAAAAAAGGGACCAAAATCACCGGGTCGACGCGCCCCATGATCAATGTTGCCCTGCGTCTCGACGGCAAAAATTACGCCAACGGTGTGCCGGTGCTGGTCTCCGTGTGGAAAGCGCAGCTTAAATCAGACACGGAATTCGACATGCTCGGCGAGGATTTTCCTGAATTGTCGTTCTCCGGCACGATGATCACACCCGACAATAAAACCTGGCCCTTCGAGGTAATTTAACCGGCAGGGCCGGGCCAGATCGGCCGGCCGCAACGAAACATATAAAAAAGGTGCACCATATGCAGAAAACCAAAACCATCCCGATCGGCAACCGATCCTTCACCCTCCGCGAGCTTTCCGTCCGCACAATCTGGGATCTGGTCAATAATTCCGGGGACGAAACCGTCTCCGGAATCGACCGGATGAAAGACCTGTTGAAACTGGGATGCCCTGATCTTACGGAAGAAACTCTTATGGAAATGTACCCGTCCGAAATCGAGGAGCTGTGGCAGGCCTTCGAGGAGGTGAATGCCTCTTTTTTGGGAGTGTGCCGCCAAATGGGGATCGACCGGGTAATCATGGCGGCGATAAAAGAATCGATAAGCGGGGCGGCGAGGCGCTCACCGATGCAATCTGCCTCGTCATCGGAGCCGGACACGGTCCAATAACCTGGGAATACGGCTATGCATTTTTCCTGCGGGCACTAGCAATGACGGGCGTCAATGGCTGAAAACAACGTAATCCAAATCATATTGTCGGCAATCGACCGCGGGCTCTCCAGCTCCATCGACAAGGTAGTCGATAAGCTCAAGGATACGGAACGCGCCTCCCGGCAAACCCAGGGAGCAGCAAACGACCTGAAAGACGCCTTTGCCGGCCTGGCAACCAAGGCCGCACAGGCCTTTGCCGGGCTCAAGCTCGCCGATCTTATAAAAGACAGCGTCGCCATGGCCGCCCGCTACGAAACGCTGGGCGTGGTGATGGATACCGTAGGCCGCGCCGCCGGGTATACCAAAGACCAGCTCGGCTGGGTGGCGGAAGGGCTGCAGGAGACGGGAATCTCCATGGAGGCGTCCCGCCAGGCCGTTGTCCGGATGATCCAGGCCAACATCGATCTGTCTAAATCGACGGACCTGGCCAGGGTCGCGCAGGACGCCGCCGTCGTGGCGAATATCAACTCGTCCGAGGCCTTTAACCGGGTGGTGGACGGCATCGCCACCGGCGAGGTTGCAGTCTTGCGCAACCTCGGCATAATGGCGAATTTCGAGCAGGCCTATATGCGGGAAGCCCAGGCGCTCGGGGTGACGACCGCCCAGCTTACCGAAAATCAGAAGGCCAGGGTGCGGATGAATGAGGTCATGCGCGCCGGTGCGAGCATCAGCGGGGCATACGAGTCGGCTATGCAGACCGCGGGAAAGCAGATGCTTTCTCTGAAGCGGTACGTCGACGACTTGATGGAAAAGCTTGGAGAACGGTTTCTGCCGCAGTTCACGGCCTCCGTACAGACCGCCACGAACTCCCTTAAAGAGCTGACCGCGATGGTCGACTCGGGCGAGCTGGAGGCCCGCCTTAAGGCGCAGCTCGCGCACTGGTCGGGCTGGGGCGAAGATATAAAGACGACTGTCGGGATGGTATCGGATTATTTTTCCAGAAAGATGGATGAGACCTCCGCCGACGGCAGCGACACCGTCGCCTTCCTGATCAGGGCCTTTCGCGAGTTCCCCGAAAACGTGCGGGCCTATATCGGTATGATGGTTGTGCAGGTCATGCAGGGGTTCGACAAGGCCAAGGCCTATGCCGCGTTCTTCAAGAACAGCATCGCCGAAATTTTTTCCAGCGGGAGCATGGAAAATGCCAGGGGAGAACTGGCAAAGCAGAACAAAATTATCGAGGAGACCTTCTATTCGTCTGTTGAATCGATCATGGCTGAACGGGATGCGGCGCTTGCCGCGGCCAAGGACCAGATCGGCGAAGCCGAAAGACTGAGGCGGGAATACGAAAAGAACAAGGAGGCGCGAAAAGCAGGCACCGCAGACATGCTGGCAGGGCTCAGGAGGGTTGCCGGAGATGCCGCCGCAGGTTCGGCAGCGGCCGCCAAAACGGCAAATCAGGCCTGGACCGATTTCGGCAACGCCGTAAAGCGGGTTGAGGCCGAAATCGCCAATATGAACAAGGGCTACGAACTTGACGGCCTGAAAAAAACCCTCGAATACCAGAATCAGCTCCTTGCCAAAGAACAAGGGTCGATCGCCATCCATAACGAAAAGATCGGCCTGATCGACAGACAGATCGCCAAATACCGGCACCTCGCCGCGGCGATACCTACTAGCTCCAAGAGCAAGGATGCAGAGGCGCAGCAGGAGCAGCTGCAGCGGAAAATAAACGATCTCTTTATCCAGCGGGCGAATCTGCAGGTCCAGATCAACAGCGCCCAGCTTAAGGCCTTAAGCGAGCAGAAGCTCCTGGAGCTGGAGGTGCAGAAGATCGAGGCCCAGAAACTCCCCACGCTTCTTGCCAGAGCCCG
>TBL_comb47_HYPODRAFT_10006478_pt1 | contig 12638 bp, 9 predicted proteins | sample TroBogypolimnion_40_FD_10682 | JGI IMG/M metagenome (IMG submission 10682)
GCAACAGCGTAGCCGTCGGAGATCCTGAGGGCCAGAGCCGACAGACGCTGCACAGCGTGGGGGCGCTGTTGGCAAGCCGCGGGGCGGGGTGGAAAGATATCTGCACCTCGGTGCTTTTCTGCAAGGATCGCCGGGCCGGCGAGGCCTTCTTCAGAATGCGGCGCCGGTTGCGTCTCCCGGATTGGCCCGTCATCGCCATTCTCGCGGACGTCTGCCGCCCGGAACTTCAAGTGGAGTTGGAAGCGGTGGCGCTCCTGCCGGAGCGCCCCTTTGTCCGCGGACGAGAACACTCACTCCCGACCGAGGCTTGAATCGCGGCCACATGAATACGCCGGATGGCGGGGCATATTTGAATTTAGGGCAAGTCTGCCGCAGGGAGGGTCGGTTGCCCGAGGCCGAGGCGGCATTGCAGCAGGCGCTGGAACTCGATCCGCAGAACGGCTGGGCGCGCCTGGAATTGGGCACTCTTTACCTGGACCAAGACAAACTCGCTGAGGCCGCGGCGGAGTTCGAAAAAGCCATGGTCCAGGATCGGAGCAATGGCTTGGTCCATTTTCAGTTGGGGAAGATCTATCGCAGGCAGGGGCGATGGCCGGAAGCCGAGGCGGCGTTGCGCGAGGCGCTGGAGCTCGACCCACGGAACGAAGGCGCCTGCATCGAATTGGGAACTCTTTATCTGGATCAAGACAAACTCGCTGACGCCGCGGTGGAGTTTGAAAAAGCCATAGCCAAAGAGCGGAACAATGGCTTGGTTCATTTGCAGTTAGGGAAGGTTTGCCGCAGGCAGGGGCGATGGCCGGAAGCCGAGGCGGCGTTGCGCGAGACGCTGCAGCTCGACCCACGGAACGAGGGCGCTCACATCGAATTGGGCGCTCTTTACCTGGACCAAGACAGATTCCCGGAGGCCGCGGCTGAATTTGAAAAAGCCCTGGTGCAGGATCGGAGCAATGGCTTGGTCCATTTTCAGCTGGGGAAGATCTATCGCAGGCAGGGACGATTTCCGGAAGCCGAGGCGGCGTTGCGCGAGGCGTTGGCGCTCGACCCCGGGAGCGGGGGTGCCCACATCGAATTGGGCGCTTTTTGCCAAGATCAAGGCAGGCCCGTGGAGGCCGCGGCGGAGTTTGAAAAAGGCATAGCCCTGGGTCAGAAGAACGGCTGGGTTTATTGCCAGCTAGCACGAATCTACCGTGGGCAGGGGCGACCGTCCGAGGCCGAGGGGGCATTGCGGAAGGTCTTGGAGCTGGACACGCAGAATGTCTGGGCCCGCCTTGAATTGGGCGCTCTTTACCTGGATCGAGACCGGCTCTCGGAGGCCGCGGCTGAATTTGAAAAAGCCCTGGCCCAGGATCGGGACAATGGCTTGGTTTATTTCCAACTAGGGAGGATTTATCACAGGCAGGGGCGATTTTCAGAGTCCGCGGCGGCGTTGCATGAGGCGCTGGAGCTCGACCCGCGGAATGTCGACGTTCGAATCGAACTGGGCGCTCTTTGGGAAGGTCAGGGTAAATTCGCGCCGGCCGCGGCGGAATTTGAAAGAGCCATCGTTATGGAGCCGAACCATGGCGTGATCCATTGCCATCTCGGGCGGATCTACCGCCGGCAGGGGCGCTGGTCCGAGTCGGAGAAGGTGTTGGACAAAGCGCGGGAGCTCGATCCTCGCAATGTGGGCGCCCGCATGGGCTTGGGCGCTCTTTACGAAGACCAAAGCAGATTCATCGAGGCCGCGGCTGAATTTGAAGAAGCCATCGCCATCGATCCGCGTCATGTCGGCGCCCATCTCGGTTTGGGGCATATCCATATCCGCCTGGGCCGTTGGGCCGAGGCCGAGGCGGAGTTCCGAGGCGCGTTGGCCCTGGAACCGCGTAATGACGGAGCCCATGTCGGTTTATGGGCCGTCTATCGCGGCCAGGGGCGAACGGCCGAGGCGGCGGCGGCGCTGGCCAGGGCCTTGGCGGTGAATCCGCGGAGCGCCTTCGCCTGCACCGAACTGCTGGGCCGCTCCGGGTTGGCCGGGCTGGGCGAGCCTCTTTTGCCGAGCCTGGCGCAAGATGTCCCGAATGAGCTGATGCGGGAGCGGGTGTTCTGCCTGCTGCCTTGGACGCATCTGCACGTCCGCACGGACGGATCATTCCGCCCCTGCTGCGCCTGGAGCGGGCCGTCTCTGGGGAATGTCCGCTCGTCATCTCTCTCTGATTTAGGGAACTCTCCGGGCCTGAAGGCCCTGCGCTCGGATATGATGAACGGGCGCCCGGTGGCGGGATGCGAGAGGTGCTACGAGATCGAGCGATCCGGTTTCTGGAGCTTGCGGCTAGGGACCAACCTTGAGCTGGGCCGCCATCGCGGCCGCGAGCGCTTGACCGCGCCGGACGGGACGCTGCCGCGCCTCCCGGTGCCTTGGCTCGATATCCGCTTCTCGAATGTCTGCAATCTGCGCTGCCGGATATGCAACCCGGAGCAAAGCAGCGCTTGGGCGGCGGATGCCCGGGCGCTGGGCTTGCCGGTCGAGGGCGGACCCATCCTCAAGCCTTTTGACGATTGGGACACGTTGTGGCGCCAACTGCAGCCGCTGCTGGAAGATGGGATCGAAGTGATCCACTTCGAGGGCGGGGAGCCGCTCGTCATGGAGGAGCACTACCGCATCCTGGATTTCCTCATCGCGCGCGGCCTCACGGATGTGCGCTTGCGCTACAGTACGAATTTCTCGACGCTGCGGTTCGAAGGGCGGGACGTGCTCGGGCTATGGTCGCGCTTCCGCGATGTCAAGGTCTTCGCCAGTCTCGACGGCTCCGGCCGGCGGGGCGAGTATATGAGGAAGGGGCTGAGTTGGGACACGGTGGTGGCCAACCGGGAGGAGATGCTGCGCCGATGTCCCCATGTCGCCTTCTCGATAGCGGCGACCATCAGCATATTCAATGCCCTGCATCTGCCGGATTTTCATCGCGAATGGGTGGAGAAGGGGTACATTGAGCGCGATGAGTTCGCGCTCAACATGCTCTTGGATCCTGTGATGTATCGCATTCAGGTCCTGCCGGAGGCGCTGAAGCATCGGGTCTTGGAATCGTACCGGCGGCATCAAGAATCGTTCCTGGGCGCCGACGGGATGGCGGCGCGCTATTTCGCGGCCGCGGCCCGCTTTATGGAGGCGCAGGATTATAGAGAGCTTCTGCCCGGGTTCGTGGCCATGACGCGCTGCCTGGACCAGCTGCGCGGAGAGGATTGCCGCGAGGTCTTCCCCGAGCTGGCCGCGCTGTTCGAGGCCGCTGCATGAATCCGCGGGATGCTGAGGCGTATCTTCGGCTGGGGAAATCGCGCCGAGGGGAGGGCCGCTGGCCCGAGGCCGAGGCGGCGTTGCAGAAGGCCTTGGAGCTGGAGCCGCAGAATGGCTGGGCGCGCCTTGAATTGGGCGTCGTTTACGAAGACCAGGGCAAATTCGCGCAGGCCGCGGCTGAGTTTGAAAGAGCCTTGGCCATCGTCCCGCATAATGCCGGCGCCCATCTTTTTCTCGGGCATAACTGTCTGCGCCAAGGCTTATGGGCTGAGGCCGAGGTGCAATTCCAAAGAGCCGCGGCCTTGGAACCGCTCCGTGACGAGGTCTATGTCGGTCTATGGGCTGTCTATCGCGGCCAGGGGCAATCGGCCAAAGCGGCGGCGGCTCTGGCCAAGGCCTTGGCGATGAACCCGAGGAGCGCCTTTGCCTGCACCGAATTGCTGGACCGCCTGGACCGGGATAAGACTGCTGGCCGTAGGGCCGAGGATCCGATGCGGAAACAGGGCTTCTGCCTGCTGCCTTGGACGCACATGCACATCCGCACGGACGGGTCATTCCTCCCTTGCTGTTTGTGGAGAGGACCGCCCCTGGGGAACGTCCGCTCGTCATCGCTCGGCGAGCTGTGGAACTCTACGGGCATGAAGGCGTTGCGTTCGGACATGATGAACGGGCGTCCGGCCGCGGGATGCGAAAGATGCGACGACTACGAAAGGTCGGGGTTCTTGAGCCTGCGGCAAAGACATAACCTCAGTATGAGGCACTATCTTGACCGTGAGCGGCTGACCGCTCCGGACGGGACTCTGCCGCGGCTTCCTGTGCCGCTGCTCGACATCCGCTTCTCCAATGTCTGCAATCTGCGCTGCCGGATATGCGATCCGGCGCAAAGCAGCGCCTGGATGGCGGAGGCCCGGGCACTGGGCCAGCCGGCCGAGGGCGGACCCATACAGAAGCCCTGCGCCGATTGGGACAGCCTCTGGCGCCAGTTGCAGCCGCTGCTGGAAATGGGGGTCGAAGAGATCCGCTTCGCGGGAGGGGAGCCTCTCCTTATGGAGGAGCACTATCGGATACTGGATTTCTTCATCGCGCGAGGCTTTACGGATGTGCGCTTGCGCTACAACACGAATTTTTCGACCTTGCGGTTCCAGGGCCGCGACGTGGTCGATCTGTGGTCGCGCTTCCAGGATGTCAGGGTCGCCGCCAGCCTTGACGGTTCCGGCCGGCGGGGCGAGTATATGAGGAAGGGGCTGTGTTGGGACACGGTGGTGGCCAACCGGGAGGAGATGCTGCGCCGGTGTCCCCATGCCGCCTTCTCGATCGCGGCGACCATCAGCATATTCAACGCTCTGCATCTGCCGGATTTTCACCGGGAATGGGTCGAGAAGGGGTACGTCGAGCGCGATGAGTTCGCGATCAACATGCTCCTGGATCCTGTGATGTATCGCATTCAGGTCCTGCCGGCTGCGCTGAAGCAGCGGGTTCTGGAATCCTACCGGCGGCATCAAGAATCGTTCCTAGATGCGGACGGGACGGCGGCGCGCGACTTCGCTGCCGCGGCGCGTTTCATGACGGCGCGGGATCGCAGCGAACTACAGCCTGAGTTCGTGGCCATGACGCGCCGCCTCGACCAGCTGCGCGGAGAAGACTGCCGCGAGGTCTTTCCCGAACTGGCGGCGCTCTTCGCAGCGCCTTAGGGCGCCTGGAATCCGTACAGCTCGGAATATTTCGTCCGCAGATGATCCAGGAACGGCCCGGCGTCGAGCCCGCCGCCCGTCACCTTCTTGAGGAGTTCCGCCGCCGTGTAGCGGCGGCCGTGGCGATGGATCTTCTCCTGGAGCCAGTCCCGCAGGCCGGAGAATTCCCCGGCGCGGATGCAGCCCTCGAGGCCCGGCAGGTCGCGGCGCGCTTGCGCGAAGAATTGCGCCGACATGATGTTGCCCAAGGTGTAGGTGGGAAAATAGCCGATCAAACCCGCGGACCAATGGATATCCTGCAGGATGCCCTGCGTGTCGTCCGGGGGCCGCACGCCCAGATATTCCTCCATCTTCGCGTTCCATGCCGCGGGCGCCTCAGCAACGCTCAGCCGCCCCTCCACCAGTTCGGACTCCAGCTCGAAGCGCAGGAGCACGTGGAGGTTGTAGGTCACCTCGTCCGCCTCCACGCGGATCAAAGACGGCCCGACCTTGTTCACGGCGCGATAAAGCTCCTCGGCCTGGCAGTTGGAGAACTGGTCCGGGAGGCGCTCCCGCAGCAGGCGCACCAGCCACGCGCAGAAGGGCCGGCCGCGGGCTACAAGGTTTTCCCACAGTCGCGATTGCGACTCGTCGACCCCTAAAGAGGCGCCGCCGTTGAGCGGGCCGCGGTCGAACTCCGGTGCGATGCCCTGGGCGTAAAGCGCGTGGCCGCATTCGTGGATGGCGCCGTAGAGGCCGGCGGGCCAGTAGTCCTTGAGAGTGCGCGTGGTGATGCGCACGTCGTCCACCGAGAAGGAGGTGGTGAAGGGGTGTGCGGTAATGTCCAGCCGCCCCCGCGTGTAGTCGTAGCCCAGGCGCTTGATCACTTCCTCGCAGAGTTCGAACTGCCGGCTGGGGTCGCAAGGGCCGTGCAGCACCGCGTCGGAGACCGCGTCGCGGCGGGCCATGATCTCGCGCACCAAGGGCACCAAGCCCTGGCGCAGGGTCCGGAAGACCGCCTCCACCTCGCTGGCGCGGGCGTCGGGCTCGTAGAGGTCGAGCAGGGAATCGTAGGGCCGCTTGCCCACGGCCAGGGCCTCGGCTTTGGCGCGGTTGAGGGCCATCACTCGCTCCAGATGGGGGGCGAACGCGGCGAAGTCCGAGCGCTGGCGCGCCTGGCGCCAAGCTTCGCTGGACAGCGCCGTGGCCTTGGCCAACTCGGCGACAAGCTGGGAAGGCAGCTTGCGCGCCCGCGCCTGCTCCCGCCGGGCCGCGCGCGTGAAGGCGAAGGCGAAAGAATCAGGGCCTTGCGCCTGGGACCAGCGCTCGGTCTCGTCCAGGAGGCGGGCCAGGTCGTCCGAGACGAGCCGGGTGTGGGCCGCCTTCTCGACCGCGGCCAGGGCCTCGGCGCGTGCGTTGCAGCCGCCCGCGGGCATGTAGGTCTCCTGGTCCCACTGCAGCACGGCGCTGGCGGACTGCAGGTCGCAGATCTCGGCGAAGGCCTGCTGGAGCAGTTTGATCCTCTCGATCATATAGCCGGTAATGATAGCACAGACGGCGGCGAGGCGGCTGCCCCGCCGGGTATTGACATCCTGTTCAGATAATCATGTTATAGTACGGAGGCGGGGCGCGCTGGCCTCGCGCGCGGGCACATGGAATCTATCGACGAATCGGGTAAGAAGCGGCCGGCCCTGCGGGTCCTGTGGAACTTTCACCACTCCTGCAATTACCGCTGCGAGTACTGCGTCCGCAAGGATGACGACCTCGCCCGGTGCCCGGTTCCGGCCGAGCAGCTCGCCGCGGTGTGGCGGCGCATGCGCGAGCGCTACGGCACGTGCTGGATAGACTTCACCGGTGGCGAGCCATCCACCTTCCCCGGCTTCGAGCACTTGGTGCTGGAACTGGCCCGGGACCATGTGGTTCACCTGATCACGAACCTGTCCCTGCCGCTGGAGGCCTGGGAGCGCCTGGCGCGGGGGACCGCGAAGAACCGCTTCGTCGTCTCCGCGAGCTTCCACCCCACGCAGGCCGAACTGGAGCCCTTCCTGGAGAAGTGCGACCTGCTCCACCGCCACGAGCGCCTCAGGTTCGTCAACTTCGTGGCCTGGCCGCCGCTGTTGGAGAAGCTCGGCTTCTTTCGTAAGCGTTTCCTGGAGCGCGGCCTGCCCTTCTACGCCCTGGCCTTCATGGGACAGCACGGCGGCAAGCAGTATCCCGATGCCTATACCCCGGAGGAAAGGAGCCTCATCAACGATTCGGGCCGGAGCCTGGTCGAGATCGAAGCGCGCCGCAAGGCGTACCAGCTGGGGGAAGTGAGCCCTAAGGGCAAGCTATGCCGGGCCGGCAGCCAATACATCCATGTCGACCAGGGCAAGATCACCCGCTGCTCCAGGCTCCAAGGCGAGAGCCTGGGAGACCTGTATAGCGGAGAGTTCGACCTGCTCAAGGAAGCCGCGCCCTGCCCGGCGGACTACTGCCAGTGCGAGTTCGAATGGCTTAAGGAGTTCGAGTCCTACTAACTCCTTGAATACCGCCGGCCCTTCTTTGCCCATCAGCCCCTTCCGCGAGCGCATCACCGAAGCCCTGGCGCGTTCCGGTTGCCTCGTGCTCACCGCCCCCACTGGCGGCGGCAAGTCCACCCAGACCCCGCAGTTTTTGCTGGACCGGTTCCCCGGCAAGGTCCTGGTACTTGAGCCCCGCAGGCTCGCGGCCCGCAGCCTGGCCAGCCGCGTCGCCGCCGAAACCCGCACCATGCTCGGCGAGCGTATCGGCTACCAAGTCCGTTTCGAAAGCCGCCAAGGACCGCGCACCGCGGCGCTCTTCGAGACCTACGGGGTCTTCCTGCGGCAGGCGCTGGACGCCCCTGGGCTCGATGGCGTCGCCGCCGTGATCCTGGACGAATTCCACGAGCGCACCTTGGAGACCGACCTGGCGCTGGCCTGGCTCAAGGCCTTGCGCCGCGGCCGGCGGCGCGACCTGCGCCTGCTCGTCATGTCGGCCGCCTTGGACGCGGCCGCGCTCTGCCGCTATCTGGACTGCGGTCATATCGACGTCCCCGGCCGCCTTTTTCCGGTGGACATCAGGCACATGCCGCCCCAGGCGCGCGAGATCCCGGCCCAGGCCGCGCTGCGGGCACTGCGCTCATTGGCGCAAGAGGGACTTGACGGTTCCGTCCTGGTCTTCATGCCCGGGCTCCGGGAGATACGCCGCAGCCTCGAACTCATGGGGCCTTTCTGCCGCGAGCACGGCCTCGGCCTGGAAGCCCTGCATGGCGCCATGGAACTGGCCGACCAGCAGAAGGTCCTGGACTCCGACCGGACGGGACAGCGTGTCATCGTCGCCACCAACGTGGCGGAGACCTCGCTCACCATCCCCGGAGTCACGATGGTCATCGACAGCGGCCTGCACCGCGTCGCGGCCTACAGCGCCGAGCGCGACGTCAACACCCTTTATGTCGCGCGCATCAGCCGCGCCAACGCGCTCCAGCGCGCGGGCCGCGCGGGCCGCGTCGCGCCGGGCCGCTGCATCCGCCTGTGGGCCAGGAGCGAGGAAGCCTCCATGCCCGAGGCCCTCCTGCCGGAGGTGTCGCGGCTGGAGCTGAGCTCCCTCTTCCTGCAGGCCGCTTCCTTGCCCGAGCCCGTGGACTGGCTGACCCCGCCCAAGGCATCCGCCTGGTCGGCCGCGACCGCCTCCTTGCGCGCCCTTGGCGCGGCGGACGAAACGGGCCGCATCACCGCTGCGGGCCGGGCGCTTTTGCGCTACCCGGTCCCGCCCAAGCTGGCGGCCATATTGCGCGAGGCCGCGGCCTTAGGCCGCGAGGCGTACCGGCGCGCTTGCGCCATGGTCGCCGTGTTCGAAAGCGCCTCCCAACGCCGCGTAGACCGGACCGCCGATCTTTACGCGCTGGCGGGAGACCTCATGGCCGGCTCGGCCGAAGACTTGCCGTGGGAAGCCTCTGAGATATTCCGCCAGTTGGAGCGTATACCACCCGAGGCGCAGGCCAAGGGGCCGGCAGCGGAGGCCGCGCTCGCGCGGCTCTGGCTGGCCGCTTTCGCCGACCGCCTGGCCGCCCGCAAGGGCCAGGGATTGTCTTATGAGCTCGGCGACGGCCGCAGGGCCCTTCTGCCGGTCGCGAAGGACCCGCCGCCTCTTATCCTGGCCTTGGATATCCGCGAGCGGGCCGGCGCGGGCCAGGCCAAGCAGGTCAGCGTCCCGGTCTATCTACCCTGCGAGCCGGCCCTCGTCCAAGAGGTCTTCCCCGGGGAATGTTCTTGGCAGGAGGTCTGCGAGTTCGACGAAGGCAAGCAGCGCGTGGTCAAGGAGGATCGCCTGCTCTTTAGAGGGCTGGCCTTGGAGCGGCGTGATGCCGAGCGAGAGCGGGGGGACCGCAAGGCTGCGGCCGGACTGTGGGCCGAGAAGTTCGCTTCCGGAGAGCTCGCGCATCCCGGTTTCGATGAAAAGGCCGCTCAACTTGTCGCCAGGATCACGCTGGCCCGCAGGTTCTATCCGGAATTGGTTTTCCCGGCGCTGGACGCCGATGACTGGCGGCTCATCTATGGCGAGGCTTGCGCCGGCCGCAATTCCCTCAAGGAGATCAGCCGGGTCCCTTTGGCGCCCCACATCGCGGGCTACATCGGGGCGGCCTTGATGGCGTTCCTGGACCGGGTCCTGCCGGACAGGCGGCGCCTGCCTTCCGGCAAATCCGGCAAGTTCACTTATTCGGAGTCGCGGCCGGCCGAACTCGCGGCCCGGCTGGGGGACTTCCTCAAGATGAACGCGACCCTGAGCCTCTGCGACGGCCGCTTGCCCGTGGTCTTCGACATCCTCGCGCCCAACTACCGCACGGTCCAGAAGACCGCGGACCTAGGTTCCTTCTGGAAGAACACCTACCCGACGGTCAAGAAGGAACTTCAGCGCCGCTACCCCAAGCATCCTTGGCCGTAGATTGTAGTCCGGATAAACACGCTTCCGGATAAGAAAAGCAAACCCCCCGCCGGAGCTCACACCCGAGTCGGAGTTCAGGAGTTCAGACGGAGGGAATCAAGACAGCGCCGCGCCTGCGCCGCGTGGAAATCATCGGCCCGCTTTACGTCCGACAGCAGAGCAGTGTCAGCCTGATCCACAGCCTGAATTTGGCGCCTCGAACCTGAATGGAACCATTTGCGGTCATGGTCGTATATATAGCGGAAGGTGCGCGAAATGACAGAGTTGGTCCCTGCTGGTTTGGTCGAAGCCCGCATCTGCATGATCCGCGGCCATAAGGTCATGCTGGATGCCGATCTGGCTATCCTTTATGGGGTGGAGACCAAAGCCCTGAATCGTGCCGTCAGGCGCAACCTGAGCCGGTTCCCGAAAGACTTCATGTTCCTTCTGACTTCCAGGGAACAGAAGGTTTTGAGGTGCCAATTTGGTACCTCAAACTCGAGGCGCGGCGGACGACGCTACTTGAGTCTTGCCTTCACAGAACAAGGTGTGGCCATGTTATCTGGAATCCTCAATAGCCCGCGCGCGGTCCAGGTGAATATCGCCATCATGCGGGCCTTCATGAGGATGCGCCAGATACTGGCCGACCACAGGGGCCTGGCCAGGCGGTTGGATGCGCTTGAACGTCGCTTGGTCGACCACGATGCCGCTCTTGGTGAACAGGGCAAGGAAATCCGTGCCGTATTCAATGCCATCCAGCAGCTTTTGGAGCCGCCTTCGGACGAGCGGCAGACCATCGGTTTCAAGTTCAAGCCGCCTAAAGGCGGTTGATGTAAGGCCGCGGGCTAGCGGAAGAAATCGCGGACCATGCGCACCAGGCCTTCGGTGGCCTTCTCCGGGATCTCCTCGCCGGTCCAGTCTATGGAGAAGTGCGCGTTCTTCTGGGTGGGACGGACGTAGGTCTCGTACATGGGCAGGACCGTGGTCAGGATCTGGTGCTTGGCGCCTTCCACCTCGCGGCCGCGCTCTCCCACGTCGCGCGCGATGCGGCGCAGCACCGCCGTGGCGATGCCGGTGGAGACGAAAATCCGGTAGTTGTACAGAGACAGGAACTCCGGGGGATAGAGGGCGTAAAGGCCCTCGACTACGATGAGCTGGGCCGGAGCACAGGCCGAGGTCCCGGGCTTGCGGGTATAGGATTTGAAATCGTAGATGGGCTGGGCCACGCGCTCGCCCGCGGCCAGGCGGCGCAGATGCGCGTAGGCGAGGGTGAAGTCGATGGCATCCGGATGGTCGAAGTTGTAGTCCTTGCGCTCGGAGAGCTTCATGTACTCCAAGGGTCGGTAATAGTGGTCCAGGGAGAAGATGCGGCCGCTGATCCCGATCTTGCGGCATTCCTCGACCACCTTCCGGGAGAAGGTGGTCTTGCCGGAGCCGGACCCGCCGGCGATGCCCACGATGACCCGCTGTCCCGTCTTCTTCGCGCTCTTCATCTTTGCCTGCCTCGGGAGATTATGGCAAATCGGCCGGGGGCCTGGCACCTCGGCCTGCATGGTATGATATGTCCCGGATGGACCAAGAGCTCATGGCCCGGACCTTGTTCGGCGCCGCTGTCTTCCTCCTGATGGGGGGAAACCTTATCCTGGGCGCGCGCAGCCACGCGCGGGCGGCCATGCGTTGGGCGGGAGAGCTGCCATCGTCCGAGGTCAGGCAAAGCAGGCTCCTCTGGACCTACCGGGCGGGCGGCGCGGCTTTCGCGGCCTTGGCCCTCTGGATGCTTTGGTGCCTGGACCGCGATCCGGCGCGGCTGTCCATCCTCGTGCCGAGCCGCAAGCCGTCGCCCGCGGTCCGGGCGCTGGGCGGGCTGTTCTTCCTGTGCTGCGGCTCTCTCCTTGCGGCGCTGGGCGTCGCACGGCTTAAGGGGCCGGAGGAAAAGGCGGGGCTGTGGACTGGGCGGCTCATGGCCCTGGCCTTCCTGCTCTTCGGGGCCTACCTCATCCGGCGTGCCGCGTCCTGAGGCGCGGAAGGCCGCTTGACCGGGGCGCCGCCAAATATGCAAGAATTCCCTGAGCCGAACGGAGAACAAATGTCCAATTCAACGCGACGCTTCATGAAGGCATTGGCCGGGAGCTGGCTGGCCGCTTTGGCGTTGTGCCCGCTGGCGGCGCAGGCGCGGGTCCAGGCGTACGACTACTATTACCCGCCGGGATTGACGGTCCTGGCCGTTATCGGAAAGGGGACGACCTTGCGCCCCGGCACCAAGCTGCACGGCACGGTCATGAAGAGCGACAAGGCCGGGGTCAAGCTGCGTACCGACGACAATAAGATCTACCTGTTGAAGTGGGGTCATGTGAAGATATTCCTGGAAATGGCCCAGGGCGAAGCGGTCATCATGGTCATGGGCAAGGGCGCGCCGGTCGAACCCGGCACCAAGCTGTCCGGCACCGTGACCAAACTCGACAAGCAGGGCCTCGGTTTGAAGACTGACGACGGCAAGGAATACCAACTGCCGTGGGACCAAGTCCGCAACATATCCAAAGGTGCCCCGTCAGGCGAAGCCGCGCTTCCTGGTTATGATCCCGCCACCTCGCGTCAGCTGCTACCGACTCTTCAGCCGCAAGCGCAGGCCTCGGCGGCTCAGCCGGCCCCTGATAACGGGTCAGCCCCGGGCGGCGACGGCAAGAACCAGAAGTAGACGGCTCGCGCCGCCTGATGTCCTCCTTGCCGGCCCATCCTGGAGCCGCGGATCTGCTGGCCCGGGCGCGGACGCTCGTCTT
>TBL_comb47_HYPODRAFT_10006479_pt1 | contig 12635 bp, 9 predicted proteins | sample TroBogypolimnion_40_FD_10682 | JGI IMG/M metagenome (IMG submission 10682)
GTTGGTGTGGGGTGGCCTGGGTGGGCTTGGGTACGGGCCTGGGCTACGGGTGTTGCAACGTGCCATGGGTGTTCACCCAAGCGCCGGTGGGTCAGGCGTGGGTGGCGGTGGGTTTCGCTGGGGTGGGCATGATGGCGGTGCCACGTGGCGTGGATTGGCGCGGCGGCAAGCGGGCCGCGGTTTTTCCGTGGTGGGGGGCGCTGGGCCTGTTCGCGGCGTTGGTCTGGTTAGATTCGGCGGCGTTTTTCATCATCCAACATGTGGCCGATTTCAAGGCCGGCACCTGGGGCGATGCCTTGCTGTGGCGCAACGCCGCGCTGCATTTTGGCGTGGCGGTGGGTGCCGGATGGTGGCTGGCACGCGCGGGCGCAAGGCAGGTGCCGGTGGTGGCGTGGGGACTGTTGGCGCTGGCCGCCCTGGCGGTCAATTGCGCCGCCACTCGCGGTTTTGCCGGATGGTGGTATCCGGCGGGGGTTTCGCTCTATGCAACAGCGTTGGTGGCGTGGCCGGGTTGGTTTTCCGGGGCGGACGGGGCGCGTCCCGCGGGCTGGCACGCGGCGGTGCTGTTTGCTGTGGCTGGCTGGTTCGCCTCGGCCAACGGCATCGGCATGGCTCAAAGCCTGAACCGCGTGCCCCTGACATTCGTGGCGGCCGCCGGAGCGGTGGTCACCTGCGTGACGCTTTTTTCTCGCAGCGGATACTGGCGTGGGGCGGTGGCCGTCGCGGCCGTGGGGGTGGCCGCCGGACTGGGCGCGGCGGCGGATCGCGGCAAGCCGCTGGTGCAGGCGGCGGTGGCGCGCGGACGCCAGGTCTATCTGGCGGAGGGCTGCATCCATTGTCATTCGCAATACGTGCGACCGGGCTCGAAGGACGAGGACGCCTGGGGCTCGGCGCGGACCCTCGAGGATGTTAGATCGGGCTCGCCGGTGCTCATCGGCAACCGCCGCCAGGGGCCTGATCTAGCAACCGTGGGCGCGCGGCGCTCGGCCGCCTGGCTGCGCGCGCATTTCCTCAACCCGCAACAACTCGTGCCCGGCTCGTCGATGCCCTGTTATGCGCCGCTGTTCGCCGACGGGCGGGGCGAGGCGTTGATCGCCTATCTGCAAAGCACGGCCACAGGCTGGATCAACACCAGCGCGGGCAAGGCCGGCGAATGGCATCCTAACAGATTTGCCGGCACCGGGACGCCCGCAGACGGGCGGCGCTTGTTTGGCAGGTTGTGCACGCCGTGTCACGGCGCGGGCGGGCGGGGCGACGGGGCACTGGCCGACGGCCTTTCAAAGCGCCCCGCCAATCTGGCGGAGGGGCCTTTTCTCTGGACGGCGGGAAGCGATGCGCTGGACTTGCGCATCGCGAGGGTGGTCAAGTTCGGCCTGCCAGGCACCGACATGCCCGGCCACGAGGTGCTCAGCGATGCGGAGGTGCTGGCGCTAACGGATGAGGTGCTGCGCATGCGAGCGCGATAGTGCGCCTGGCTCATCCGCCTGATTCGCGGTCCGCGTCCAGCAGCCCTGCGGTGAAACACCCACGCGGTGAAAAAACTCCCGAAACCCCCATAACCTCCGGCCGATGGCCCCGCCGGTCCGCTGCATGCCGGATCGGCAAGCCCGTTTGCCTGCCGCGGGGTTTCACCAAGCCGCGACCGGCCAGCCTAATAACCCGAATACTTTGAATTCTTTGAATACTTTTTTCAGAAAACGCAGGACGGCCGCGTCGACGTCGTCTTCGCAGGGAGAATGGCGAAAAAAGAATTCAAAGTATTCAGAGTATTGCCCTTGTTCGACGGCCTCGGGCGCGTTGGCGGCTGCGACGACGGCCCGCGGGAACTCCAGGCCATCCCGGACAGCCACCGGCACCTTTCCCGTTCCCGCCTCACCCCATGAAGGTTGACATCCTGCAACGGGCTGGCCGCCGTGAACCGCTGAGCCGGAGCCTCTAACCCCAGCGGCATCCATGCCCACTCGAACAAATCACTCCGCACAGGATTGTCATCGGTCACTCGGCCCCGCCAGCCATCGGTGCCGGGCATTCACTCGCTGTCGGTCGCCGGGCCTTGGTTCAGCATGGCGAGGCGGTGGATGTCCACCGTGAGCTCGTTGTTGATTTTGAGCAACTTGTGGAGGTCGTCTTGGATCACAAGCAGGGCTTCCGCGTCCCTGTAGGTTTGCAGCGCCTGTTTGTCCGAAGCCCGCGCGGCCACCTTCTGGCCGACCATAATCACGGACAGCAGGACCAACTGCAGAAACGTCTGAGCAATCCACGAGACTGTGGCGGCAGTACCGCCTTGTATCGCGGCGGGCAGGCTGATCAAGGCGATTGCGGCAAACACGTAGGCGCACCACATCGTACTCACCGCGCCGGTGATCAACACCGCCAACCAGCCGTTGAACCCGGCGTGCTCGTTTTCGATCAAATGCGGGCCGGTCTTGCTGCGCTCTTTGGAGCGGGGATGGGGGACGTGCGAATTGGAGTGGTTCATGTGGGTGGCGACAGTAGGATCGACATCGGAAATGTCACGTCGCATCAATAGCCCCGCCGCGTTCACGCAGGATTGTTTCTCCGACGTCAGGTCGCCGTGCCTGCCGCTGCGGGTGGCTGACGGATTTGCTGGCGGTTCCATGGCGGGTATCGTACCCGTCTTGCCGTGAACATGAATCCCGACCCGGAGGAAACCGCCCGCCTTGAATCACTGGCCAATCAGGCGAAAGGTTACGCGCTACACATGATGCGGACCACGGGCAGCGTCCCGCCGACGGTGATCGCCGACACCGCCGAGGGTTTTGTCTTCTGCGTCCCCTCCGGACTGCCGGATGACGCGGCCAAAGACCGGTTCGCCGACGCAGCGCGGGCCCTGTCGGTCGAATGCGATTCCTACTTCGGCCGCGGTCGAACAGCATCTGGATCCCGCCCTGCGCGGCCGACCGGTGGGCGTGGCCCCGGTGATGGCGGAGACTTCGTGCTGCATTGCTGCGAGTTATCCGGGTCGTGCAAACAATTCGTCTTTTCTTCCACGCCGCACGGTTCATTGTGCCGCCATGAAGATCGCGTTTCTCTGGCTGTTGGCATGCGTCACGACCCTGGCGGACCCGTCGGCTTTGGTAATCGAGGCGCAAAAGGCGGCAATCAAAACCGAAGGTGGTCCCAATGCCGGCGGCGGCTGGAACCTCTGGAGCAACGGTCGTGTTGGCCAGACAATCCGCTGCACCGCGGCGGGAAAATTCCAAGTGGTCGTCCGTGCCTGGGGCAGCGTGGCCGGCGGCGTCTGGCCCGAAATGGCATTGCTGGTGGACGGGTTGTCCGTCAAAACGGTGGCAGTGAGCGGTGGCACCCGCGCCGACTATCGATTTGAGGCGGATCTGAAGGCGGGCATTCACGAAATCGCCGTCGCTTTTCTGAACGACGCGCTCATCGGCAAAGAAGACCGCAACCTCTATCTGGAACGCTTCACCATTCTGCCACCCGAAGGCAGTGCACCACCGACTTTGATTGATGATGTCCGGGAATGGTCCGCAGACATGGGGAAACGCGAGGAGGAAATTGTGGCGGCCACGCGGCAGGCCATTGAGAGGAATCGGAAGTCCGACGCCGTGGTCCGGGTGGTGGATGCCGCCGGCAAACCGGTATCCGGTGCCATGATCAGTGTCACACAAACCAGGCAGGAATTTCTCTTCGGCTGCAACATCTACGGGTTTGACCGCTCCGAGCAAACCCTCAATGCCGCCTACAAAGAGCGATTTGCAGAGATGTTCAACTATGCCACCGTCGGGTTCTACTGGCGTTGGTATGAGGAACAACGTGGCAGTCCGAATTACGAGTACACCGACAAGGTCGTCGCTTGGTGCGTTGAACATGGCATCCGGATGAAAGGCCATCCGCTGTTGTGGGGCGACGAGGCCGGGGTGCCGAAATGGTCTGACGGCCAACCGGCACCGGAGGTCCGGCGACAGCGGGTGGAGGAGATCTTGACTCGATATGGCGACCGGATCGGATATTGGGAGGTCGTCAACGAGCCATCGCATCAGCCGGAGCCGAAAATCGACGATCCCTACCGTTGGGCGCGGCACATCGCTCCGCGGGCCTATCTGATCGTCAACGATTACCACGTCATGGCCGATGGCTGTCCGCCTTTCTTCCAGCTTCTTTCCAGCGCCCTCAAGAATGGGGTCCCCTTTGACGGCATCGGCATCCAGGCCCACGAACCGCGCACTGTGCGCTTCCCGCTGGATCAGGTGCAACGGACCCTCGATCACTATGCCACCTTGGGCAAGGAACTGCACATCACGGAATTCACCCCGACCTCCGCGGGTGCCAGGATCACCGGCTCGCACCTCCAAGGCGTCTGGGATGAGCAGGCACAAGCCGAGTATGCCGTGAAATTCTACCGGGTCTGCTTCGCGCATCCGGCCTTGCGCGGGATCACATGGTGGGACTTGAGTGACAGGCAGTCTTGGTTGCCAGGCGGCGGCATGTTGCGGGCTGACATGTCTCCCAAACCGGTTTACGAGGAACTGAAGAAGCTGATCCATCAAGAATGGATGACCCGTACCGCGGGTGCCAGCAATGCCGCCGGCCAGTTCTCCTTCCGCGGGTTTCGTGGCCAATATCAAGTCTCGGTCGATGTCAACGGCGCGACCCTGCGGAAACCCTTCGAGTTGAGACAGGGGGATCGACAGGAGCTGCTCATTTCGCTGGGAAAGTAGACCACCTCCATGTCGCCTGACAATCCCACGAAACTGTTCCGCCTCAGCCCTTACCGCTCAAAACGCCGAGCAGCCACACCACGGCCAGCACGACGGCGGCGATCCACAGGAGATGGAGGAAGGCGCCGGTCACGGCGAGGGCAACACGGAGGACGACCCACGCGATCACCAGTAGCACTGCCAGGATGAGGAGCCCATGCATGTGGAAACATTGCCTGGCATGTGACAAAGGCAAATGGGAAAAGTCGGGACGTCGGCCCCGTCCCCATCAATCCCGCGCGAAGTCGATGAGGCCGCGCTCCACATGACCGGCACAGCGGCCGGGACCGCGGAGTCCAGGCCCGGGACCCGGAAGAAGGCACGTTGAGGGACGACCGTCGCGGTTGCATGCCCGTCTATGGCGTAGACGCCACGCTTGAGTTCGACTTCAGCCCTGCGGCCAATGCCCGGCCCGCGCCACCGGATGAGGCAACGGTGTCCCATGCTGCCGAAATTCCCGCCGGGAAAAAATCCGAGTCCTTCCCCAAGCCACCGGATGCCGCTCCATCCGGCGCCCCCGGGGCGCCTGTTTGGCCCGCGTTCGAGCCGTCGTGCGGCCCTCAAACCCGCGAGGTCGCCGCGTTTGAAGTGCAGGTTTCCGACAATCTCGCCGACTGGGTGCCGGCCAATCCCGCCGACATCGACACGACGACCGACTCGGCCAAAGTGACCTATACCCTTCCGCCGGGCGCGGCGAAGAAATTCTGCCGCCTGGTGGTCACGGCGTAACGACGAATCAGCGGAGGCCTCGTACGATCCCGCACAGATGTCCAAGCTTAGGACACCGGCCAAGGCGGTTTTGCACCTTTGCACCCGGCCTTCGATATCTCAAGCTCTGATGCGGACCCGTTCAATCCTGCCATCCGACAGCGTCAACCCGGCTAACGCCCGACCTCATACCGTCATGAAACTTCCGGCATCCCTCCGCCTGCTCCGTTTCGGATCTCTAGCAGCCCTGCTCGCCGCGCAACCCGCGCAGGCTTCCAATCAGATGTGGGACGGCGGCTCCACGGTGGATGGAAACTGGTCCACCATCACCAACTGGGACGGCGACTCCGCCGCGCCGGGTACCACCAGCGGCACGACGAATGCCGACATCGCCACTTTCATTGCCGCCATCGCCAACACCTGGGGACTCACCGGCACACCCATCGTCATTCCTTCTAACCAGAATATCGGCGGCATCAGCTTTGATGCGACGGCCGGCAACTACTTCATCGGCAGCACGAACGGCAACTCCATCAAACTGAGTAGCGGTGGCACGATCCAAATCCTCAACACCCTGGCGGCCGCCAACGCCATTGAAACGATCAATGCGCCGCTGGTCATCCAGGGCGCGAACGGGACATACGCCATTGCGAACAACAGCGCGAATGGCACGGGAACTGGCGCGGGCACCTTGAACATCGGCGGTGCGATCAGCGGCGCCGCCGCAGGAATCACCGTACTGACCCTCGGCGGCAGCAACACCAATTCCAACACAATCAGCGGCGCCATCGGCAACGGCTCCGCCACCTCCCTGGCCCTAACCAAAGGCGACGCGGGCACCTGGACGCTGACCAAGGCCCCCGCCTACACGGGCGTCACCACCGTCAGCGGAGGCTCGTTGGACATTGTTGGACCGATTGGCAATGTGACAATGCCCTCTTCGAGCATCATCAACAACGCGACGATGCGCTTTGCCCTCACCGGCGGTGGCATTGGTATCCTCACCCTGGCCAATGCAATCAGCGGAACCGGCGCGTTCACCATCGACACCGACTCGTCCAACGGTTCCCGCGTGCAGTTGCAGGGCACGGCCACGAGCAACGCGCGAACCTGGAACATTGTCAACAAGGGCGCGCTGTGGCTCATCGGTGGGGCTGGCACCTGGGGCAGCATCATGAATGTCAACGTTGACCTCGGCACCGGGGCGCGCTTGTCGGTGAGCGGCTCATCCGCCACCGCGATCTTCAATATCGGCAACCTGACCGGCAATGGACAGGTGATTGCTGAGAACGCCACCGCCGGAGAGACCTTGGTCGTTGGCAACGGGGATGGTTCCTCCACCTATTCTGGTGTCATGAGCGGTGTCTGCGCCCTCACCAAGGCCGGCAGCGGCACCCTCACCCTCAACGGGCCTAACACCTATACCGGGGCCACCACAGTGCATGCCGGCACCTTGGCGCTGGGCTCCGCGGGATCCCTGTCGAACAGCCCAACCATCGTCGTCGGCGATGTCGGTTCCGGCGGTGCGGTGCTTGATGTGACGGCCAAGACCGGTTTCACCATTGCCAGCAACCAGGCCCTCAAGGGGATCGGCACCGTGAACGTTGGCCCCGGCAAGGTCGTCACGAACAACGGCACTCTGGCCACCGGCAATTCCATCGGCACGCTCAACATCACTGGCGGCTACAAGTTCGGTGCCACGTCGGTTTGGTTGCTCGAAACCAACGCGACGACATCCGACCAAATTGCCATCAGCGAAGGAGTCACCATCGCGAGCGGAGCGCAAATTGCCTTCTCCGGGGGTACCGGTGCCGCCAGTTATGTGTTGGCCACCTATTCCGGCCTCCTCGTCGGCTCTTTCGCGAGCACGACTCCGCCCGCCGGCTACTCGCTGGATTACTCCATCGCAGGCCAGATCCGATTGCTGCTGACAAACGGCGGCTACACCGCCTGGGCCGCCATCAACGCCGGCGGACAGGCCGCCAACCTCGACTACGACCACGACGGCGTCTCCAACGGCGTGGAATTTTTCATGGGCAAGACCGGTTCCTCGTTCACCGCCAACCCAAGCGTGGTGGGCGGCAAAGTCACCTGGCCGCGCGATCCCGCCGCTCTCGCCACCTTCAAGGTGCAGGTGTCCACCGATCTAACAACATGGACGGACGTCCTGCCGCCCAACCCGAGCATCGACGAGTCCATCCCCACCCAAGTGACCTACACCCTGCCCATCGGCGTCCCAAAGCAATTCTGCCGCTTGGCGGTCATGCCCTAACCCCGCCCGTATGTGCCACTCGGCAAGTGCTAGAAGTTTCGATGGGTCATTCCAAGTGCCTGGCATGCGGCAAAGGCAAATGGGAAAAGTCGGGACGCGGCCTACCCTCAGCGGCTTCAAGCGCCTCGGCGAACCCATGGCCAAGGTCGAGTACGACCCGATGGAGCTGCTGCGCTTCATCGAGAGGAACTTCGTGCCGCTCAACACGATGATGGAGCGCGCCGGGATGTCGGAGATGGACAGGAAAAAGTAACAAATCCAAGCCGCCGCCTCAGGGCTTCGAGTTTGACCGGCCGAGGTGCTTGCCATGGATTCCGCCGAATTCGCTTGTGCCTGATGGGCGCGGGTGCTAGACGGCGGGCATGCGAACGATCACAACATGCTGTGCGATGATGTGGGTAGTGACAGGCATGGTCCTGGGGCAGGAAGCTTCGGTCAAGGCGCTGCCCCCGTCAGTCGTGAGGACCGTCCCGGAGTCGGGGGACACGAAGGTGGACGCGGCGACAACAACGCAAATCAAGGCCACGTTCAGCAAGGAAATGACGGACGGAGCTTGGTCCTGGGCGCAGATATCCAAGGAGTCATTTCCGCAGATGGTCGGCAAGCCAAAGTACCTCGACGACAGGAAGACCTGTGTAACCGGCGTCAAGCTTGAGCCGAGGAAGACGTACGCCATTTGGCTCAACTCGGACAAGTTCAGGAACTTCAAGGACGCCGATGGCAACCCGGCGGTCCCGTACCTGCTGGTTTTCCAGACCAAGTGAGTCCGGCCCAAGGGCGCATGCACCCGATGGGCCTGTCCCGGGGGTTGGACCGGGCGGCGATGGCCACCCCAGAATACCCACCGGCGGGCGGGGTATCCCCACCGGTGGGTATTCCTCTTTTATCTTATTCTATGATCTGTTCCGATTCTAATAAATCCACCCAAGCTTCACCTTGGCCCCATACACGGCGTCGGCTTCAATGTGACGCGCCATGAATGACGCGGAAATGCTGGACATGCGGGGGGCAAGCTCCCTCAGCGCGGTGAGGCATGTTCGACGGCGCGACAACACACGCGTTGCTCGACAAGAAGAAGGATCAGTGGACTGTCGTCACCTTTCGGGTCGAGCCAACGGATGGCTGATGGGTGGAATCGGACAAGCCGCCATACGGGCCCTTAAGAAAGTCCTCCGTTCTCTCGGCAAGCCCTAGTGAGAGCCCGCCCGCAGCAGTCACTCAGGCCTGACCAACCGGCCCATCACAACACAGACAAGGACCTGCATCCCAGTGCGTCGGCTATGTCGAGTGCCTGGATGCGCCTGCCATGGCGAAGGATGGCGGCGTTGACCTTGGCATCGAATTCAGGGGTGTTTGTTTTCATTGGTCATGGGTCATTGGAAAATGTGTGGGCCGCCACGAATTCCCCAAATGGGGACCGGATTTTCCCGGCGCCGCGACATGGAATGCGTACCTGAATGCCTTTGCCGCCCGCGTGAATTCGCCGTTGCGTGTCACCACCAGGGGAGAATGACATGAAACCGACCAACCCGGCGGACGCCTTGACGCAAGCGCCGGGACTTGTCCGCTGCCGGAGCTGGCACCTCCTGATTCTGACGTATATCCCCCGATCCGGCTTCCTCTGTGGCTTGGTCTCAAACGGGATAGTCACCTTGTTGAAAAAAGTCGATTGAAGTAATGGTTGCGCCATGCCCGGCGGCTGCGCTAGCGTGCGATCACGTTTATGTCACGCAGTCGTCATGTCGCGGTAGTCATGGATCTCAATTGGCCGTACAAGCGGCACTATGAGATCTTCGCGGGGATCCGTGACTTTGCCGAAAAACACGCGGATTGGACATTTGATCTGGGCAACTTCCCGCACTACGAACTCGCCCACGGCAGGCGATACGACGGCATCGTGGGCCGGATTGGCAAGGACTGCCTGATGGCGGCCAGGAAAGCGCGGATTCCGGTGGTCAACGTCTGGGTGGACTCACCGGTGGCCGCCGAGGTTCCGGGGGTGTATTTCGACTCGTTCGCCACCGGCCGGATGGCGGCGGAGCATCTCATCGTGCGCGGCTTCAGGCACCTCGCCTATTTCGGATTCAGGAGGTCGGTGGATGCGAAACGGCAGTATGCGGGCATGCGTGAAATGGCCCGCGAGCACGGCTATCCTTGCGCCGGGTATTGGACCTATCCCGGGTTCGCCGAAGAAGCTGACAAGTGGGCGCGCTTTGTCACTTACACCCAGCGGGTGCAGGACGGCTGGCAAGCGCCGCTGGGCATGCTGCTTCAGGTCGATGAACTCTGCCACGCGGTGGCCACGATTTGCGGCGGCGGCTGGCAGATTCCCGAGCAACTGGCAATGATGGGTAGTGGCAATGAGCCGTCCATCTGCAATGCCACGGTTCCCTCCTTGTCGAGCATCGACCGGGGTGACCGGCGGGTCGGTTATGAAGCGGCCCGCCTGTTGAATGAATGCATGCGGGGTGCCAAGCCCCCGGTTGAGCCGCTGATGATTCCGCCCAAGGAGGTGATGGTCAGAAGGTCCACCGACTGCCATGCCGTGAGCGACCTGCGGGTGGCGCGGGCACTATCCTACATGGCCCGGCAATCCACCGCCAAGCTCGCGGTGCCGGAGATCGCCCGCTTCGTTGGCGTCGGCCGCCAAACGCTCGAACGCGCTTTCAAAGAGCACATTGGCCGCACGATCAACGAGGAATTGATCCGCTTGCGCGTCGCCAATCTGCAACGGCTGCTGGTGGAATCTGAGGAGTCGGTCAAGGAAATCAGCGCGCGGGTCGGCTTTGGCACCACCGCGAACATGTTTCCCCTGTTCAAACGCCTTGTCGGCATGACGCCCAAACAGTACCGGGAAAAACACGGCTCGCCTTCGAGCTTGTGACCGAACGCCCGCAGCCGGCTGCCACGTTGTGGCGGCGCGTCCATGATGACCGCCGACGCGGATGGACATGAGTCTTGGCTCCTCTCAAAGTGAACAAGGCACGTTTTGGCGCGAAGCTGCCCAAGCATCGCCAGCCGCTTCACCGCCTCGGCCAGGGCCGGACTTTTTTCAGGCCCCCGCCGGCGATTCCGCGCACATACCAGCCTGATCGGATCGGGCGCTCCAGCCGCACCCCGATTTGACTCAATACTTGATTTATTCTGTCTTATACTTGATTGACAAAGAGCGCGATATGTGATGTTGTGTCCCCTCTATTGCCATAACCCGACCGCACATCAACCCATGAACCCCCGCATCCTCTCCACCGCCAGACTCTTCCTCCCGCTCGCCACCGTCTTGAGTTGCACCTTGCTGTCCCTGCTGGCGTTCGCGCCCGTCAATGCCATTGCGGCGAACCTGTTTTGGTCCACCAACGGTACGTCGCAGGGCGGCACCGGCATCTGGGATACTTCCAACCAACGGTGGGGCTCGTCCGCCTCCGGCCCATTCAGCACCATTTGGAACAACTCCACCAATGCCGGGGACACCGCCCGCTTCGGCAGCACGGCGGGCACGGTGACGCTCGGCACTGGCATCACCGCAGGCGGCCTGCAGTTTGACATCACCGGCTATGATCGTGTGGCGAACAGCACGGCCATCACTGCGAATGGCGGCGGCACCCTCACTTACGCCAACACCTCCGGCAACAACTTTGCTGATGCCGAAACGCTCGGAGCGATCACCAGCTCTGGCGGCCATTTGACCGTGGTGCAAAACACCAACAAGGCTGGCACCACGAACAATCAAACCCTTACGCTCTCGGGGCTGAGCCGATCAAGCGGTCGGGAGGCGGTCATGTTTTCGGCGGCCACCACTGGCCCGCAGGCGTCTGGTGGTGTGGACTTGATCAAAGTCTCGGGCGGGGACACGACCACCGGCGGCTTGATCATCGGCCCGTGGGCCGCCACCGGTACGGGGGCCGCCCAAACCGATTGCGCCGTTTATAGCTCCGACTATGTCATTCCCGCCAACATCACCGCGACGGATCCAAATGCCACTCCTTGGAGTTTAGCGACGACTCCTGTCGCTCTAACCGACCCATCCAAAGGCGCTACGACGTTGACGGGAAACCGCAGTGCCGCCGCGCTGCGGAACACCACCACGTCCGCTTCCGCCACGTTTACCGCAAGCTCCGCAACCGTTTCAGGGCACTTCCGCGCCTACCACCCGTAAGACTCCCATCCCAAGGACAAAATCCCAAATCCCAAATTCAAAGTCATGAGAATCCAATTCCCTTCTATCGGAAACCGCGGGATTACCCCCATTCTGGCCGCAATTGCCATGGCGGTCCTTGCCATCGCCCCGCCCAGTGCGCGGGCGGCCACCCAGTACGGTGCCGGATCGTTCACCTGGGACAATGGCACCACCGCGAAGTGGAGTCCAACCCCGGGTGGCCCCAATTATAACACGGTGTGGACCTCCGGCAACAATGCCGTCTTCGAGGGCACCGCGGGCACGGTGACCCTCGCCAGTCCCACGGCCCACAACCTCACCTTCACCACCACCGGCTACACCTTCTCCGGCGCGAGCACTCTCACGCTGAATGGCAGCGCGCCGACTCTCTGGTTGTCCTCGGGCATCGCCGCCGCCACTATCGGCAACAACACCGCAACGGTTCTCGCCGGCAGTGCCGGTCTCACGAAAGGCGGGTTCGGCACCGTCACCCTCAATGGCTCGGCAGTCCACACCGTCACCGGCGGGCTCACCATCAATCCCGGCGGGACGCTCACCTTGGATCTCCGCAACCTGACCCCGGCGACAGACCTCATCAACAACGGCAATGTGCTCACGCTCGCCGGCGGCGAACTGAACCTGACCGGCAAGGGCAGCGCCGTGACCTCGCAAAGCTTCGCCTCGACCACCCTCAACAACGGCGGCTCGACAGTCACCCTGAATCGGAACAGCGCCACCAGCCTGACCGGCGCGCTCGGGG
>TBL_comb47_HYPODRAFT_10006480_pt1 | contig 12633 bp, 8 predicted proteins | sample TroBogypolimnion_40_FD_10682 | JGI IMG/M metagenome (IMG submission 10682)
CGCATGAGATATTGATTTTTCTGATATGTTCGTCCATATTCAAATCTTTGAACCCGCCGCTCCTGTTAACAAAAGCCCTGTCGCAGAAAAAGCCCGGGCATCTCTGCAGCACCAGATCGCATTGGATTATTACCAGCAGTTTTATCGCATCACTCATGCATCTCTCCTTATTTTCTTTATTCTATAGATAATTTTGTATGGCATCGGAAATATTGCAAATGGATTACCGGCCACTTCCGCAAATAAAATAAATAAAAAAATCGGTTAATTATTTTTAGTCTTGCAGGGCATGCCGCCTGAAGCATTCAAATTGGAGCAGAAAATACATTGTAAAGCGCTTTCCCCAAATAATCTGCATTTTTTTAATTTACAGACTTTCCATATTAAATTTCAGTGATATAATAATCCGGCAGTAAATTTTAGATGTAATTATGATTAAATGACTTCTGAGCAATAACCATGCAGAGAGAATAGTGATTTCATGGGCACTGAATATCATTGTACAAAATGTAATAAAAGTTACGGGCGGAATTATGAATCCGTGCGGCAGCACATGAATGCATTTCCGCCTCCAGTGTCATGGAGATTACAATGAAAAGCGAAATTTCCGGAAAAACAGCGCACGGCATCCAGGTCACAACGGTTGAAGTCCATTCCAGCAGAAAACCGGACGACATCGTATTCCGTTGTAAATTATGCAACAAAAGATACCGGCTGGCGAAAGATTTTGCCGGAATCGAAGCTGAATGCGCTAAATGTAAAAAAACGCTTGTTGTTCCCAGGCGTTCCGACCTTTCTGAAGAAAGTTTACAGGATAAAATTATTTTCCGGTGTCATGAATGCAGCCAGAAATACCGGCTGCCCAGAATCTACGCCAATCAGAAAGCCAAATGCAGCAGATGCCATAGTTTCTTCATCATTCCGGAGCAGTCTGACGTTGCGCAACCCATCCCTGTTTATGAAAAAACACCGTCTGCGGAAAAAACTCCCGTTCCGCCCTCCGCCTCCCGGCCGCCGGTAGACAAACCTGCGGTTAATGCCGATGTTCAAAATATCCGTGACGAAATGGGTATCTCTAATTCGCGGACCCAAACCTCCGTCGAGATTGCGGGAGAGAATCTTACCCTGGTAAAATATGTTCTTGTCCCGCCTGTCCGCAACATTTTCAATACAGCCATTCAAAAAATTCAGCAAATTTTCAGTCCCGCCCGGCATTGATTCCCTGATTTTTTCAGTTTATATCCCCCGCATCAAGTTATATAAAATTTAGATTACACTGGCCGGAACCGCAAATATCGTATTTATTAAACATGCTGGCCTTCAGTTTTTTAAGGCAAGTTTACGCTGAGCATATCCGTTAAACACGACGCTTTTTTAGTTTTTTTTCCAAATCTTTATTTTTTTGCTTGCTTTACAAAAAAAATCAAGTATACTATACGTATATACGTTTAACATGTCATTGATAAAATACACTTACTCGGTGTTTCATGAAAAAGATTGCACGATATAAGATTATAAGGGATCTACTGAAAGACAGGATATCTTCTGGTACATGGGGAGAAGCGTTCAAGGTCCCCTCTGAGAAGGAATTATGCGAGGAATTCGGGGTTTCACGGATGACATTGCGTCAAACTATGGAAGATTTGCAAAGGCTTGGGCTCATAAGCAAAGAACCGGGACGCGGAACATTTGTAAACTCAAATGCCAGGCGATTGAAACTTGACAATAAAGAGAGTGGCACTAATACGCCTTCTGCAAAAAAATGCGTTTTAGTTTCAAGGGGACTATTCGATGATAATCCATATTATCAGGAAATTGTTGATGGTATAAACCAGGGTTTCGCTGAGTCAAATATAAGGGTGAAAAGATTCCGCCTGGAATCGGAGGAAAACCTTGAGCAAATACTGAAAAATGAACATGGTAATGTACCGGACGGTTTTATTTTTATTCAAAATGATCAAAATGACACAATGTCATCCGACATAGCAACAGCGTCCTCTTACGGAGCTCCAATCGTTTGCTTATGTGAAAATACAATGACATCATATGTCGATATTGACAGTTTTCATGGCGGACTTATTGCAACCAGATGCCTTTTAAGTTGCGGCAACCGCAGAGTTGTTTTTGCTCTTGGACCAAGATCCATCCCTCAGAATGAACGAAAGCTGGCCGGCTATCGTCAGGCTTTGAATGAAGCCGGAATCGCATTTGACCAGAATTTGATATTGGAACTTGAACCATGGTCTGAAAAATCAGGAGCGGATGCCGCTAGCAAGCTTCTTGAATTGAATACCGATTTTGATTCCGCCATAGTTCATGGAGACCACGCATGTTTCGCATTCTGTAATTTTCTTACTGCAAAGGGGATAAAAATACCTGATGACAAGGGTATAATCGTCTATGACGACTTTGCCTGGCTTCAGAAGGCTTTTTCGCCGCGGTTAACAGCCATCAAGCAGCCATTCAGAGAAATGTCTGTCGAGGCGGCGAAAATGATAATTGAGAAAATCATATTGGGCGAGAATGAACGCACCATCAGAATACTGCGTCCAAGCCTGGAAATAAGGGAATCATGCGGAGTAGTTAGAAAAATGGCCATGAAATTAGTAAACCAGAGAGAAACAAAACGAACAGAACAGACGAAAATTCACTCTGATCATGATAAGGTAGCAATAAATTAGACGAATATAATACCCGATGTTAAAAAGAAACTAAAAAGAGGCGTTTAAAATCAAAAAGAAAGAGGTGTGGCATGAAAACAAAGGAACTGCAATGTAACAGTGAAGAAAGACAGAGAAGTCTGTTTGCCGACGAGAATCCGCTAATCAAAAATTTATTGGGATTCAGATTTTTTACATTAATAGAACTCCTGATTGTGATAGCTATCATTGCAATTTTAGCTTCGATGCTGCTGCCAGCCCTGAATAAGGCCAGAGGAAAAGCCAAATCGACAAAATGCCAGAGCAATCTCAAACAATGCGCTTCTGCTCAGTTCAGTTATGCCGGTGATTTCGATAGTTATATGCCAATCGGCGGCAAGCCCGATGGCAGTAATTATAAAAGCTGGGCGTGGAGAATGGATCAGGCGGGGAAATACCTTGACGGCACTGGAACTGTGCGATGTCCCGTCGAAAAACCATATACCTGGGACGTTGCTGACTCCAACCGCTGGTTATACGTTTACGGGATGAATAACGAGCAGAAGGACAAGAAAAGCACTGGGGCAGATTACAGCTGGAGCATGGGCAATGTTAAAGGAGTATACAGGATATTCAGAGCCCAGTACAACGTTGTTGTCGATAAAGCGTTTGATGATTTCAGGAGCTTTAAAGCAATCGGACACCCGAGCGAACTTCCGGACCAGACGGATTCAATTAACACAGGCTCAGGCAATCAGGAAATGCAATTCGGATCCAATGCCGGCGTAGGAACGACACAGGGAGTGGCTATCAGGCACAGTATGAAAGCCAATAGCTCATTCTGGGACGGGCATGTGGCTGGCTGGAATGCTTTAGATTTCAAAAGAAATGGTATGATTGGTTTATTCATCTCAACATCCGGAGGCGGCATATATACACAGTTATTATTTTAGCGTTAAAGTTAATTCGCACGTTAATTATATTTGAACCCATTAGAATCTCGTAAATGAACATAGCAGGAAACATGAAAAATACTACAAAAACACAAAGCATAAAATTGTTCATCAAATCAATTTGTACGGCTTTGGTACTGGCTTCGTCGCCGTTACTGGGCGAAGAACTGATTAAGGATGGAAAAGTATCATCAGCTGATGCTGCCCCTGAATGCCTGGCTCTCTGGAAAAACAAAGGGGATGCGGAACTCCTGGCTGATTCAAAAATTTTTGCATCTCCGCCTGCATCAGCACATCTAAAAATCAACAAAGACGGGTTTGACGGAACCGTCAGTGCGCATTTCAAAGTGACACCGGGAGCTTCTCTCAAGGTTTCAGGCAAGGTGCGGGCTTCAAACAGAGGAGGCTTCGTGGCCCTTCAGTTCTTTGATGCAAATCAAAAAAGTCTGGACTGGAAGCAGCTGACCGCATTGGAGGCCGGAAACGAATTCGTCCCGTTTGAATTGATTACTACAGTTCCGGACAGGGCGGGGTCTGCACAAATATACGCCACGGCTAAATGCGGGGATATCTGGATTGATGATTTATCGGCCATAATTGAAACTCCAATTGCAAATATCACAAATTCAGGCAATGAGATGCAGAAGCTGCCGGAAGGCAACCAGATGCTGCCGGAAAATGCGGCTTCATCGGTAGCGCTTATTGGAAATAAGGGCGTAATGGAAAAAGTTTCCATCGAAGGGCGCAGTTTCAAAGAAGCGCTAAGAATCACTATCAAAGAAAAGTGCAATACTCCCTGGGATGTGCAGATAGTAATTCCTTCAGTCTTAAAACTTTCGAAGGGGGATTCTGTAATCGTCAGGATGTGGGCGAGAACACTTTCTGCCGAAAATGAAACTGGCGAAGCATATCTTTCCGGAGGGGCGCAGAGAGACAAGGAGCCTCACGAAAAACCAGTATGGTTCAGTTTCAGCGTTCCGCGCGAATGGCAGTTGATCGAATTCAGTGGAATAAGTAATCTGGACATTCCGGCGAATCAAGTAAAATTCTTCATGCATATCGGACAAAATCTGCAATCCATTGAAATCGCAGGCATCCAGATGCTGAATCTTGGACAAAATGTCCCCAAAAAGCTTCTGCCTGTACTAAAGCTCACATATGACGGAAGAAAGCCTGACGCGCCATGGCGGCAACTGGCGGAAGAAAACATTGAAAAGATCCGCAAAGGTAATCTATCTGTGAGAGTAACAGATGCGGACGGCAATCCCGTTGAAGGCGCTGACGTCCAGATAAAAATGCAAAAACATGCATTCCCATTCGGAACTTGCGTAAATGCGGCATATCTCAGCGGGGACATGGATAAGAACAACCCGAACGTTAAGCAATATCGCGAAGAGTTCCTGAAACTTTTCAACAGTGCCGTCATTGAAAATCACCTCAAGGCGCCGATGTGGGAAGACCCGAAAAATCGGGTTTGCGCCATGAATGCACTGAAATGGCTCAAGGCAAACGATATTCTCATACGGGGCCACACCGCAGTCTGGCCCGGGGAAAGATATTTTGCCCGGAGCTGGAACAGAATTATTGGATATAAGGCGAACAGTCCTTCGAAAACCCGCGAAGAACTTTTGGCTAGCGTCAGCGAAGAGAACAGACAAAAACTGTATGATGCTGTTAATAGCCACGTCACGGATATTTTCACTGCAACAAAAGGATATTGCTTCCAGTGGGACGTTATGAACGAGCCATATGCCAATCATACGCTGATGGATCTTTACGGCGATCATGTGATGGCGGATTGGTTCAAAGCTGCGAAACTTGCAGATCCTTCCACCAGGCTCTGCATCAATGATTACGGGATTGTGATAGACGAGAAGCACGCCGAACATTATATGAAAACAATAAAATATCTTCTGGACAATGGCGCTCCGCTCGAAGGAATCGGCGAACAGGGGCATTACGGGCAGCAGCCGCCATCGATTTCAAGTGTAATTAAGACCTACGACATGCTTGGCAGTTTCGGACTTCCTGTGATTTGTACTGAATTTGATATTGACAGTCCGGACGAAGATATAAAGGCAGATTTCCTAAGAGATTACATGACTGCGCTTTTCAGCAATTCTTCATGCGGAGGATTTATGCTGTGGGGGTTCTGGGAAGGCGCACACTGGAAACCTGATGCCGCCATGATTTCAAAAGACTGGAAGCAGAAGCCACCGTACAAGGCTTACTGCGACCTCGTCTTAAAAAAATGGTGGACAAATGCCGCCGGGAAAACAGGCCGGACCGGATTATATGAAATCAGAGGATTCCTCGGCGACTATGAAGTGACAACTTCCCATGACGGTAAAACTAAAACTGAAAAGCTTAAGCTTCCAAAAGATGGAATCGAAATGAAAATCAAATTGGATTGAATTGCCAGGTTAAAGCGATAACCATCAATAGAAGAATGCGATAGCCGATTGACTCTTTGAATACATAGTCCTAAATAAACAGGGATGATTATTTCTCATGGGAAATAAAAGTGACGAACATACCGGTTCATCTAAATTCCAGAAGCTAGGTTTAATTATGGGGCTGGCGTTTTATATTGTCTCCGCAATTATGGTGGCCCGCGTTCAAAAAGGCGGTAATATTCTAGATAAAAATGTTAAAACCATCACTTTCGCGCACTGGCAGCTGGAAGACGGCTTCAGGCAGGGTTTTGATGAAGCCATAAAGCTGTTTGAAGAGTACAAAGCAAAGCATGGACAGCAAGTAAAAGTACTCCAATCGACAGTACCGGTTCAAGGATACTTGCAGTGGTTTATGACCCAGCTGGTTGGCGGAGATCCAGCCGATGTAATCGAGTTGCACTGGTCATTCGATATAAGGAACCAATACTTTACTCCTCTTTCTCAATATATAGGCAACCCTAATCCGTTTAATAAAGGAACCCCGCTGGAGGGAATACCGTGGAAAGATACTTATGTCGATGACATGCGCGGCGGTTTGGACCAGAATTACGCGGAATATTATGGCGCAGGAATTTATATTCATACTTTCCGCATGTATGTGAACATGGATTTGTTGCAAAAAGCTACTGGCAGCCGCAAACTTCCCAAAACACTCACGGAATGGTTGAATATCTGCGAAAAAATGCGGGAATACGGCAAAAAAGCCGGAAAGCCGGTAATCCCTGTTGGAGTAAGAGGTTTCGATCGCGGTACTCTGGGCCAACTTCTTGGCTATTATCAATCACAATTAAATGCCGACTTAAACGACACTTTGCCGGAATTTTGTGACGATGCTTCTACATTGGACATATTTAAAGCATTGCAGGAAAGAAAGCTTTCTAAAGAAAAACAGCTGGCGGCAATTAGCATTGTCGCCGAAATCGGGAAATATTTCTGTGACGGTTTTCCGTCCACCGACCTGGAGCAGACAAAATTTCTTTTTTTTGCCGGTAAAGTCGGCTTCTTTCCTGAAGGGACATGGAATGCGTTTTCGATGATTAACAATTCTCCATTTGAAGTGGAAATTATCGATGTTCCGGTTATCGGACCTGACCATAAATATTCGAAATACTTTGCGGGCAGACCATCGGAACAGGGGGCTGGCGTCGGCGGGTTGTTCGGCATTCCCAAGGCATCGAAGAACTTTGACCTGGCATTGGAATTTCTTCAATTTATCACTTCATGGAAAGTCAATCAGACAACAATGGTTGAACACTGCAAGTGGCTGGCCGCCGTTAAAGAAATAAAATATACCGGCATTATGCAGAAAATGCAGCCGATGCAGGGATCTAGAGTAGGAAGTATAGGATTCCCTTTTTCTTTCGGTACTCAAAGCGGTAAAAAAATGCTTGAAGCCATTGAAGCATCCATTATCAATAAAATTCCGGATCCGCAGGAATATTTCTGGAAAGACTTTATTCGCAGAATTCCAGAAATGCATGACGAGCTCATTGAAATGATTGAAAACGAAAAACGTAATATGCTGAATATCGAGACCATGCGGAGTACAGTTGCGTTGGGATTAAAACAGAGCGAACAGTCACATCAGGATGCCAGCCGTCTGAAAATCAGGACTCAAATGAATTTTGAAAATCTGGTTACCAGATACAGAAACGCAAGAAGTAATATGATGCTGGACAAATCATTGGAAAACATGAAGACATGTTCAAAAGAATAGAAAAACTTCCCGTTACAAAAAAGAGTTATTCAATTAATGAAAAAAATCCCTCTGTCAGAATCCAAATGGCTTCCGAAAAATTATTCCACTTATTTAGTGTCCAGCCACCGATAACAGTTGCAAAAACAGCGCCTGTGTATATAATATCAAAATGCATTTGATACTTTGAGATTTTACAGGAAAACCGATGAATAAGCAAATAAAAGATATTCACGATCATATAATTAACCTTATAGCGGCTAAGAAACTGCAACCGGGGGATCGGATTCCCTCCGGCGAAGAGCTTGCCGCTTCATTCAATACCGGCAGAATGAACGGGCACCGCGCCGTGAAAGAGCTTGAGAATGAAGGCATTGTCAAGCGTTCCCGCGGACTGGGGACTTTTGTTTCCAGTAAAGTCTCTCCATCCGCGATCCAGCAGTTTCTGAATCCACCTGCAAAATATATTCATTTGCTATACTCATTTAGAGACGACCTGATAATCCACTGGAACGACAGAACAATAAGCATTCTGGAGTCGGAACTGAGCCGCAAAGGCTTCTCGCTGATTCACAAGGAATATCCGGATATTGATACTGAAAGCATGAGCGAATTTATCAAGTCCATGAATGTTGCCGGTTCTTCCGGCCTTATCCTTTTCCCGGAATACGCCGGAAAACTGGATGAAATGCTTTCACACCCTGAAATACTGATGCTTTATAAATCTGATATATATGTATATAATACCGGTCATCTAATTATGCCGGAAATGCCGCTTAACTGTATTTCCCTTTCACCGTACAATGACGGGTTTATGTTGGGAAGAATTTTAAAACGGAGCGGGCAGCAGAAAATATATTTCCTGTCATCACGCAGCCTGGAGCCAAAATGGGCGCTTGACCGGTATCATGGAATTGTCCTCGGCCTCTCGGGAGAGAAAGAACGGCCGGGAGTGAAGCTTTCTTCAAAAATCGCGGAGATGGCGGATATAATTAAAAAATCCAAAGAACATATATGTGTAATTACAGCTTCAGACCGGGATGCGGTGGCATTGCTGGATATGACAGCCGGACAAGACGTGAAATGCCCGGAGCATTTCGAACTGATCTCATTCGACAATAATCCCAATTTCAGAACGTACAATATCACGACGGCAGCCCCGCCGGTTGAAAAAGTCGGTACGATCCTGGGCAAAATGATTTCCGGCAGCCATTATCAGACAGATGACGGCGACACTATTCAAGTAACATTGCGGAGCGGCTTTATAGAGCGGCAGACTTTCCGGATAAAATATTGATTTATATTTCATAGTATTCCAAATAAATAAAGCAACTGGAGGTAAAATGAGCGGTCTAAAGTTGATGATGGCATGGGAATCGGAGTTCCACATTGTTCCGGGAAGTGTGCAAATTCTTTCGCCGGTTCAGATTAAACAAACGTCTTTTACAGAAGAGGCTGCCAAATGAACTGGATTTCATGGTGTATTGTAATTATTCCGGTAACAACAGCTATAGCTTTAGCACTATATTCCCGCAAGTATGTCCGGGGGGTTGCCGACTTCCTGGCCGCCGGCCGGGTTGCCGGCAGGTATGTGATCTGTGTAGGTGATTTGGAGGCTGGACTGGGGATTATTTCGCTGGTGGCGCTGGTCGAAGAAAAATATCAGTGCGGATATGCGCTGGGTTTCTGGGGAAGCGTGATGATTCCGCTTTCAGTGGTTATCGCGCTAAGCGGTTATTGCGTTTACCGCTTCCGCGAAACGCGATCTTTGTCGCTGGGGCAGTTTCTGGAAATGCGTTATTCCCGCAAATTCCGTATATTCGCGGCATCGCTCAGAACGATATCGGAAATGCTGGCGAATGCCATCGCCCCTGCGGTTGCCGCCCGTTTTTTCATTTACTATATTGGCCTGCCCCATACTTTTACTGTATGCGGCGTGGGAATCTCTACCTTTGCGTTCCTGCTGGCGGTTGTTCTGATACTGGCAATGCTGGTTATCATGCCCGGCGGACGTATTTCCCTGATCATCACCGACTGTTTTCAAGGACTGATGAGTTATCCGATTTTCGTTATTTTCACCGTCTTCATATTGACCAAATTCTCATGGGGCGCGGAAATTTCTCCGGTCATGCTGGACCGGGTGCCGGGTGAAAACTTCATGAATCCGTTTGACGTCGCCCAACTCCGGGATTTCAATCTGTTCGCGCTGTTCGTGGCTATTTTTGCCAGTATCCTCAATCGTGCAAGCTGGATTGGCAATGACACCAGCGGTTCGGCAAGAAGTCCGCATGAACAGAAGATGGCCGGTATCATCGGCGCCTGGCGGAATGGTTTCAGCGTAGTCATGTGTTTGTTAGTTTCGGTGGCCGTCATTACTCTTATGACGCATGCAAACTTCGCGCCGGAAGCCAAGAAAATCCGCAGCGAACTTACAAGCCAGGTCGCGGGGGAAATAGTCCAGGACGAAAATATCCGGAAGAAAGTTATTGAAAGAGTCAACGCGATTCCGGAAATAAAGCATGTCATTGGCGTTGACAAACCGCTTTCACGCGAAAACAACCCCGATACGGTCTATTTTAAAACCATAAAAGATACACTGAATGAGGGTGAAAACGGCAATGCGCTCTTCCAGAAATTCAGAACGCTTTATTTCCAGATGATGATGCCGCTGACTATGAAGAATATTTTCCCGGCCGTTCTGATGGGTGTATTCTGTCTGCTGATGGTCATGCTCATGCTTTCAACCGATGCCTCGCGAATCTTCAATGCTTCCGCGACCCTCATTCAGGACGTGATCATGCCGCTGCGCAAGGCCCCTTTCACCAAGGAGCAGCATCTTAAATGGCTGCGCGGCTGTTCAGCAGGCGTTGGAGTATTTTTCTTTCTGGTGTCGCTTTTCTTCACCAATTTAGATTACATTAATATGTTCCTTACAATTACGACCTCCATCTGGCTGGGCGGCGCCGGACCGGTTATGATCTTCGGCCTGTACAGCCGCTTCGGAACAACGCTTGGTGCATGGGCGTCGCTGCTGTTCGGTTCCGGGATCGCTGTCGGCGGAATGATTCTGCAGCGCAACTGGGCGGATTATTTGTATCCATGGATTGAACGGCTGCACATGGTGGAGCCGCTGGATAACTTTTTAAGAACAGTTTCCTCGCCTTTTGCTCCGTATATAGTATGGGCTATGGATCCGGTGAAATATCCGATCAACTCCCGCGAAATTTACTTCTTCTCGATGATTGCCGGCATTATGTCCTATATCATTGTTTCGTGGCTGACCTGTAAAGAGCCGTTCAATCTTGACCGCATGCTGCACCGCGGCAAATACTCCATTTCCGGAGAACACAAAAAGCCTGTTCACAGCAGCAAGTTGAAACACCTTTACAACACGCTTATCGGAATCGATCCTGAATACACCCTGGGAGATAAGGTTATTGCATGGTCGGTGTTTATTTATTCGATTGTCTATCAATTCCTCCTGTCGTTTATTGTGGTTCTAATCTGGAACTGGTTTTCCCCGCTGTCGCCGGAATGGTGGAGCGGGTACTTCCTGATCACCAACCTTATTGTTGCCGCTGCCATAGGTGTGGTTTCAACAGTATGGTTTATGATCGGAGGCATCATCGATATGAAGCGGCTGTTCCACGATCTTAATGCCAGAAAAGACAATGCGCTGGATGACGGCTGGGTGGAAGGTCATGTTTCCGTGGCTGACCAGGCCCTGGTGGCGAAAGTTGAACATAAGAAATAAAGCGTGACTGGTAACTGGTGACTGGTGACTGGTGACTGGTAACTGGTAACTGGTGACTGGTAACTGGTAAGAACTTTAGAACTTTAGAACTTTAGAACTTTAGAACTTTAGAACTTTAGAACTTTAGAACTTCTTATAAGCCTCTGTGGTTAAAAAATCGTTTCAAAGGAACGGACAGCGGAAAGCCATTGTCATGGCGGACCGCTGTCTGTGGAATTTTATCCGGAAAGAAGCGACATTATTGAGCTATTTTATTGAACAGCGGACGTTCCGGATTTATATTGCATAATATTCCAATAAATGAACTGAGCCCCTGGAGGAAAAATGAGAAAGCTTAAATTAGTGATCGTCCTGGCGGTGTGCGCCGCGATGTCGGCCTCCGCCGCCGGCAATCCGTCAGACGAAATGTTTCAAGCTTATTCCGAGCAGAATTTCAGCATAGCGAAAAAGCTGGCTTTAAAGCAGAATAACACGCCTGAAGGAAAACTGATATATGCATTATGTCTTATTCACGATAAAGAGTCACAGGATATTCCGCAGGGATTTAAAAAACTGGGCGAGCTTTACCGCGATTCGAATCTGCCCAAATGGTTGAAAGTAGAAGTTGCGCTGAGCTATGCCAGAGTCGCCCAGTTGATGCAGGACCGTAAAGATATTTACGGCAATGCTGCTGACGGGGTAAAATTCAATGACATATATAATGATATCCTCAAAACATCCCCTGATTCCACAGAAGCCTGTTATACCGTCGTTTATAAAAACGCGCCGTTGATTGAAAGCTCTGATGCGGCGGTTTCCGCCAAAGCCTTTCAAGATGTCGAAAAGTTCATCAAATCGTTCAAAGGAGATCCCAAACTCCTGGGGCCGGTGCACTTATTCGCGGATTATGAATACATTGCCGTCAAAAAAGATTACAGACAGGCGCTTGAGCACCTGGAAGCAGCCGTCAGACTCGGCCTCGCCAACCCGACGCTGGAACAGGATAACATGTTCCGGATCGGCAGAATTTATCAGGTCAAGCTGGGGGACAAGCAGAAAGCAATTGAAGCATATAATAACTTTCTGGAAAAATTTCCTTCGTCAAACCGTGTTCCGATAGTCGAACGATACCTTGAAGAACTTGGGGCAAAAAAAT
>TBL_comb47_HYPODRAFT_10006481_pt1 | contig 12632 bp, 11 predicted proteins | sample TroBogypolimnion_40_FD_10682 | JGI IMG/M metagenome (IMG submission 10682)
ATTCTAATAGCCAAATTTGGCTAGACATTCTATGGAAAAATGTATAAAACTATAGAAACTAGCCAATTTATTGATATCTATGCCATAAAAATTGTGCATTAAGACCTGAGTAGTTACTCATAAAGAAGATAGATGCCACGCTGGTCTTTAAAATTGACTTCGGTTGCTCCTGTCTGCTGAATACCAAGAAGGTCAGGAGTCGTTTTCCAATATACAAGGTTACGGTTCCAATAAATTCCAAATGCGTTAATGATTTTAAGATTAGGTTGATATTTCTTCTCCTCAGGAAATTTTGTATCTACTTGATTTTCATCGTTTCCATCTGGCAAAAATTGTGAACCATCGTCAAAGAACTTCCTTAATATATAAACACCTTTATCAACTTTTGCAAATATAGATTTTTCCATATTTGATTTTATATCCGTCGTTAGATTACTGTTTACAGTATCCTGAGGTGTTGCTCCTAGAGTATGCTTATATCCTTTCGCCGCAATTAGTTCTGCAATCTCTGTATAATGAAGTGCTTTTTTTTCTTCTTCAAGCACTTTTACAATTGCATCTTTCCATTTTAAATCGGTTACCATAACGTATAATTTAGCTTGCTTTTTATGAAATATTCCCAATGAGTGTCATTCTTAAATAAAAACATAATAGGTAAGTAAAACAAATCTACATCGACATAAACACATCCCACCCATACCTTACAATCATTATTGAAACGATGATCAGGAAGAAGACCCGGATAAACTCGTTCCCTTTTTTGAGTGCCATCCGACTTCCGATCACGCTTCCCGTAATATTAAAGATGGCCATGAGAATGGCAATTTCAAGAATAAAGTTTCCCTGCCTGATAAAGACAACAAGGGCCGAAATATTGGTCATGCAATTCACAATTTTGGCATAGGCAGATGCCTGCACGAACTCGAAACCAAGAATCAGGACAAAAGCCAGGACAAAAAAACTACCTGTTCCCGGACCAAAAAAACCGTCATAAAAGCCTACAATCAATCCTATTACAATACCGAACAGGATCTGTCTTGCTAGGGGCAACTGTTTTTTTTGGAATTTACCAAGGTCCTTTTTAAGAAAGGTATATATGGCAATCGCGATCAGGATGATCAGGATAATGGGTTTTAAGGTTGCCGGATGAATGATGCTGACAATTTTTGCACCGAAATAGGATGCGATAAATGAGGCAATTGAAATTGAGAACAATAATCTCAGGTTGAACCGGATTTTTCGGGCATATTGAACTGCCGCGATTGAAGTCCCTGAAAGGGCGGCAATTTTGTTCGTTCCAAAGAGTGTGGGCAATGAAGTGTGGGGTAATGTAACAAGCAGAGCGGGAATCTGGATCAATCCTCCCCCACCAACAACAGCATCGATAAACCCGGCCGTAAATGAAAGTACAGAGAGGATCAACAAAGTCAAAAGACTATATTCTGCAAATAATCCGGAAAATTCCATATTTCAAAAGGTCATATTTCATTGCTCAAACAATGTTGTTCTGTTTAGCGAAGGATTCTCTTTTTTAGTGGTACTATTTTACTGTTCACCTTACTGTAATCAAGCACCACCCAAAATGTCCAGAAAGAAATACAGAGAAGTAGTCCGGCAATGGCGTTAATCAATGAGAGGGCAAATGCCATGAGATATACAAAGAAACCAAACCAGTAGGCATTCCGAATTTTAAAAATCAGCGCATCCGATATTTCATCCTTAACCAGTGCCCTTTTATAGGCTGTTGTAAACCACAGTAAATTATAAGCGATACTCAATATCACCATTGATCCTATATAAAAAGCTGACGAAATATTTGCGGCAGGACTATTGATGTACCTGGCCAGAACGGCTGTTGGAAACGGAATAAATGTTACCATTAAAAGTAAAAATCCGTTGGCATAAAGAAAAGTAGTGTTTATGGATTTAAGATATTTAAAAAATCCATGGTGGTTGATCCACATAATCAAAACAGCCGTAAAACTAAGGAAGAATGCAAAATAAGACGGCCACAAATTCAGAAGAGAAAACAATAATTGACTATTTGTCGAACCTTCAGGAATAGAGGGTACCTTGATCTCCAAAATCAACAGCGTGATTGCGATTGCAAAAACCCCGTCACTAAACGCTTCGACCCTGGCCGTCTCCTTTTCGTTACTCATCATGCTATTATTTTGGTTGTCAACAAAGAAAGTGCTTTGTTGTTCATTGCACTCCTAAAAAACATACAATCAATATGTTCAGATTATCCATTCCATTTCATCACCGAAGCCATATTCCTTTGATTATTAAAATCCTTTGCTTCAGCCAAATAAATATAATCCATCTCAACTTTAAAATGTTCCATGATCTTGCCCCTGACCATTTTCAAAGTACTGTTCAACAAATGGTTTTGCTCCGTAAAAGCCTCCGGCAGAATGATTGTGGATGTAGGGAGCCATCTTTCCGGGAACATTCCTTCATATTTGCCACCTTTACGGTAAGCATCGATCTCCAGTTTAAGTATTTCGATCGACTTTGTGACACCAACTTTGGTTTTAGGATCAATCCCAAGTTTGGACAATGCCCGGTTTATGGCTGCAATATTGGGTACAATCAAACCTACAGTATAAGGATTCTGGTTGTTAAACAACATCGCCTGGTCGATATAGGGCGACTGGTCAACAATTGCTTCCTCAATTCCCTCCGGACTAAACTTCTCGCCGTCATTTCCAATCAGAAGGCTTTTGAAACGTCCCAATACATACAGGTATCCATCATTAGACAAATAGCCCGAATCACCTGTGTAAAGCCATCCGTTCTTTAACGTTTCTTCAGTTGCCTTGGAATTTTTCCAATATCCCTTCATTACATTTTCACCCCTGACAACAATTTCACCTTTTTCTCCAACAGCCACCTCGACCCCATACGTATCACAAATCTTTACATCAAGATTAACTACAGGTTTGCCCGAAGAACCGAATTTAACAGCCAGCGGCGAGTTGGCGGAAATCACAGGTGCTGCTTCAGTAAGGCCATAACCCTGATAAACCGGTGTCCCTATGGCGCTGAAGAACCGCTGAAGTTCAATATCCAGCAAAGCACCACCTCCGATGAAAAATATCAGTTCGCCACCAAAGGCAGCCCTTATTTTGGAAAACAAAATTTTGTCAAAAAGTGCATATTCAGGTTTAAGCAAAAACCGCCACCCTTTTCCCCTGTTCCATCCACTCCCATTGTACAGATATGCGATTTTTAATGCGTGGTTAAACAACATTTCAGTGATTTTTCCCTTCGCTTGTATCCCCTTTTCAATATTCTTCCTGAAATTTTTTGACAAAGCCGGTACACTCATCATGATATTCGGTTTAAATTCCTGAATGTTGACAGGAACATTACGGAGGGTCTCCATTGGGGTACGACCAGATTGAACAGATCCAACTGATGCCCCTTTCATCATAAAGGTGTAAAGGCAGGCCGTATGGGCAAAGGAGTGATCCCATGGCAAAATTGCCAGTGTTTTGTAACTTTCAAGAATATCAAGTACTGAATGGGCCTGTAAAACGTTGGCCGTATAATTGAGATGAGTGAGCATAATCCCTTTTGGATCGGCAGTTGTGCCCGATGTATAGGAGATATTGGCAACGTCGTCAGGTTTAACATTTTTCCAAACTGCAAGAAACTTTTCGCTGTTTTCTTTAATTTGAATAAATTCGCGACCCATTTTCTGAATATCATCAAAAAAAAGATCCTTTGGTCCTGGCTTATCTACCCGATCAAGATGAATGATGTATTCTATTTCTGGCAATTCCCCAACAATTTCGGCTATTTTGGGAGCCTGACCCGCTGAAACGATGATCATTTTTGATCCTGAGTGGACCAACCTGAACTTGAGTTCAGTGGCTTCAAGTTTCACTGAAAGTGGCACATTAATAGAACCACAGTACAAAATACCCAATTCACCAACCAACCAATTGTTTCTTCCTTCAGAAAGAAGGCCAACCCGTTCCTCTTTTTTTAGACCCAGAGACATCAACCCGGCACCAAAATCATAAACTTGCTGCCTGATTTCGGAATAAGTCGATGGTAAATATCTGTCTTTTGGCTTTTCCCACAACAATGCGTTATTTGGAAATTTTGCGACACTCGCTTCAAAAAGTTCGATCAACGTTCTCATGCAATTGATTTTAAACAAAAAAAATAAAAAGGGGGAAATTTGGCCTAAAAACAGTATTAAACAAAATCTGTAGCTGGATGGCTACAGATTTTGAAATGGAAAATTTAATAAGACTATTTCACGCCGAATTTGTAAATAGTTGTTGATTTAAAGACTTCGCCCGGTTTCAGCGAAGTGGATGGAAATTCAGGATGATTTGGTGAGTCGGGATAATGCTGCGTTTCAAGGGCAACACCGGCATAGCGATAGAATTTTTCGCCATTTCTTCCTTCGATTTCAGGAATATAAAATCCTGTATAGAGCTGGATCCCCGGTTCAGTTGTCGATACTTCAACGGTTCTTCCAGTCGAATCTTCAGACAGGAAGGCAGCTTTTACAAGCTTTTTCATTGGATTGTTTAAAATAAAATTGCAATCGTATCCGTCGGCCAGTTCACCAATCCGTNACCCTAAAGGTGTTGGTGATGTAAAATCGAACGGCGTCCCTGCAACCTCAGCAATTTCACCTGTGGGGATCAAAGATTCATCATTAACCGTTTTTGCCTTCGCAGTCAGGAACAACTTGTGATTCAGGATACTCTCTTTGTTTCCGGTAAGATTGAAGTAAGTGTGGTTGGTGAGGTTAATTACAGTTTCACGGTCAGAAATTGCCCTGTAGTCGATATGAAATTCGTTTTTATGGTTGAGCGTATATGTTACGGTAAGATCGACATTGCCCGGAAACCCTTCCTCCATATGAACGCTCCTGTATTTTAGCTCGACCCCGACCAGGTCAGGCTTTTCAATTTTTTTGGGTACCCAGATCACCTTATCGAACCCTGTAATCCCACCATGCAAAGAGTTTTCACCATTATTGATCGGGAGCGTGTATTCCTTGCCGTCTATGGAAAATTTCCCTTTGGCAATCCTGTTTGCGTATCTTCCAGTAATACAACCGAAAAAAGGGCCGTTCTCAATATAGGAATCGGTAAGGTAATCTTCAAGTGACTGAAAGCCCAGGACCACATTGGCTTTGTTGCCATCCTTATCGGGTGTCTTAATCGAAGTGATGATCCCACCATAATTGGTGATTTTGATGGTTATCCCATTTTCATTGCGAAGTGTGAATATAAAAATCTTTTCACCCCTACGGGCATTTCCGAAAACATCTCGTAATAGTTCCATAAAATGAATTTTAGTTATCTGAACACAAACGTAAAGATAAATATAAAAAAAACATATTTTTATTGTTTAAAAAACCAATCTAAGGAATGTTCTAAAACATTTTTACCCGTCCGGCTAATCTACTAAAATATTATACATTTGCACCTACCAGTACCTACCGGTTTAAAATTTAATTTTTATAAAAATGACGATCGAACAGTTAAAAGCAAAGTTTATTGAAAAATTTGGAGAAGGTGAAGTAAGTGGCTATTTCTCACCAGGACGCGTTAACCTTATTGGGGAACATACCGACTACAATGGCGGTTTTGTTTTTCCGTGCGCCCTTAGCTTTGGTATTTATTGCCTGATCCGTAAAACCGAACGTAAAACAGTACGGTTTGCCTCCCTGGATATGCCTTTTGAGGCCGAGGTGAAAGTCGAAGATTTGAACAAAGCCATTGGTAAAGAGTGGGTCAATTACCCAATTGGCGTATTTGCCCAGTTTATGAAAAAAGGAATAACCTTTGACAAGGGGGCTGACCTCCTTTTCTATGGTGATGTCCCTACAGGTGCCGGTTTATCTTCATCAGCTGCACTTGAAGTTGTTACAGGCGTGATGATCAATGATGTATATGGATTTGGGATCGATAAGGTCGAACTTGCAAAGATGGGTCAGAAAGCTGAGCATGAGTATGCACTTGTCAATTGCGGGATTATGGACCAGTTTGCATCTGCAATGGGTAAAAAAGACCATGCGATTTTCCTTAACTGCGATACCCTGTCCTACGATTTGGTTCCTGTGAAATTGGAAGGGGTAAAAATCGTCATCAGCAATACAAATAGTCCTCACAAACTGGATTCAGGCAAATATAACGAGCGTGTCGCTGAATGTCATGCGGCCGTTAAGGCCATCCAACCTTATCAGCAGATCAATGCACTAGGAGAAATTTCCTGGGAAGATTTTTTGAAGGTGGAGGATAAAATTGAGAATGAAACAGTTCGCAGGCGTGCTCGTCATGTGGTAAGTGAGATCCAAAGGACGACAGATGCCGTAAAAGAACTCAGGGCCGGAAATCTCATCAAATTCGGTGAATTGATGAACGGTTCCCACGATTCATTGCGCGATGATTACGAAGTAACAGGTTTTGAGTTAGATACCATGGTTGAGGAAGGCCGCAAAATTGAAGGTGTGATTGGTACACGTATGACCGGCGGTGGATTTGGCGGATGTACTGTAAGCCTTGTAAAAGACGAAGCAGTTGATACTTTCATCGCACAGGTTGGCAAAAATTACCATGAAAAGACGGGGTTGAAGCCGGTATTCTATGTTGCTGAGATTGGCGACGGTGGTAAAAAACTGTTTTAAAATAAAGTTGAACTACAATTACAAAATAAATCAGGTTTAAAAATTTAATTTGTAATAATTATTAGTTTTGTAGAAAGCGAATTAAGTTAATAATACCAATAAATTTTATTCAAATTATGAGTCAAAACAAAAGTTATGCATTGCCTATTGCAATGATGTTTGCCCTTTTCTTTATGATCGCCTTTGTAACCGGTCTCCCAAGTCCGATGGGCGTTATTGTAGCAAAGCAGTTCGGAGCATCTAACTTCCTGTCTCAATTGGGCTTCTTTGCCAATTTTATTGCCTATGCATTTATGGGTATTCCTGCCGGGATATTGCTTGAACGGATCGGTTATAAAAAAACAGCCTTGATCGCAGTAGTTGTAGGTTTTACAGGTGTTGCCGTCCAATACCTTTCAGGCCAGCTTGGTAGCTTTGTTGTTTATCTTGCAGGTGCTTTCATTTCAGGTTTCTCGATGTGTATGTTGAACACCGTCGTTAACCCGATGTTGAATACTCTTGGTGGTGGTGGCAAAAAAGGCAACCAGCTTATTCAGACCGGAGGTTCCTTAAACTCAGTCGCTGCAACAATCGTTCCGGTACTTGTTGGTTACCTGATGGGTGCCAATGCTGCCGAACGTACGATTGACAAGGCAAATCCAGCTCTCTTTATGGCAATGGGAATTTTTGCGATTGTCTTTGTGGTTCTCTATATCATGAGCATTCCTGAACCTCGGTTGATCGGAAAAGTAAAAATCAAACATGAACACAGTCCACTCTCTTTCCGCCATTTTATATTCGGAGCTATTGCAATTTTTGTATATGTTGGAATCGAAATTGGGATACCAAGCACTGCCAACCTTTACATGACTTCTGATTTAGCAAAAGGAGGTCTTCAGATTGATGCAACGATTGCAGGTTCTGTTGTCGGTACTTATTGGTTTCTGATGATGATCGGCCGTATTTTCGGCGCTTCACTCGCTTCGAGATTCTCCAGTAAAGCGATGCTTTCAGCAGTCTCAACACTTGGTTTGTTATTCGTTTTATTGGCTATTTTATTGCCAGTTACGATGACGGTCAGTATGCCTGTATTCCAATCAAATATATCATTCGGACTTGCTCATGTTCCAATCGGAATTATGTTTCTGATCTTCTGTGGATTGTGTACGTCGGTCATGTGGGGTGGCATCTTTAACCTTGCAGTTGAAGGTTTAGGTAAATATACTGAAGCAGCCTCGGGGATCTTTATGGTTATGGTTTGTGGTGGTGGAATATTGCCACTGCTCCAGGGTAAAATTGCAGATATTTCTACTTATGCGTCAAGCTATTGGTTAATATTCTTATGCATCGGTTATTTGTTGTTTTATGCTTTGATTGGCAGTAAGAATGTCAACAAAGATATTCCGGTTGAAGTAACATTATAAAAAGTCTTCAATTTCAATTAATTTTGAAATATAATGATGGTATGAGGATTTATTCTCATACCATTTTTTATAGGATAGGGAATGATTTAAAATTCAATGCTCATGAACCAAGCCATGAATGGGAATGTCCCTTTCAGAGCAATGATGATTATGGCAGGTTCACCCAAAGGAACGGTTTCGAAAATGTGGTAATTAAAAACAAATTATAAACATATGAAATCCAGATTGTATGATATTATTGGTGATGTTCACGGTTGTGCTGATCTTTTGAAAAAACTTTTAAAAACCCTTGGGTATTCCAAAATCAATGGCACATGGCAACATCCTGCCCGGACAGCTGTTTTCATTGGTGATTTTATCAACAGGGGTCCCCAAATCCGGGAGACGATTCTGATCATCAGGCAAATGACTGAAGGTGGGTATGCCCTTTCCATCTTAGGCAATCATGAGTATAGTGCTGTATTATATCACATAAAAGATTCTAAAGGGATGTATCTTTCCCGTCACATTGCCGGTAACAGAACCCAGATACAAAGCACTCTTTCCGCCTTTAAAGGATTTGAGCCGGAATTAAAGAGTCATTTGAAATGGTTCCGTTCGCTTCCGTTCTTTCTCGATCTGGGGGAGATCAGGATTGTTCATGCGTATTGGAATGATCAGGAAATGGGCTTTCTAAATGAATTTATCCCCGATGGAACTTTGAAAAAGGGTTTTCTCAGAACAATTCATGAAGAGCATCTTCCGGTAGCTTCCATCATTTACAAAACATTGAAAGGTTTGGAATATTATAGTCCCCAGGATCTGATTATCAAGTGCAATAAAGGGATGAGCCGTAAAGTATTTCGAATGAATTGGTGGGAATCGCCTCAGGATAAAACATTCAGGGAACTCTCTTTTGGTAATAAGTTTGTATTGCCGGAATACACCGTACCCAAACAAATTGCTCCTACCTTTGAACCTTACTCCCCCGACCAACCACCAGTATTTATTGGTCATTACAGCCTGAATGAAGGTGCTGCCATTTTTCAGAACAACATCTGCTGCGTTGATAGCAATGTCACTGGAACCGGTGAATTATCGGCCTACCGGTGGAACGGGGAACAAATACTCCTTCCTGAAAATATAGTCATCGTTTCATTATAAATTGAAATAACTTGAAATAGTAGAAATAATGTTCGCGAAAAGAAGATTTATTGCCATAGACCTTAAATAACAAAAGATCAGACTATTCCCAGATTATTCCCACTCGATCGTTGCTGGCGGTTTGGAACTGATATCGTAAACGACACGGTTGATCCCACGCACTTTGTTGATGATGTCATTTGAAACTTTAGCCAGGAACTCATAAGGAAGGTGAACCCAGTCGGCTGTCATGCCATCAGTTGAAGCCACTGCACGTAAAGCCACAACATTCTCATAGGTCCTTTCATCACCCATTACGCCAACCGACTGAACGGGTAACAACATCACACCAGCCTGCCATACTTTATCGTATAATCCCCATTCTTTCAGACCATTGACAAATATTGCATCCGCTTCCTGCAAAACCCTTACTTTCTCGGGTGTCACATCGCTCAGAATCCTGATTCCCAAACCAGGACCAGGGAAGGGGTGCCTACCCAACAATTCCTGCTTTATTCCCAACGCACGACCGACCCGGCGTACTTCGTCTTTAAACAACAGGTTGAGCGGTTCAACAACTTTCAAATTCATTTTTTCAGGAAGGCCTCCAACATTGTGGTGTGATTTGATTGTGGCAGAAGGTCCATTCACCGAAACTGATTCAATCACATCAGGATAAATCGTTCCCTGGGCCAACCATTTTACATCCTGAATTTTATGTGCCTCTATATCAAATACTTCGATAAAATCACGTCCAATGATTTTCCGTTTGGTTTCGGGGTCCCTTACACCTTTCAAATCGTTCCAGAACCGTTCGCTGGCCTCGACTCCTATCACATTAAGACCCATATCCTGATATGAATCAAGCACATCCTGAAACTCATTCTTACGCAGCAATCCATTATCGACAAAAATACAGGTCAGGTTTTTTCCAATCGCCTTGTGGAGAAGCACTCCGGCAACCGAAGAATCGACCCCACCCGATAGTCCAAGTACGACTTTGTCATTTCCAATTTTATCACGCAACTGCTGAACGGTAGTTTCGATAAACGAATCAGCAGTCCAATCTTGTTTGCAGCCACATATGCCCACAAGAAAGTTCTCCAGAATTTTTGTCCCCTCCACGGTATGGTAAACTTCAGGATGAAACTGAATGGCGTAAGTATCTTCACCGACGATTTTAAAAGCTGCATTCTCAACATCCCCAGTCGAAGCAATGATTTTAAAATTATCGGGTAAACTGACGATTGTGTCCCCATGTGACATCCAAACCTGTGAATTTTCACTGATTCCCTGTAATAATGGGCTTTTCGGATCCGTCACTCTCAAATTGGCACGGCCATATTCCCTTGAATCGGAAGCAGCAACCTCTCCTCCAAAAAAATGGGCAAGGTATTGTGCCCCGTAACAGACTCCCAGTAGAGGAAATTTTCCTTTAATTTCGCTCAGATCAATCCTTGGACCATTTTCATCCCTTACAGAATAGGGACTTCCCGATAGGATGATACCTCTCACGGATGAATCAATCGTTGGAAAATGGTTGAAGGGGTAGATCTCGCAATAGACATTTTGTTCACGGACACGACGTCCGATCAACTGGGTATATTGGGAGCCAAAATCGAGAATGATAATTTTTTCCTGCATCAGAATGAATTTTAAGAAGCCATAATTTTGCGGCAAAGATATTGATTATTGCATGAATTTAATGTTGTCATCTTCCAGCCGCTTTCATCAAACCGAACAATTCGTGTGGTGTGTCAGGTTTAGCAATAATTTTTTTATTGCTGTCAAGAAGGATCATCGTTGGCGTTGCAAATACATTGTATTGTTTGTGTATTTCACCTTTCCATCCTTTGAGTTCGGAAGTATTGATCCAGGACTTGAACCCTCCATTTTCAAGCAATAGCGGCGATTGATCAAGCTTTTTATCTTTGATGTATTGCGTCCATGCTGCTTTATCGGTATCCAAAGATACTGCCACGGTGGCAAGAATAGGTTGATTTGCATTGATCGAATCGGTGCCCTGCTTTAACTCGGGTATTTCAACGGCACAATGGGGACACCAGGAAGCCCAAAAAACGAGCAAAGTATATTTGGCCTTAATGGAAGCCATCGTTGGCTGACCGGATAGCGATTGCTCTATATTTGGCAGGGTAAAGTCAGGGGCCAAACTTCCTGTTTGCAAACCCCTAAAGATACTTGCTTTTTTTCTGGCCCAGGTAAACCGGTCGTTTTCAGTAGATCCGCAATCACCATCTGCATTATTCAGATATTTGTCGTACAAAATTATAAATGCATTATCCTGATGATCCTTACCAAATTTCTTCAAATAGTAATTCAGGCAAAACAAGAATGTTTGATTCGCATCAGCGATTGACTGCTGCCTGGGGCCTTTTGTTTTGTTAATAAATTCGATTGCTGCCTCCGAAAAAAGTTGCTCATCCTTGATTGGCTGATCGTTTGCATCATGCTTATTCGTCCGGTAAGAAAAAAATGACTCCATCATTTCAGGAAGGATGTTTGTATTCAAATAAAATGGGTCGGTGAGATCAATAAAGTCAAAAAAATGTTCGGCAATGATGCTGTCACGTGTATCCTCCGGCAACTTCCAATCGGGGTTTACAGGTAGATAATAGGCGAGGGCAAATAACCTTGCAAGTTTCAGCGGATCATTTCCCCCTTGTTTTTTTGAGGATTGTCCTTTAATAAACAAATCCATCGTCTTGTACCGATTGAAATATTCATCTTCAATTTTCCGATGAAAAGGATCGGTAGGTGGGTATTGCCTCAACATTCCCAATAAATAGTAATTGGCAATATTGTATTGAAATTGAAGTTTTTGAAATTGATAAAACGACTTATTCACTTCCGACCTGATTACTACCAAACTATCGGTCGCGATATTATAATAGGGATTGCTATAAAAAATGGTCCTGATTTCGATGTCATTTCCTGAACTTTCGTCACTCATGCCAGAATCGTATAGAATCTGAAAAAATTGGTCCCCATGAAGCGAAATCTTGTAAAGCCCGGGGCTTTTCAGAAACGATTCTTTTGCCTTTTCTATTAAAAAAGCAAATTTCCCATGGATATCAGTTAAGGTGGAATCGATCAGGAAGAGTGTATCGGTATGACATTGGTATAGATAGAGTGGCTCTAACCCATAATTTTTAATGGTTCCATGTAGAAATATAGGCTTGCCTTCAAAAGGTGGACTCGTCGGGCCATTTTGCCTGGCCTGTGAAAAAGCCAGATTGACAACCATGAAGAATAGGAAGAATAAAATCTTCGCTTTGGATGTGTTCATCTGTAATTCTGTTTTTATGTGAATATCAAAATTCCCTAATTGTAATCAATTTATTCCCGGGTTGAAAGAGCTGATCAGCAATACCATAAAAAAGACCTGTAAATTATTGATTTACAGGTCTTTGTAGCCTCACCGC
>TBL_comb47_HYPODRAFT_10006483_pt1 | contig 12631 bp, 11 predicted proteins | sample TroBogypolimnion_40_FD_10682 | JGI IMG/M metagenome (IMG submission 10682)
CGGCCCTGCAGGACCGCAGCTACCCCGTCTCCTTCTTCAACCCTCGTCCTTTGCTGTTCGCCGAACTCTGCCAAGCCCACGATCCAGCGTATGTTAGCGGAGTATTGTCCTGTCAGGAACCCAACGGTTTCGGCAACCGCGACAAAGGTGTGGCCCATAGCCTCCCCTACACTTCAGGTTCCATGCTGGGCGCGGCCATTGCAGCCCGATCAGACATGCCTGCGGCCTCACTCACCAGCGGGTTCCATCATGCTGGCTGGAATCATGGGGGTGGGTTCTGTACCTTCAATGGCCTCATGGTTACGACTGCTTCCCTGCTGTTAAATGACAAGGCCAACCGCGTGGCAATTCTTGATTGCGACGCTCACTATGGGGACGGAACCGAGGACATCCTCAGGCACCGGTCTGACCTAGCCTCCAGTATCATGCACCGGACCATGGGTGGGACAGGCTCGCGGGGACGAGCCTACCTCACCAAATTGAAGTCGTTTCTAACCGATGTTTCCGACTTCTCCCCTAGCATCATCCTCTACCAAGCGGGCGCCGATCCCCATATCAGTGACCCACTGGGTGGATACATCACGACCGAGGAGATGGTAGAACGGGATCGGCTCGTGTTCGAATTCGCCCGCAACCGGAGTATCCCTCTTGCCTGGAATCTGGCAGGCGGCTACCAAAAGGGTGGAGCCACAGGCATCGACCCGGTGCTAGCCCTCCATCTGAACACTTTCCGCGAGGCATGTCGGACCTACGCCCTACCCGTTCCTGAGGCCATTTCGGGGGTGTCCTGGGGTGCTCCGAACGATTGTGACGAAGACTGCTGGTAAAGAAGTGAAAAGAAACCAGGAATTGGAAAGGTACCAAGCAGAACCAAGGATTCTGGTTTACCAGACAAAGCCGTAAAGCCCCATTTCTTCTCGGTATCTGCGATACACGAGTCGAACTGATATCTCAGAACTGCATGCTGATTCCCACCCCAACGCCTAGTGCTCCGCCCCCCTGGACATAGATCCCAAACCCAGGCCAGGACCGGTAGCCAAGGAGGAAGTAACCGCTGGTGCGCGTTTCTGTGGTGTCGTAGGACGAGGTTTGGTAGTTCGTAAAAACCTTGCGGGAATCCGTTCGCTTCATCCGCTCAACCCCCGCCGCGCAGAAGAGGTTCCCGCCCGCGCACAGGCCCAGATTCATGCCGTTCTTGTCCTTGACGCCATCCGCATAGGGATAGTCGGAGTTCACGGCGCTGTAGCTTCCGATGCTGAAGTGCAGCCCCAGACTCCGTCCCCCCCGCTGAACCAGCGGATAGCCGAAACTGAGGGCGTAATACTTGTCGTGGACCTGCAGACCCATCCAGCCACCGGGGCCGCTCCCTTCTTGGGCAGCTGGAGCATCAGTTAGCACCGTCTGGGCCTCGAGGGTCATCGACGGGATAAAGCACAACAGTAGGCAAAGGATGGTGCCGCGCATGGGGTCTCCTAGGGAAGCCGCTCGACAGGCGTGCCTGGCGGGAGGGCCATTTGGGGTTTCGTTCGGGCTACGGCGCTCCGCTCGTAGGCTTCCTCCACGACGAGTTGGCAGATAGGAGTGGATAGATCTTCAACAAGCTCGTGGGTAACTGGATGGATGATCCGCTCCTGCCTGAAAGCTTGGAGCTTGACCCTGCGCTTCAGCCGGTCTCGGAGTCCCATGTCCAACAGAACTCGACCATCGGGCAGCGCTTTCAGCACGACCCCCCTGGCCGGGTAGCGGCGTGAAAGTTCCTTATCCAGATTCACTCCGAGGTCTTCCATTGCCTCGGCCTGCGCCCTCGAAAGGCTGAAGCTGCCCCCCCGACCCACGAAATAGAGGGATTCGGAGACCTGGCCCGTTCGGACCTGGATCATTCGGACGGTCAGGTGGATGTCGAAAGCGCGAAGTCCCACGAAGATCTGCGCGCTCCCCGTCACCGCCACCTCGGCTCCGAGGAGCCGGCCCAATTCCTGGATCGTCCTAGGATCCACCAGCCCCTCCCTTTGGAATCGAAGCTCCCGGATGACCAGTCCCACTTGCGGACGTTCCACCAGGTTGAACCGGCGAGTCTGCAGAAAGGCCGCGCCCACCAGGTCCTCAATGGCCTCCCTGGGCTTCGCCGCGGACTCGTTGGTCTTGAGGTCGAAGCTGAGCACCGCAAGTCGGGGCAGATGAGGCGGGCTGGAACCGAATTCCTCCTGGGCCTCCAGCCTCCCAGCGCTCAGCAGGCCGATGGCCAGGAGCAACGCTCCGAGGATCCGGAGCGTGCGTGAGGAGGAGATCATTGGGGGGCCTTTCGGGTCCGGTCCAGAATGCCGTCCATGCGCCCCAGAGCCTCCTGGAGGTCGGCCTGACCAAGGCCAAGATCCTCGAGTTTCTTCCTCGCACTGATACGAAGGGCATTCTGGTAGAGCTCTGGGTCGGCCTCAACGAGAACCCAGAGGGTTCCCTTGCGATCAGTGTAGAAATGGCTGGCCCGCGTTCCACTGAGGGTTGTGTCAGTGAGCTGGCGGGTGATGTCCTCCTTGACCCCCTGCCCGCTCTGATTGCCCAACTTCTCGCTGACAGAAAGCGATGTCTGTCCCAGTTCCTGAAGAACGGCCCTGGCCCGGAGATCCATATCCCGCGCCAGGGTTGTCCTGGCATGGGCCACCGCGAAGGTCCTCTGGAAGGAGATGTCCCCCATGGGGTTCGGAGCCTCAGTCCCCACAGCGCTGTTCGGCGGTGGATTGTCGATCCACTTCGGAGCGGTAGGATCCGACGCAACGCCAGGGGAGGTGTTGGGAAGCACCGGCAGGGGTTTCTGGGTGTTCTCAGGCCGCCTGCAGGCCACGAGCCCGACAACGAGGGGAAGAAGGGCGAGTGCGATGCGTCTCATGACGCCTCCTTGGATGAAAGGGGTGAGGCTGGGAATCCGAACCACTGGTCCAGGGCATCCTGGACACGGGGGATCAGCGTTTTGATAAGGCTCCGGAGAGCTTCCTGGCGAGTGGCACCGACCGCCTGGTCTTCAAACGTCCAGGATGCGAGGCGGTCCCCCTCAGGCGTCATAAGGACCAAGTTCCATCGGGATCGGATGCGCTCCAGATCCATGATCCTCGCCCATTCGGTGATGACGCTTGGCTTGAGACGAAGGCTGGAAGAGGCCGGCCCTGTTAGCCTGCGGCGTGCCCGCCAGTCGTGGAGACCCGAGACCATCCCTGCGGGAAGGTCCATCGTCTCCACCAGCGATACGGCAAGCAGGGATCGTGTGCGGAGGAGCTGGGCGTGATCGGGATCCGGAGCTGAGTCCTTCGTGGAGGAGCCCTCGGGCGCGAGCAGAGCCCTGGTGTCCTCCCATGCCACATACTGGCCCACGAGTTTGCCCGCCTCCCTAGCCTGGCGGATCCGTTCCTCCCAGGAAACCGGTTCGGGTGCGTCAAGTGCGGTGTTCATACGTTTCCGTAGGGAGGCACCGTCCTGCCGGTGAATCACCCTGGCTCGAACCAGATCCAAGGAGGCCAAGGCAAAAACCTGGTTCCCTGCGCTGTCGACCCGGACTTCCAGAACCTCGATCCCCCGGAGGTTGCTGGCATCGGTCCGGAATGCCGTTCCAAGGGAAGTGGACCCGAAAGACTGGTGGTACGCCCCACCCTCCCCACTCCAAGTCTGTTGCACCAAGGTGCGCATGGACATGGAGGCGGTGGCCCGGGTCCTGAGTTGGAGGAGAAGCTCGAAGCGAGCAAGCTGGCCGGCCTTGATCCGTGCCTTAGCTTCATCTCCCCGGAGGGATTCCACACCCACGGCGTAAAGGCGGCCTTCCTCCTGTGGAAGCGCCGTCGCCCAGGATGGAATCTGCGCAGCCAGGTCTAGCGACCACCACAACAAGAAGGAAACCAACAGGCGAGACATCGATGCTCCAGGAATTAAAGCATCGATCCATATGGTGGACAGTCTTTGTCAACCTTATGGCCTCCTCACTCTGGTCCCACAATCCGGCCTAGACCAGCTTATGGGTGGATCCTTCAGCCACTGTGCTGCAACTCGAGTCACAAGGCTTTGAGCCACCTGTAATCCGTGGCGATGGATCCTTAGACTTCCAGGGAATGACGATTCGTGAGGACTCGCTCGTCGACGATCTGCACATACTGCCTAAGGCGCGGCCTGATCGCCCACTGGACTCATCATGAGCATCCTGAATGGACAGAAGTTATCCATCGATCAGTCCTCTCATGTGCCTGATCCCGCGGACAGGGACAGCCTCCGCTTGGCCCCTTCCCAGATCTTTTTACAGCCTGCGTGGGCCTAGGGCTAAATGATGTGCTTCAAGAATTGACACCCATTGTCCTAATGGATCTCTCATGGTTGGTATATGAGTGAATTATTTCTGTCTTCCTCCCTGCGCCGGTTCTATCTCGACTTCGAGACTACAGGACTGAACCCGGCCAGCGACCATGTGCTGGAAGTGGCCCTCCGGGGGGCGGCCCACTTGGACCGACTAATCTCTGACGCGCCACAGCCCTCCCCTGAGGCTTTTCAGGTACATGGCCTCTCGCAATGGTTCTGCCAGTGGCAGGGGCAACCTTCCCGCATCGTGCTGACAGAACTCATTGCAGCTCTCGGCCTCAGTCCAGTAGAGATCGTCGCCCATAACGCCTCCTTCGAGCAGGCTTTCCTTGAAGGCTGGGCAGAGAGAGAGGGTGTTGAACTCCCCGAGATTCTCTGGACATGCACCCTGGCGGCCTCCCGGCTCTTAATGCCCAAAGCCCCCATCAACCACCAACTCGGCTCCCTGGCGGCCTCTCTTGGCTGGCACGCTGAGGGGCTGCACCGGGCTGGTGCCGACGCGGAGCTCACCCTGCGCCTTTACGAGGCGCTGCAGCCCTGGGAGCAGATTAAGACTGCCCTGGGTCCGGATCCGGGCCTTGTCTATTTAGCCGGTCCCCTGCGAGGGGATGGATCTACGGAAACCATCTCGCACAACCAAGCTGCCATGGCCAACCTCGCCAGATGGACCCAGGCCGTTCTCCCTGGGGCAACGCTTCTTGTGCCTCATCTGAATTTTAGTTTCATGGACGAAAGCGGCGAGCGGGGTCTCGAGGTGCGCTCCAGGGTGCTCCACTCTTGCGAACGCCTCGTCACAAGATGCGATGCCATGCTCCTCTTCGGAGACATGACTGAAGGCATGCTGAGGGAACGACAGGTAGCCGAGTTCCTGGATATCCCCATTTTTTCTGTTCCAGGATGGGGTTGCCAAGCGACACCACAGATTCTCGTCTCACCGGCCAGGGCTGTATAAACCAGGGAAGCCTTTGGGGTCATCCACAAGAGCCAGGAACTTCTCAGCCTCCCTGCCTGTTGGGATGCCCCTAGCCTGAATTTCACCAGCCGCCTGGAGGACATGGGTGGGAGTAATAGACGATGGGATCATGGCGTTACGGTAACTCGAAACCCTCCGAACCTTCTGAACATAGTTAATAGCCTCACCAACCGTCGTGTAGCGGTACCCTTCCTAAAAGAAAACCTGACCCTAATTGGCTCCGATGACCGGGGGTCTCAGTTCAACTTGCCGATAATAAGGGAGTTACCTGAGTTCGAGCGGCACCTCGTTCTTGAGAGGTAACGCGAAGGGATTGCCTTGGCCAAGCAGCGCGGGGCATATTTGGGCCGGAAGCAGTCTCTATCACCTGCCCAGGCCGAAGAACTCAGGCGCAGGGCCAGTGGTGGGGAGAAGAAATCGGTTTTGGCGAAGGCAATCGGCATCAGCCATGAAACCTGCTACAGCTACCTCCGTTCCGGCCACCCCGATGCGTGAACACAAGAAGTGATGGACTTCTAACTTGTCGCCTAATCTCCGCTGGAGGCACCTTCAGCGCGGGGCGTACGAATTACCTCCCAGACGCCCTCGATACCCTCCACTCTCACGGTGAACAGATCATCTGTCATTTTAAAGGTGATCTGAGGAAGTGAAGCCTCTTTGGGTGCTTCCTCAAGAAGCACCTGAATTGGAACGCGAACATATTTCTCAAGGAAAGTCGCCATAGTTGGCCCTGCCATCTGGTCTAGGTGGGCCCAAGCTGCTGGTCCCACATGGGCCTCCCCTTGATTTCCACTGCAGAAAGCATCCACTAATCCCGTCAGTTTGTCGTTGGTAGTGCGGTCGAAGACAATCAGGATTGGACGGTAGCCACTCGCTACTGCATCAAGAGGAAACTCTAGTTCTTCCGCCCAGCGCCCTTGACCAGAGGCGGCAATGGTAACCCGCATCTTGAATTCATAGGCCAATTTCCCTCGAGTGGGGCAATCTACAACGCAATCAACCTGACGCCCCTTTGTCGTGTCGTTTCTTCGTCTAACTGGGCTTCTTGAGGCCCCAACTGATAATCCGCCGAGTGAGCTTGCTATAACTGGCTCGAAAACATACCCAGTTTCTTGGGCCGCACGATTATCAATGTCGTACAGCCACTTCCGCCAGAACAATAGGGCTGCAAGAGTTGGTGAAGGCAATGTTCCGAACTGAACTAGACCGCGTGGACCAACCTGTTCAATGGTTGGGATTGGCTGGCACTGTAGGATGCGATTGAATTTTAACCTCCTCGAATGTAGTGCGGCGAGGCAGATGAAGTAGGTGATGGTATTCCGGTCATGCTGAACAAGACGGTCCATCAGGTTCAAAAACACACCTGGCACAACAGCAGGAGAATCCTGGATAGCCTCTACAGAGAATAATTCTGGGACATCAGTCGGAATCTCTGGCAAGACACTCTGTAGTTGCAGGTCACGAACGAGCACGGCAACAAGGTACTTGCAGATCTCATCTGTGAGAGGAACAGCAAGCTCTGAATTTCCTGCAGTAGTTGCTCTTATGAGGGCGGAACGATCGCTTGCGCTCAGGGCCATGGGAGTAGTTGCTCCTCTGGGGTAGATGTAGACCTGAAAAATCGGGATTGAACCAGGGAGGTGATCTTCTTGAGGGCAGGGCTCATACCGAGGGAAACTGTCGGAACGAACGACAATAGTTTGCCAGGAAGTTTGCCTTCGCCCCGTACCCCACTGAGATCCGAGCGGAGTTGGTCGGCTATGGCCAAAGCCAATTTGAATGGCACTGCATTTCCAATGAGGGTAGCCTGATCCGCCTGAGATCCAGCGAACTCGAATTCGTCTGGGAACCCCTGGATTCGGGCACACTCCCGAATCGTTAGGTAACGGTGCTCGACTGGATGAACAAATTCGGAGCGGGACATACTCGTAATAGCCTTGGATGGTTCGTCACCTCGCAGGCGGCGGATGCCGCTGGGAGCACCCCCTCGGCGTTCTGTCGGCGTCCCATCTTGGACGCGCCGATAGGCCCTCCGGGCGAAGGTGTCATGCCAAAGCTCTTCTGGCAAATCCTTCATCGTCTGACCAGGTTTGAGAGCCATTAGACGATCAAGGTCCTTTTCGTTTAATCGTCCCTCAAAATGCCCTTGTGGGTTACCGGGAGGCTCTGCAGCGGCATTAAGAAGCCCTTCAAGTACATCGAGCAAGGAAGGCGTAGGAGGGAGGTGCCTGCCGATGATACTGGCCCCCGGTGCCCCGAAGGCGCCGTGAGTAGGTTCTGGGAATGTGGGATCCCAGCCTAACCCGCCAATTGCTAGGACCCGCTTCCGATGTTGCCCCACTCCGTAGTTCGCAGCGTTTATCTTCCGCAAATGCACGCGGTAACCTGCTGCAATCATAGGATTAAGAAGTTCCATCACCATCGCCCCGCCCTCTCCAGTGAGGAAACCCTCCACATTTTCGAAGACAAAGGCACGGGGGCGGTGCTTGGCAATTAGGTTTGCATACACAGAAACCAAAGTGTTTCGAGCGTCACCAGGTCGGCGCATCCCTGCCGAAGAAAACCCCTGACAGGGTGGCCCCCCAATGAAGACATCTGCGTCCTGTATCTCCGTTGAATCGGAGATGCATTCTTCCTCGATGTGATTCCCGATGTTCCTCCGGTAGGTCTCAACAGCCGCAGGGTTCATCTCCTTCGCTGCCAAGATCCGGAATCCTGATTCCTTGAATCCCAGGGAGAGCCCACCTGCACCGCAAAACAGGTCCACCACGGTCGGTCGGCGAACAGCCATCAGATGAGTCCCTCCGAATGCATACTTCTACCATCCCTAGCTCTCATCCGGAGGAGTCGGTTTCTTGGAGGTAGAATCGGTGCCCCTTGAGCGTTTGATAGTCGCAGATTACGCAGCCTAACACCCGGTCAGGTTTCCTTGTGTCTGGAAGTCTTGCTGCAACCAAGGCCCCAGTCGAGGTTGAAGGTAAAGAAACAGTCACAGCTCAGGCAGGCCCAGCCTGAGCGATACAGTTCGGCGGTCTTTGGCTCAGCCGGCCATTCGTGCTCATAGGCGGCCTTGCTGTCGGGGTTGGACCAGCCATCGGAGATGATCCGATTCCGGTTCCTGGGTTCCTGCTCATTCATTACGGTCAGCCCCCAGTTCCTGGCGAAGTTCCTTGCGTGCCCGATCGAGGATCTGTCCGACCCGCTGGCGGGTGACACCCATCTCCCTGGCCACGACCTGAAGGGTCTTCGGGTGGCCTCCGTCCAGGCCCATATGTCGCACTAGGACTTCGCGGTCCCTTGGATCCAACTTCGGCAGGGCCGCCCGCACACGGTCCCGATCCTCCGCAGCGCTGGAAAGGTCGTGCGCGCTGGGTTGGTCGGAATGCTGCCAGTCCAGGAAGGTCGGGCCTTCCTTCATATCCCCCCCACCAACGGGAACATCCAGGGATTCGACCTGGGCGAAGGAGGCCCCATCAGGGGTGCGGATGATGGGTCGGCTCAGGGCCTCCTTCATGGCGGCATCGATCCACCAGGCCGCGTAGGTCAGGTAGTTGGCCCCAGCCTCAGGATTGTACTTGGCTGCGGCCTTGAGGGCCCCAGCCAAGCCCTCCTGGATCAGATCATCGAATTCGAGGCCGGCCTTCGCGATCCTGTGGCTGTACCCCCAGGCCTTCTTGCGGATGAAGCCCTCCACCTCCAAGGCCACAGCGGGATCGAGTCCCCTCGTGGAATCCCAGGCATAGGCGCGGCCATTCATGGCCACCAAACGAGGCTGGGAAGGCTTGGAGAGGTGTTTCTTCATGGTTGAGATTCCTAGGTTGGGGATACGATCCCAATATAGTTATACCGGCCACCGTTTGACAGTTTCTGACCACCAATTGGGTAAGTCTTCTATGTCCGAAGAAACCTGACCTGAGAAGGGTTGGAATGGACATCTGGAATGACCTGGATCTCAAGCTGCTACTGCTTCAGTTCGATCAGGGAGACCAAAGTTCCGAACCGATTGTCGAACTGAACCGGGGTGCCATCACCTACTCCCATGCACCCTGGGAGTCCCGACTCAGTCCTGGGATGACGAAACTGCGGCGCCGCCTCGGGATGACTGAGGGACTATTACCGGTGGACCCCGAAGACGATGAAGATAATGAGTGTTCCACCGAAACAGAGGATTTGGATGCCCGACCTCATGTGAAGCCTCAATCGAGCGGACCAGAACTCCGAATTCCCATCTCCATTTCAGAATCAGACCTGCCAAGCGCTCCTCTGGCCTGACCGGCCAGATTTCCACATTCGCAGCGCCTTGGCCGTCCTTGGCCTAATCGTTCACAAGGTACACTCCTCTAACTTGACAGAACTGGAACAGGCACGCTTGGCCATCGAACAACCTACCGTCCTTCATATAAATACCATCGGTGCGAATGATCGACCTGATGATAAGGGCGGGATTCCAGATCTCGTGTTCCGGCTTGAGGGAACGACGTTGGTGGAGGATCCCCAGCTTCCCAACTTCACGACCTTGCTTTTCCCTTTTCCATCCCTGCCCCGACATAAGACTCTGAAGTGTCTCCTGTCTCAACGAGCTTGGCGCGGGGGGCCCCCGGCCTACCCGCTCGACGGGGCCTCGATCGATCCTAAACCGAGAAAGATCGACCAAAATCGAAATAGACCGCCATGCTCCACACGCTCCCCTGCTGAAGTTCCGAGAGGATATTTCCGGGCCTTCATGAGGACCTTATCAGGGTCGATAATCCGGATAACACTAAGGATCGTGGTTACTACGCCCAATGCCTAGACTTTCCCACTTCAAATCGAACGATTCCCAGCACAGTCTGCTGTTGGCAACGGCTCGAACTAGTAGCTATGAGTCGATGCCTTTGTTGAGCTCCTTGTCGAAGCAATAGAGTTGCTCATCAACAATAGAGAGTGGGATTTTGAGATCGTTGGCGATGTCTTGGATTCTTCTCACATACTCCAAATACAAATCAAGGTTGTATTGGTTGGAGCGAAGCCTTTTACCAGTAAGCGCCCGATAAGCACGAACATCAATAATCGGATAGACATCAGGACGGATAAATTTCAAGAAAGAACTGGCCATCGGAAACCCAACGCCATCACAGGCAATGAGGTCAGTGATGATCAAACGCGATTGGTCTGAATCAACAGTGAGCTCTGTCGTCGTTGCCATTGCTCGCATCCGTTCGATTAAGGAGTCTGGCACATCTACAATTCGGCTCAATTTCCAGAGGGCGATTCTCCTGAGATCTTCGATAGTGATGTGCTCATAGGAACGATCACGCAATGCCTTGGTTTCATCCGCATTATAGTCGAATTTATAATTGAGCTTATCGCTCTTGAGGTTGAACACACTGATTGTTCGCTCAGACATTATCAGCTCCCAATGAAATCACTTGATGGGATAGTACATCCAACTGGATCCTGATTGGTCAGGAAGTAGATCCGTTTATCCAGAGATGAGAAACCACTGTAGGAACACGTCGAGATCGACCGGAGGCTCAATTGCCTAAAGGCTCCCCGCGGAGAAGGCCCCAGGCATCAAGGCACTTTGAGAGTTCTTCTGTAGCTACGTTTACCGCCATGTTCGTAAGTTTTCTTCGTTCGCCTGTTTTGATAAGCGGCCGATCATACTCACGCTGCACTGCCTCGCCCAGTGCAATGCCCTCATCCTGTTCGGGGCTCCCACGGAAGGTATGCTGAGGAAACTGAAGGTGGCAGAGTTCCTGAAGGTGCCAGCCTACTTAGTACCCGGTTGGGATGGCCCAATGGCAGAGACTTTGGCGTTTGCTGTCTCCAGAACCGGTTAGGCTCGCCACCCTGCCCCCTCACCTCCACGATGGCCGGCCCCAGCCAGGGGAGGACCAGCAGTAAGTCCAGTTCCCGGTTGCGGTTTGTCTCCAATACGTAGAGGCGCAGAAGGACATGGGCCTCGAGTGGCATGGCTTGCAGCCGCATCAGCATCTGCGGCCCACAACCCGGGTTCTCTGCAATGCGGGGTGGATCAAGATGGATGGCGGGCAGGGGTAACCCGAGTGGAGTGGCCGTTCATCCTCCCACTATTAGGACAATGGCAACCCTTCCCAGGGGACGCAGGAGCGGATTCCGTCTGCGGGGATAGGCGTCATCAGCCGTTCCAGCTAACTATTTCATTACCTGCAGTTGAATGATGGACCCAGCACCTGCCTCTGTCCCACCATATCCATGTGTCCTTACGCGATAGAGGCCATGACATGACGACCACTTCAAATCAGCCATCCCTGCGCACTACTGCAAGCCTTCACCAGCCTGCAAAGGGAAACCAGGTAACGGACTTCGGAGAAGAGTTCCTGTTCCCTGGGCCATGGCGCGGCTTTGGTTCGGTCGTTGACCCTCGCAAGAAGCTCAGCCCTGTACGAATCACCTACTCGCCCCTTCCACAGCCCTTGCTTGACGCAGGGCCGCCTCCGGACACTCTTCAGAAGCCGCCCCCCCCTCGCCCCAGACGTGCGGTGCAGCCACCAGCATGGCTGCGTGGCAGCTACAGACCGGCGGCGCTCACGGAGGTCGGGCTGGGCGCCCTGGAGGCTCTCCATCCCGCCCACGGCCAGGGGTTCCAGACCTACCCTACGGCACCCCTGTCGTCGCTGGAAAGCCACCGCGAGATTCTGGCGGTCCGCTATGTGGGACTCGACATGATCCAGCGTGGCCATGCCTTCGAGGCCTATGGCTCGATTCATCCCATTTCCATGTTCTCGCACAGGGAGGCCCTCGAAGCCGAGTCTCTACGCCGCCTGAACACCTCTGGCATGGTCATGGATGAATTCGAACTCTTCCATTGGCTGGCTGTCGGCGGCGCCATGACAACAGCACAGATCATTTCAGTCGATCCCGGCAATGCCGCGAACAACATCAGGTTCCTCATGGACCTGAAAGCCCATCGGATCATCCTTCACAGCCCGGTCCCGATGGGACTGGGCTGCATTTCCATCTGGCACCTCGCCCCATCGGGCTGGAAGTGGCTGCGTGAACATTACGATGACCTCGAGGAACGAGGCCTGGGGCCGCTGCCGAACCTGGTTCCTGCTCGTGATCAGAGCCCCGGGAGGGTTCTGGCCCCAATCGATGGCGGGCTTCGCATGGTCCACCCACTGCTGCAGACGGACGCCATCATCTGGTTCACCCATGTGCTTCACATCAATGGCGCCTACGTCGAGGCCCTGCTCCTGGACAAGTACCTGCGTGCGGAATGTGGAAACACGAAGGGCCTTCGCTATTTCGATTTTCGGATGCAGGTCGCAGCTCCAGATGGTCGCAGGGGCTCATTCGATGTCG
>TBL_comb47_HYPODRAFT_10006484_pt1 | contig 12628 bp, 10 predicted proteins | sample TroBogypolimnion_40_FD_10682 | JGI IMG/M metagenome (IMG submission 10682)
TCATGAACCCGGGGTCTGACGGTGCTCATTTCTAAAAAGAGTTTACCTGGGGCCGCACTTTTGAGAAATCCATCCTGACCATGGTAGAGCGCGTGAATGGCTGCTTCATGGGTCAAGATCGTCATGATCAAGTCGCTCTTGTTCACCAACTCGCTGGGTGTCGTGGCCACTTGGGCACCCAAGTGGGTGAGGGCGGTCAATTTGGAGGGGGTCCGGTTCCAAACCGTGACCGAGTGGCCCAACAGCAAGAGTCTCTCGACCAAGGCACTGCCCATGCGGCCTGTTCCCGCCAGGCCTATCTTTAACTTGTCCACTGCATTATTCCTCTTCGATGTGGGCGATTTTGAAGATTTCCGCCATGTCTTTTAAGTAGGCACTCAAATAGAGGGTGAAATCGGTCGATGAGTTTCCCAATGGCTCATAGCCACCACCTTGTAAGAAATCAATCACCCGTTTGTCTTTGAGCGTGCTGGCAAAAGCGAGTTGGATGCGATCTACGACGGCCTTTGGCGTGGCCGCAGGCGCAAAAACGCCATGCCAAGCGGCCTCGTAGAGAAAGCCAGGAATGGCCGACTCGGCGATGGTGGGCACTTGCGGCAGTCCCGTCCAGCGCTTGGCGCCAGTGTAAGCCAAGGCCCGCAATTTGCCCGATTTGATGTAATTGAGCACTGTCGAAGGCGCAGAAAACGCCACTTGGATTTCATCGTTTCCAAGCAAAGCGGTCATCATGGGGGCGAGTCCTTTGTAGGGAACGTGCTGCATCTTGGCGCCGGACTTGGCATTGAGCAGTTCACCCAAGAGGTGCTGGCTGTTGCCGATGCCACCAGAGCCAAAGCGCACGGGTTTGTCGGTGTTGTGACTCGCCGCGATGAGCTCACCCAGTGTTTTGGCGTTCACAGACGTGTTCACCAAGACCATGTACCCGGGCATGGTGGCCGCCAAGGTCACCGCTTTGAAGTCGCGCACCACATCAAAGGGGAGCTTTTTGCTGAGCAACTGATTGTTGGCAAAGGAGTTGGATGTGTAGAGCAAGGTAAGACCGTCACCAGGGGCATGCGCCAACAAGTCGCCGGCAATGATGCCATTGGCCCCGGCTTTGTTGTCAATGATGATTTTGGCTTTGAGCTCGTGCTCTAGCGTCATCGACATCGCCCTCATGTTTGCATCCATGGAGCCTCCGGGCGGCTGTGGGATCAAGATGCGCACGGTGGGCTCTGACCCGGCGTCTGCGCTCAATGCAGAGTTTGCAAACAAGGGGCTGAGCCACAAGCCCAAAACCACGAGCATCGCCAAGCAGCTTGGCAAAGACCGACCTATTGTCAACAGTCTGGTCCCCAAGGGCCCAACCTTGAATGGGGCTCGATGAGGTGTTGTTGCCATGGTGAGGCGACCCCCTTACCAGCCCTTGACTTCGCGATTTAGAAAACTCAATCCATGAAGACTTTTTTCAAGTCTGTTAAAGGATTCTGGGCTCAAGGGGTCAAGCGGAGGTCTCGCAATCCCGCAATCGCGCCCCATGATGTGCATGGCAGCTTTGAGACTGGCAAAGCCGTGGTGCTTCAAGAGTTGATAAAGGCTGGCAATGTCTTCTTGCATTTTTCTCGCTTCAAAGTATTTCTCCGTGCGACAGACGCTAAAGAAGTCTTTGATGAGTTGGGGCGCAATTGCCGCCATGGGGGTGAGCATGCTCTTGGCGCCCACCGCGCCGGCCGAGACCATGTACTCATTGCCGCTGAGCAACTGAAACTCAGGTCTCGTGCGCTGGACATTGGAGATGATGTTGATCATGAACTGCCAGTCCATGCTCGCGTCGATGAGGCCAGCGAAATTGCTCGAGCTGTTGACCAACTGCAGCATCAAATCGGTGTTGAGCTTGGTGCCGCTCATCTCTGCAGGGGTGTAAAAGACATAAAACGCAATTTTCGCGGCCTTGGCCACCTGCGCAAAATGCTCGTGCACCATCGCCGCCGGTGGCGTCCAATAATAGGGGGTGGTGCAGATGATGGCCCGCGCACCTTTCGATTGGGCGTAATCGGCGCGTGAAGCCGCAACACCTGTGGCGGCGTCGCTCACATGGGCCAAGACGGGGACACGCCCGTTGACTTGCTTCATGACGAAATCAAAGTGAGCGCGTTGCTCGACATCGGACAAACTCACGGACTCGGCCACGTGCATGGGCGTTGCAATGGCCTGGGCGCCAGACCTCAGGTGAAACTCCAGCAGCTTTTCTAGGCATGCGTAGTCGATTTTGAGGTCGTCGGTAAACGGTGTGACAGGGGTGTGGACGAGTCCAGGGATCAAGGTGTTCATGGTGTACAAATTGGAAATATAAACTCACCAGCCATGCGGCTCGGTGTCGAGGATGCCCAACTCTTCGAGTTGTTGAGCAATGAAGGCTTGGCGCTCTGGGGTGGCGGTGGGCAGCGGCGCTCGAGTGGGCCCCACGGGTCGACCCATGATCACCATGCCGCCCTTGAGTGAGGACGGGTATTGATCGCGAAAGAGGTCCCACAGCTGCGCGAGCTTGAATTGAAGTTGACGCGCTTTTTCGCTCTCACCCTTCATGCAGGCGTCAAAGAGTTGTGTGCATAAATTTGGACTGATGCCGCCTGCTGAGGAGTAAGAACCCACGCAGCCCAAAGGCACCGAGGGGGCCAAGAACTCTACACCGGCGACAATCGCAAAATCGGGTCGAACCTTGAGGGCGGCGCGGGAAATCTCAACGAATTTTTCACTGTTGAAACTCGCCTCTTTCAAGGCTATCAAGTTGGGGAGTTTCTCGAGTAGACGCGTGATCAACTCACCATTGAATTCAATGCCTTCCAAGTAACTTGGCGAGTTGTAGGCAATCATGGGGATGTCAACGCTTTGGCCTAAGCGAACATAATGCTTGAAGATCCCCTCCATCGAAGGGCTCCAAAAGTAGGGCGTGATCGCGATGATGGCGTCGGCACCAATTTGCTGGGCGTGCTTGGCCAAATCCACCGAGTCCTCCACCGACAAGGCGCTCACATGGATGGACACGGGCACGCGCTTGGCAACCGACTTCACCGCCACTTCGGCCAATGATTTGCGCTCGTCAATGGTGAGGTTCAAGGACTCACCCTTGTGATGTGGCCAAGAGATGGCTGTGGCGCCGGTTCGCACATGAAAGTCGAGCAACTTTTCAAAGGTTTTGGGGTCTGGACTGAAGTCATCCTTTAATGGAGTGACAGGGCTTTGCATTACGCCTTTGAACATTTGTGTCATGAGAAAAAACTGCCTATGGGTCAGGATATCAATGCAGCACGTGGGTGCTGGGTGAGCGATCAAATTCAAATTGGGGAGAATGAATTTGACAAGCCTTTGAATTTAGCATTTTCTTCAGGGCAGACCCGTAGGTGAAATCCCCATTTGCTGGCGGATTTCCAGGGATGATTTTTCAATGGCCCCTCTTCACACCCCGCCACATGATCCACCATGGTCATCGTGCTGGCGCGACAGTGTGCAATGAGCAATGAATGAAAACAAGTGCTGGCGCTGGGCACAGTGCTGCCTTGTCATGCATGCGTGCAGTTCGAGCGCGTGAACCCGCTCAGTCGCGCATCAGTGGGCGCGTGGGCCTTTGCAGCCTTGCAAAAAGAAATGCTCAATGGCGTAATGCGCTTGGTCTCTCAACTCGGTATCTTCGGCGTGCAGTTGGGCAATGGCACCGTGGATCATTTTTTGCGTCAAGCCTTTGCTCATGGCTTCGAGCACTTGACCAATGTCTTCTCCTTTTGCGAGCATTTTCTTGGCCCGTTGAATTTCGAGCTCACGCCATTGATCGGTTTTTTGGTGCAAGCGTTGAATCAAGGGCACGTCGTCTCGGTTGTGTAGCCAATTCAAAAAACCGTGAACGCCTTCGTCCACAATGCTCTCGGCTTGGCTCACGGCGGCTTGTCGATTTTCTTTGCCGCTTTGCACCACTTGACTCAGGTGATCGACGCTGTAGAGGTAGACGTTTTTGAGCTCTTGAACTTGTGGTTCAATGTCTCTTGGAACCGCCAAGTCGAGCATGAACATGGGGCTGTTTTTGCGTTTTTTCAAAGCCGACTCCACGGCACCCAAACCGATGAGGGGTAGGGTGCTGGCAGTGCAACTGATCACGGCGTCAAATTCGTGAAGTTTTTCGGGGATTTGTCCCAACGCGATGGCTTGTGCATGAAAGCGTTGGGCCAGATCTTGGCCTTTTTCAAAGTTGCGGTTGGCCACCGTCATTTGCTTGGGGTGTCGAGCGGCAAAGTGCGTCATGCACAGCTCAATCATTTCACCCGAACCCACAAAGAGCATGTTGACGCTTGAGAGATCTTCAAAGAGCTGTGTGGCCAAACGCACGGCCGCCGCGGCCATGCTGATGGAGTGTGAACCAATCTCGGTTGAACTGCGAACTCTTTTTGCCACGGAGAAGCTTCTCTCAAAGAGCTGGTTCAAGGTCGACCCCAAGGCGCCCGCCTCGCGTGCGGATTGAACCGCGGTTTTGAGTTGCCCCAAAATCTGTGGCTCCCCCAGCACCATTGAGTCAAGGCCACTGGCCACGCGAAAAGCATGCCTTGCGGCCGAGTCGTGTTCGTGGGCATAACCATGGTCTTGCAAGGTGTTGGCGTTCACCCGGCCCAGTGAAGCAAACCAGTCTTTGGTCTGATCAAAATGACGGGGCTCCAAGGCGCAATACATTTCTGTGCGGTTGCATGTCGACAGCACAGTGGCTTCGGCTTGTTGGCCAAATTGATATTTAAAGTCTGCGAGCAGCGCCTTGACTTGGTCTGCGGCAAACGCAAACTGTTCTCTCACATCGAGGGGGGCGGTGTTGTGATTCAGCCCCAAAGCCCAAACGCTCATGTTTTTTCCCTTTAAGTCCTCAGCGCTCGGGGCTGGAGGCACTTGGTTGAACAATGATTGGACGTCAAACGGCCTGCGGCCAGTCTGGCTTGGTCACCCAGTGTTCATTCCAAGGGTTTATTCCAAGCATTTTTTTGTCCATCGAACTTGACAAATTTTTGTGTAATGATACATTGACAAACATGATTGTCAAATTTTATTTACAAATGGGTTCTTTGTGCACAAAGAGCCCAGTTTGTGAGCGTGTTCAGTGTTTACCCTAGTCAAACAAAGGAATCAATGATGGACATTCAAGCCCGAATCCAGCTCGCCATGGAGCATCATTTCAAAGAAGTGCTTGTTGCTGGTACACCGCCGACGCTCAAAGCGGCAATGCTGCACGCGGTGTTCCCAGGTGGGGCTCGAATTCGTCCCCAATTGTGCACGGCCGTGGCGATGGTGTGCGGCGAGGACAGTCCCTTGCTGACCGACGCGGGTGCGGTGGCCCTGGAATTGATGCATTGCGCCTCCTTGGTGCACGACGATATGCCCGCCTTTGACAACGCCGCCTTGAGAAGAGGGCAAACCACGGTGCACGCCGAGTTCTCTGAGCCCATTGCGCTTTTGACCGGTGACGCTTTGATTGTGATGGCTTACCAGGTCTTGCTCAGTCTTCGCGGCAAGCAGCCTCAATGCGCGGGGTATGCCGAGCGGTTGCTCGAGATGATGGCCATCGTGAGCGAAGGGGTCGGGGCACCGCGCGGCATCGTGGCGGGACAAGCCTGGGAGTGCGAGACCAAGGTGGATTTGTGGCAATACCAGCGCGCCAAAACAGGCGCCCTTTTTTCAGCGAGCACCGCGATGGGGGCCGTGGCGGCCGGGGCCAATCCAGCGGCTTGGCATGTGTTGGGCGAGAGCCTGGGTGATGCTTATCAAATCGCAGACGATATCAGAGACGTGATTGGTCACATTGACTTGATCGGTAAACCCGTGGGTCAAGACGCAGAACATGGCCGCCCCAGCGCCGCCCAGGCCCTAGGTCTAGAAGGCGCCAATGCGCAGTTCAAGCATTTAATTGACACAGCGGCCAAGAGTGTGCCCAACTGTGTGGGCCGCGACTTGCTTCGGGCCATGATCTTTAAGGAGTCTGAGCGTTTGGTGCCACAGCAGGCCTATCAGGATTATTTGAAGAACCAACAAAGCTCGCAGGTCAGCACCGTATGACGCTCAACATTGAGCTCGACGTTTATTCTTCCATGACAGACCCCTCGGGTTTGGGGCAGCCCCATGCTCAAGCGCCAACTTCGGTGCGGCACCAAGCCGACTGGCGCGAGCGCTTGCGCAGCACAGTGGATCGCTGGATGGTGTCACCGCTTTTGTACCGAGTGAGTGTGAGCACGTTTTTCACGCGGTGGTTTACCCAAAAGCGAACGCGCGAAGTCTTTGACTTGATGGCGGGTTTTGTTCATTTTCAGGTGTTGCTCAACTGCTTGCGCCTGGGGGTTCTAAGGCGGGTCCACGAGAGCCCTTGCACCTTGGAGGAGTTGGCGCAACAGCTGGGCTTGCCCATCGTGCGCCTGGATCGTTTGGTCTGGTCTGCGGTCGCCTTAAAGCTGGTCGATCAGCGCTCAAATGGGCGCTACGGCATTGGCCCCTTGGGCGTATTGGTGGTGAGTTACCCAGGCATCGAGGCGATGGTCGAACACAATGCGCTGCTCTATGCGGACATGGCCGACACGCCTCGAATGCTCAAATCCCAAGCGGGTATTGAAGACGCGAAGATGCACCAGTATTGGCCTTATACCTTTGGGCAAGACGGTGTCACCGCTGAGCACAACTGCGAACTTGAGCTCCCGCCAGAGACTCAAGCGCCGCGAGCCTCCCGAGCCTCGCTGGCCCCGCAAACTGAACGCTATTCGACACTGATGTCGGTGTCACAAAATTTTGTGATTCAAGAAATCACAGCAAGCTATGATTTCAGCCAGCATCAAACGGTCTTGGACGTGGGCTGTGGTCTGGGGCGTTTTGCCAGCACCTTGGCCCAGCAGCAGGGCGCACTCAGTCTCATGCTCATGGACTTGCCCGAGGTGGTGAAGCTCACGCAACGCAGTCACATGAACACCGATTACGTCTCGCGCATGAGTTTTGTCTCGGGCAGTTTTAAAACTGACCCCATCCCCATGGGTGCCGACTTGGTCACCCTGGTGAGAGTGGCCCATGACCACAGTGATCAAGATGTCGAGCACCTGTTTAAAAAGATCCATGCCGCTTTACCGCTCAGGGGCAGACTGCTCTTGGCCGAGCCCATGGCCGATCCCAAAGGCGAGCGACAAGACGCGTATTTTCATTTCTATTTGATGGCCATGGGCGAAGGGCGGTTGCGAACCCCTCAAAAGCTCTCCAACATGATGCAACAAGCCGGATTTTCACGCATTGAGTTGCTGGCCAACCCCATGCCCACCCATGCCAGGATTTTGGTGGCCTACAAAACCTAGTGTTTCCCCTAATGCTCATCTTGAATGTGTCAATTAACATTGACGCTAACTTTTGTAAAAAGAGAATTACACCATGAGTGCACACGCGGTACTTTTTGAAGGACCTAAAAACATCAAGCTCAGTCCCTTGGACGTGGCCGAAATGGTCGAAGGGGACATCAAGATTGAGGTCTCTTACACAGGAATCAGCACGGGTACTGAGCGACTCTTGTGGGATGGCAGCATGCCGCCTTTTCCGGGCATGGGCTACCCCCTGGTGCCGGGCTACGAGACAGTGGGGCGTGTGGTGAAAAACCATTCAGAAAAGCACTTCAAAGATGGCGAATACGTCTTTGTGCCAGGCGCCTATTCTTTCAAGAATGTTCACAATCTCTTTGGCGGGTCGGGCTCACAGCTGGTCGTGCCGGCCGACCGTGTGGTGCGGGTGGCTCAAGAGCACGCCAAAAATGCCACGCTCTTGGCCTTGGCGGCAACGGTTTACCACAGTGTGTCCAAGGGTGGCGCCATGAATCCGGCTCAACCGCCCGATTTGATTGTGGGTCACGGCATCATGGGCAGATTGCTCGCTCGCATGACCGTGGCCGCTGGCATGCCTGCCCCGACCGTGTGGGAGATCAACCCCGCTCGGGCCACAGGTGCCCAAGGCTACAAGGTCATCGACCCTCGAGACGACACAAAGAAAGACTACAAGGCCATTTATGACGTGAGCGGTGACTCGTCTTTGCTCAACAAACTCATTGGTCACTTGGCCCCAGGTGGGGAGGTGGTGCTGGCAGGGTTTTACACCCAAGACCTCGCGTTCACCTTTGCCTCGGCTTTTATGAAAGAGCCTCAAATTCGGGTGTCTGCGCAGTGGAAAAAATGCGACCTGGACGCGGTCTCTGAGCTCATGAACACGGGGCGTTTGTCATTTGATGATTTGATCACCCATGACAGCGCGCCCGCCCTAGCGCAAACGGCTTATGAAACGGCCTTTTGCGATCCCCAATGTCTCAAAATGATTCTTGACTGGAGAAACTAATGTCACAACCCACGAATTCAAACGCCAAGGTTCAAGAGCAGACCATTCAGTTCACACAGCGCTTGCGAGATGAAGCACACCATGAGCCCGACCAAGTGCATTCGGGTGAAGTCACCAAAGAAACTCAAATCATTGCCATCTATGGTAAAGGCGGCATTGGCAAGAGCTTCACTTTGGCCAACTTGAGTTACATGATGGCCCAGCAAGGTAAGAAAGTCTTGCTGATTGGTTGTGACCCCAAAAGCGACACCACCTCCTTGCTCTTTGGTGGCAAGGCCTGTCCCACCATCATTGAAACATCGTCAAAGAAGAAACTCGCTGGCGAAGCGGTGAGCATTGGTGACGTCTGCTTCAAGCGTGACGGTGTCTTCGCCATGGAGCTCGGTGGGCCTGAGGTCGGTCGCGGCTGCGGTGGGCGTGGCATCATCCACGGCTTTGAGACCTTGGAGAAATTGGGCTTTCATGAGTGGGGCTTTGACTATGTGCTGCTCGACTTTTTGGGAGACGTGGTTTGTGGTGGTTTTGGTCTGCCAATTGCGCGTGACATGTGCCAAAAGGTGATTGTCGTGGCCTCCAACGATTTGCAGTCGCTTTATGTGGCCAACAATGTCTGCTCGGCCGTGGAATACTTTAGAAAGCTCGGTGGCAATGTGGGTGTCGCTGGCATGGTGATCAACAAGGACGACGGCACCGGTGAAGCCGAGCAGTTTGCCGAGCGTGCTGGGATTCCTGTGCTTGCGGCCATTCCCGCCAACGAAGACATTCGCAGAAAAAGTGCAAGCTACGAGATCATTGGGCGTGCCGAGAGCCAATGGGGGCCGCTCTTTGCGGATTTGGCGCAAAACGTGGCCGAGGCGCCTCCCCAGCGCCCCAAGCCCTTGAGCCAAGATGAATTGTTGTCTCTCTTTAGCGCCGATACGGTGGGTCGCAATGTGGTGCTGCAGCCAGCCACCGAAGTGGACATGCGAGGGGCGAGCGTCATCACCAAGCCCACACTGGAAGTGATTTACGACGAGGCGTGAGGCCTGACTTTACGCCCATTCCTCACCCCCATTTCCCCACGCCACTTCACCACACCATTTCATCCAAGACCTCACCACGCCACAAGGTCAACAACACACTGCCATGGACACCAAGACCATCCCGATCAAAGCTGTGAGCGATATTCCCCTCGAGGGGGCTGCTTGTCACGCCCCTCAGGAGTCGATGATTTCTGCGGCCCAAGCCGCGGGAAAGGCTGAAATACTCAAGCGCTATGCCCTCGATTACCCCAAAGGCCCTCACGATCAACCCCAGAGCATGTGCCCCGCCTTTGGCTCATTGCGGGTGGGCTTGCGCATGAGCCGCACGGCCACCATCCTCTCGGGTTCCGCTTGTTGTGTCTATGGCCTCACCTTCACCTCGCATTTTTATGGCGCGCGCCGCAGTGTTGGCTACGTGCCCTTCAACTCCGAGACCTTGGTGACGGGCAAGCTCTTTGAGGATATCCGCGAAGCGGTGCACCAACAGGCCGATCCCGAAAAATACGATGCCATCGTGATCATCAATTTATGTGTGCCCACCGCCAGCGGAGTCCCCTTGCAACTCTTGCCCAAAGAGATCAATGGTGTGCGCATCATCGGCATTGATGTTCCAGGCTTTGGTGTGCCCACCCACGCTGAGGCCAAAGACGTGCTCGCGGGCGCCATGCTCAAGTATGCCCGTCAAGAGGTCATGAATGGACCCGTGCCCGCACCCAAAAGGGGGCGCCAAGCCTTGCCGACTGTGACCCTTCTTGGAGAAATGTTTCCGGCCGACCCCATGGGGATCGCACAATTGATTGAGCCCATGGGTTTGGCGGTGGGCTCGACTGTGCCGACCCGCGAGTGGCGCGAGCTCTATGCCGCCTTGGACGGCAGTGTGGTGGCTGCCATCCACCCGTTTTACACCGCATGTGTTCGCGAGTTCGAAGCCGCTGGCCGTCCCGTGGTGGGCTCTGCCCCCGTGGGAGTCGAAGGCACCCACGACTGGCTGCAGCACATTGGCCAAAGTGTTGGCGTATCACAAGAAAAAATTGATGCGGCCCGCAACAAGTCGCTGGCCGCGATCCGTGGCGTGCTGGCGGCCAAACCGATCAAGGGTCGCATCACCTTGAGTGGTTACGAGGGCTCCGAATTGATAGTGGCCCGTCTCTTGGTGGAGTGTGGTGCCGACTTGCGCTATGTGGGTTCGGCCTGTCCGGCCACGCCTTGGAACACGAACGACGCGGAGTGGCTCAAGAGCAAAGGCGTCCAGGTTCAATTCCGGGCTTCGCTCGAGCAAGACCTCGAAGCGGTCAAAGCCTATGAACCGAATTTGGCCATCGGCACCACCCCAGTGGTGCAGTATGCCAAAGAGGCCTGTATACCATCTCTTTATTTCACCAATTTGATTTCTGCGCGCCCCTTGATGGGGGTCGCGGGTGCGGGCTCCTTGATTCAGGTGGTGAATGCGGCCATTGGCAACCAACATCGCTTCAATCAAATGAAAGATTTTTTTGGTGCGGTGGGCCGCGGTGATGCTTCGGGCGTTTGGTCAGACAAGCCAAAAGAGCATCCCGAATTCAGGGCCGAGAACCGCCGCCAGATGGAGAAGAAAAACAAACAGCGCAAAGCGCAGGAGATGGGCTGATGTTTGTCATTGACCACGACCGAGCCGGCGGCTACTGGGGAGCCGTCTATGTCTTTACCGCCATCAAAGGACTGCAAGTCGTCATCGATGGACCCGTTGGGTGTGAGAATTTGCCGGTGACCTCCGTGCTGCATTACACCGATGCTTTGCCTCCCCATGAGTTGCCCATTGTGGTGACCGGGTTGGCCGAGGAGCAGCTCGGTCGCGAGGGCACCGAAGGCGCCATGAAGCGCGCTCATTCAAGCCTCGACCCGGATTTGCCCTCGGTGGTGGTGACGGGCTCCATTGCCGAGATGATTGGTGGGGGCGTGACGCCAGAGGGCACCAACTTGATGCGGTTTTTACCGCGCACCATTGACGAAGACCAGTGGCAGTGTGCCAACCGGGCCATGTCTTGGTTGTGGTCCGAGTATGGTCTCAAAAAAGTGCCCAAACGCGCTCGCAAAGAGGGCGAGCGACCCCGTGTGAACATCATCGGCCCGTGCTACGGCACCTTCAACTCGGCCAGCGATGTCGCTGAGATCCGTCGTTTGGTGCAAGGCATTGGGGCGGAGATCAATATGGTCTTCCCGCTGGGTTCGCATTTGTCAGACGTCTCGCGTTTGGTCGAATCCGATGTCAACATTTGCATGTACCGCGAATTTGGTCGCTCCTTGTGTGAGACTTTGGATCGGCCATATTTACAAGCGCCCATCGGTCTTCACAGCACCACAATGTTTTTGCGCAAGCTCGGGGAACTCACCGGTCTTGATCCCGAGCCCTTCATCGATCGTGAAAAGCACACCACGTTAAAGCCCGTGTGGGATTTGTGGCGCTCGGTGACACAGGACTTTTTTGCAACAGCGAGTTTTGCTGTCGTGGCCAATGAAACTTACACACGGGGTCTTAAAAATTTTCTAGAAGTGGAGATGGGCTTGCCCTGTCGCTTTGCAGTGTCGCGCATGCCTGGACAAAAGACCGACAACGAAGAGGTCCGTCAAAAGGTCTATAAAGAGACCCCCCTCATCATGTTTGGCAGCTACAACGAGCGCATGTATTTGAGTGAGATTGGCGCAAGAGGTCCAATGCGGCCATGCTTCATCCCGGCGTCCTTTCCTGGGGCCATTATTCGCCGCCACACTGGAACGCCCTTCATGGGCTACAGCGGGGCGTCTTATTTGGTACAAGAGGTCTGCAATGCGCTTTTTGATGCGCTGTTCAATATTTTGCCCTTGGGCACCGACATGGACCGCGCCGAATCAACCCTTTCTCGTGGGGTCGTGGCACCTAGCCAATTGCCTTGGAGCGAAGAGGCGCAAAGCTTGATGCGTGCGTGTGTCGGCGCGCAACCGGTGCTCGTGCAGATCTCGGCAGCCAAAACCTTGCGCGACACCACCGACCGGGCTGCCCTAGAAGCGGGTGAAAACGAGGTCAGTGCCGCACGACTTCTCGTCGTGGCCAAATCGTTTGGATGGGCGCCAGACGAGGACGCTGCAGCTGAGCATGAATCCAAAGGCGTGACGGCATGAGCCCCACGCCACAACATTTGAACCAAATCATGGGAGTGTGCTTCAACATCGCCGCCGATCGGACGCGACTTGAAGCCTCTGCCGAGCAATGCAGCAACGTTGGGTTGCGGCTGCCC